>ERZ827458.2022-NODE-2022-length-11187-cov-4.697089_pt1 | contig 11187 bp, 12 predicted proteins | sample MGYA00519706_ERZ827458 | MGnify/ENA primary metagenome ERZ827458 (study PRJEB31778, sample SAMEA3449309) | human gut metagenome | biome: human gut; feature: human-associated habitat; material: faeces | place: United Kingdom | collected 2010/2012 ...
AGCCGGAGGGAGCAGCGAGACGCATTCCGACGGCAACGCCGGCCAGACTTGCGCGAAAATGGAGACAAACGCGGCATAAGTAAGAATAAGCAGAAATCCGCCCATTGCGCAGTCCGCAACGGCGTCAAACGCGGCCGGAGACAGGCGCGCCCGACGGACACAGACGCATTTTTTCGTTTTTTTCGTCTCCGACCCTTGACAAACGGCGATACATGCGTTATAATCAATGCATACTAATTTAGTAGGTTTATGGGCGGCAGGAAAAAATCAGGTCCGGCCGCGGATAACGACGACGGCCGCCGGCCGATACTAAAGGATAAGGGAGGCTGCGGAACATGTTTGAAGATTTGACCGAAAGGATCCGCCGGCTGGTCGATGCGCGGGCCGTGTATCTTTTCGGCTCGCAGGCCAAAGGCACGGCGCGGGCGGACAGCGACATCGACCTCTGCGTGATCGCACCGACGGCGAGCAAACGGAACACGCTGGCGCTGCTGTATCTGGAGTTGGACTGCGACAAGCCGATCGACATCCTTCTGTACACGCCGGAGGAATGGCTGCACCTGACGGCGGACGAGTCGTCGTTTGCCTATAAAATCAAAGAAAGCGGGGTTTGCCTGTATGGCGGACAGCAGAATTTATAAAGACTGGCTGGCAAAGGCGCATATCGATCTGGACAGCGCAAGGATCCTCTACGCACACGGCGGCGACTACGCGACCGTCGCCTTCCATTGCCAGCAGGCGATCGAAAAGGGGCTGAAGGGCTTCATCCTCAAAGCCTCCAAGCAACTCAAGGACGGACACAGCCTGATTTACCTGTGCCGCAAGGCCAGCGCGTACAACGACGATTTCGAGCCCTATTTCAAGGACTGTGCCTACGTCAACCAGTTTTACATCGAGTCTCGCTATCCGGCGGACGTGCCGGAGGCGCTCACCAAGCAGGACGCGGAGCAATGCCTGTCCATTGCCGAACGCGTTCTGGCCCTGTGCGAACAGGAGGACGTGCGATGAAACGCATCTATCTGGACAACGCCGCTACAACCGCCCCCTATCCCGCCGTCCTCGCCGCCATGACCGACACCGCGCAGCGCTTCTACGGCAACCCGTCCTCGCTTCACAGCGAGGGGCAGGCCGCGCAGAAGCTGCTGAGCGACTGCCGCGCCCGTATGGCCGCCCGGCTCGGCTGCGCGCCGGACGAGCTGTACTTCACCTCCGGCGGCAGCGAGGCGGACAACTGGGCCATCCGAGGACTGGCGCAGGCGGGCGCGAAAAAGGGAAAGCGCCGCATCGTCACCTCCGCGTTTGAGCACCACGCGGTGCTGCATACGCTCAAAGCGCTGGAAAAGGAGGGCTTTGCCGTCACCTACCTGCCCGTGCACGAGGACGGGTACGTCCGCCCCGCCGAGCTGGCCGCCGCGCTGCGCGACGACACCGCGCTGGCGACGGTTATGTACGCCAACAACGAAATCGGCACCATTCAGCCGGTCGCCGAGCTGGGCGCAATCTGCCGCGCGCACGGCGTCCCCTTCCACACCGACGCGGTGCAGGCGGCCGGACATGTCCGCATCGACGTCGCACGCGAAAGCATCGATCTGCTCTCGCTTTCGGCGCATAAATTCCACGGACCGCGGGGCATAGGCGCGCTGTATGTGCGGAAGGGTCTGTCCCTCCCGAATCTCATCGAGGGCGGCGCGCAGGAAAGAGGCCGCCGCGCCGGAACCGAGAACCTGCCGGCCATCCACGGGATGACGCTGGCGCTCGAGACGGCGCTGGACGGGCTGGAGCGAACGGCCCCGCACGTCCGCGCGCTGCGCGACCGGCTGATCGCCGGCGCGCTGGAAATCGAACGCAGCCGCGTCAACGGCGGTACGGACAGGCGTCTGGACGGCAACGTGAGCGTCTGCTTCGAGGGCGTGGAGGGCGAAGCGCTGCTCCTGCACCTCGACTTGGCGGGGATCGCGGCCTCCTCCGGCTCGGCCTGCACCTCCGGCTCGCTCGACCCGTCGCATGTGCTGCTGGCGCTGGGGCTGCCGCACGAAATTGCGCACGGCTCGCTGCGGCTGTCGCTGAGCGAGAGCAGCACCGAGGCCGAAGTCGATTATTGTATTGAAAAGCTGAAGGAAATCGTCGCGCGCCTGCGGGATATGTCCCCGGTCTGGGAGAAGATACAGGCCGAAAGCGGCGGGAAAGGAAGATAAACCATGGCATACAGTGAAAAGGTAATGGACCATTTCGCCAACCCGCGCAACGTCGGCAAGCTGGAGGACGCCTCCGGCGTCGGCGAGGTCGGCAACGCGAAATGCGGCGACATCATGAAAATGTATATCAAGGTGGAGAACGACGTCATCACCGACATCAAATTCAACACCTACGGCTGCGCGTCGGCCATTGCGACCAGCTCGATGGCGACCGAGATGATCAAGGGCAAGCCGCTCAGCGAAGCGATGAAGCTGACGAACAAGGCCGTCATCGAGGCGCTCGACGGCCTGCCGCCCGCGAAAGTACACTGCTCGGTGCTGGCGGAGGAGGCCATCAAGGCCGCCATCGCCGATTATTACCACCGGCAGGGCATCGAGATGGAGGTCCCGGGCTGCGACGGACACTGCGAGGGCTGCCACCTTCACGAAGCCTAAGAGAGCAGCCGCGCTGGGCAAGGCGCGCAAGCGGGCGGCGCGACGCCGTCTGCACGAAGCCTGAGAAAAGCTGCGGCAGTCGGGTCGAAGCGCCATCTGCGCAAAGCCCGAGAAACGACACGGCAATCGGGACGGGACGGCGCGGGGCAGAATGCGTCTATCTGCACGAAGCCTGCGGAAAACCGCCCCTGCCCCCAAGCGCGGGGAGAACGCACGGCGACTCGTTTTCCCCCCTTATGTTTCCCAACGCGCAGCGGGGCGCACTGCCGTTTTTTCGGTCCGGCGAGCCGCGTCGCCGCAGCTTCCAAAGCGGAAATGCCCGCTTCTTGCCGAGCCGAGAGGCCATGCGCCGCCGGTCGGAGACGTTTTTTTCGCGCTTTTTGGCGCTTCCGTCCGCCGCCGACGCCTGTCGGCTGCATTTTCCGCCGCCGCAGCGCGGGGAGGGCTTGACAACGCCGAAGCGCCGTGGTATAATAAAGCATCCTGTAAAAGTGAGGTGAGGACAAAATGACAAAGCTGAATCTGATACGACCGACTGCCGTTTTGTCCCATATGTAAAGACCTCCCTCCCCTTTTTGCGCAAGGCAAAAAACCGCACTCGGGTACGATCGGGTGCGGTTTTGTTTTTATGAAGCCAAAAAGGGGGATTTTTTACGAAACGACTCAAATACTATTTGCTGCAAATGCAGAACGACGCCTCGACCTACCGCGATATGTATGAGGGTCCCGTCGTGTTCGGCGACGGCAGCGCGGACAGCGACAACGTCTACTGGTACGGCGGCGTCGCCTACGAGATCACGATGACGCACAAGCAGGCGCTCGACAAGCCCACGGTCACCTGCCGCATCCCGGCCGCCCTGCTGTCGGTGGAAACGCCGTCCGCTGCGGCGGCGGACTTCCTGCTGCGCGCGTTCCTGCCTTATGCGGACGAACTCAATGCCGAGCTGTACAACCGCAGCCGCACCGAGCGCGAAAACGGCGCCTACCTCCTGCCGCGTCCCGGCAGCGAGGTTCTCGTGCGGAACGCCGCCTTCTTCGCCGTCTGCCCGCAAAAATACTATGAAAACGGCAGCGCGAACATGATTTACCCGCTGCCCGCCGACGGCCGACGGCAGCTTTCGCCGCAGCTCTGCTTCTGCCTGCGGATGCAGGTGCAGCTTCCGCTGCGCAGGCTGCGCAAGTCAATCCAGATGCTCTGCCGCGACCTGCCGCAAGCCGTACAGCGTTTTGTCGATTCGCTCGACACAGGCGCGCTGCAAAACGCCCTTGCGCTGGCCGAGAGACAGCGCCGCATCCGCGCGTGGCTGAAAACGAGCGACTGCTGCGCCTTCATCGCCAACGGCAGCATTCTGCCCCGCGCCAAGGGAACGGACGCGCCGCTGCCGGACGCCGTCCCCTTCCGCTCGACGCCGGAGGACGAGCGCGAGGTCTGCGGCGTGCGCGGGATGGCCGTCCGACGCGGCATAACCGTCATCGTCGGCGGCGGCTACTCGGGCAAAAGCACGCTGCTGGACGCCATCGCCGCCGGCATCTATGACCATATCGCCGGCGACGGGCGCGAGCTGGTGCTGACCGACGAGAGCGCCGTCACCATCGCCGCGGAGGACGGCCGCAGCATTCGGAATCTGGACATCTCGCCGTTCGTCCGCTGGCTGCCCGGCGACGGCGACGTGCGCGATTTTTCCACCGACCACGCGTCCGGCTCGACCTCGCAGGCCGCCAACGTCGTCGAAGCGGTCGGACACGGCGCGTCGCTGCTGCTCATCGACGAGGACCGCAGCGCAACCAACTTTATGATCCGCGACCCGCTGATGAAGGCGCTTGTCGAACGCGAGCCGCTCACGCCCTTCACCGACCGCGTGCGCGAGCTGTACGAGCGCCTCGGCGTATCGACGATTCTGGTCGTCGGCGGCAGCGGCGAGTATCTCACGCCCGCCGAACGCGTGTACCGCATGGAGGACTACCGCATCAGCGACGCGACGGACGCCGCCAAAGCGCTTGCACGTCCCGCCGACCCGCTTCCCCCGCCCGCCCTGCGGCGCATCCGCCGCACGCTGCTGGCCGACCGCTTTTCCGCGTATCCCGAGGGCTCGGGCAGCGAAAGGCTGGCCGTGTCGGAGCCGGGCTTCCTCTGCATCGGCGACGAGCGCGTCGACGTCCGCGGCCTGCACGATATCGTCAACGGACGCCAACTCACGGCGCTCGGCTTTCTGCTGCGGCATTTGGCGGCGCACAACACCGACTGTCGGCTCGACATTGCGCAGAGGATCGACGGGCTGTACTCCGAAATCGAAGAAAACGGGCTGGATACCGTCTATTCAAGCTATTTCACAACCTGCGGACGCTTCCTCGACCTGCCCCGCAAGGCCGAGCTGCTCGCGCTTCTGGCGCGCATGCGGCTGATTCGGTTTGCCGAAAAGCCCTAAAGCCGCCGTCGCCGCCGCACGCCGCCGCTCCCAAAAGCAAAGCCGCCCTTTTGCAAAAGGGCGGCTTTCGTTCGATATTCCTTTGTAAGCGCTGAAGACGCCTATCGCTTACCGCATAGGCCGATGACGAAAAGGGCCAGCGACAGCACCGCGAAGGTCAGCCCGAAAACGGCGGCAGCGCCCGAGTTGTCCATCGTCGCCGCCACCATACAAATGCCCGCAAGCAAAAGCAGATAGATTCCCGCAAGCATACATTTCATCGCGCGCATAACCAACACCGCCTTTTTATTTTCCTATCGTTTCAGCACCAAACCGACGATGAACATCACAATCGCAAGCAGGACGAAGAAGAGTCCGACAAAAAACAGGTCAACGCCCAGCTTGAGGAACATACAGAGCATGCCGATCAGCAGCGCAAAAATGCCCGAGAGCATCCATTTGATAGACAGCATTTATGACCCCCCTAATTGTATTCCAATACAATCGTTTGCCCAAAATAATCGGAACGGCTGTCCGCACCTGTAAAGCTAAAGCCAGCTCCGCCTGTACTGATAGAAATTCCAATATCACCACCGCTGATTTTATGCGAATATCCGGCCAGTATAGGCGAATCATATGCCTGCAGATAAACCTGCGTTTCCAAATACGATGTCAACGTGTCCATTTGTAAATAATTCTTCTGCAAACCGTTCGTGTCTATATGATAACACCCGTAACCGCTTGGCATACCCCCGAACTTGACCCGCGCGGCAATCGCGGAGCCGTTGGGATAGAGAATATTGACATGCGAAGCCGCGTCCTCTCCCTCATGCCTGTCGACCGTATTGGAACGATAGTGCCACCAAGAATTGATCCTTGTACTGTAATGCGACGAATGCGAACATTTGTCATAACGGTACAGATGCGCGCGGCTCTCATAACGCGTATCCAGTATAGCGCTTCCAAAAGACAGTACCTGCAGATCCTCCAGTCCCCAATGCGGCTGAAGCAGCCATTCGGCCCGCGTTGCGATCTTGAAATACCGATTCCGCGCGTCGCCGCTGTAAGAGGGCTGTTCATTCAAACGAATACCCTGGGTATAGATCTGCATATACCCGTCATCCGAGGTTTCCCAACTCGTCCACAAATTCGAGCTGGCGGCGACCAGCGCGCGTCCCCTTGCGTTGACAGCCTCCTGCGCTGTGACCGGCGTTTTTGTGCCGTCCCGGCTGACCCGATAATAAACGGTTGAACGAACAATTTCCGCATAGTTCAATACCTCGGAAAGCTGCTCGACGGTATAGGCTTCCGCCAAATCGGCGCTCCCGATTCTGCAAAGCAGCGTTTTGGCGATTTCAGCGTCCGAAGCATCGCTCTGTTCCCGTGCCTTTGCAATAAATGTCTGCAGGTTGTCATACGTTGTTTCCGTCGCCAACGGCGTCTCGTTTTTCAGATGCACTTCAATCTCCGACTCGGCAAGAGCGGAAAGCTCGACCGATTCCGCCGGCTGCAAACCTATAGCCGGCGGCTCCAGAGCAGCCGCAGGCAAAGCGGAGCAGCCAAGCACGGCGGAAATACATACGGCGGCAATTCCTCGTTTGCACTTCATGTTAAATTCTCCCTTCTTTGATACGACGGCGCGCCTACGGCACGGGACGGCCTGCCGCAGCAGGCAAACGGAAGAGATATATCTACGATTCCATTATATTCAAATATATGTCACACGTCAATGGGCAATTGTTCCAATTCGCGGCGAACGTTCTTGTGCATATATGCCAAATCTCAGGCGCGAAATCAGTATTTTTTATTGCGTTATGAGCCGGCGGAATGCCGTGCGCCATAAGTAAAACGCACACCGTCGTCTCCCCCCCGCTATGAAAACCGCAGAAAAAAACGCCGCAAGGCGGACGCTTTCAAACGCAGGGGACGGCGCGCACCGTAAAGAACGCGCCCGCCTCTCCTTGCGGCTGCGGGCCGCTTCACGCGGCCGGTGCGGCTCGTGCGGCTCGGAATGCTTTCGTCGCAAACCGAGCGGAACGCGCGGCGCGCATGCAGAACGAACCGCCGTATCCTCAATAGCGGTCCACCTCCAACGCCCAATCTACGGACACATGGGAAACGCCGCGCACAATGCGCGTCTGCACGCAGACCGAGCGGGCGGCAGAGGCCGTATACTCGACAATCTCCACATTGTTTCTGCTCTCCTCGGCAGCCGACAGGACCGCGCCCGTGGCGGCGTCCACCAGCCGCAGATCCATATCGTAATACTGCAATCCGTTTTGGATGATCGCATTTGTGTTTTTGTTGCTGAAAGCCAGCGTCGCCCGCAGCTTCTGTCCGGCGGAAAGCGACACCGTAAACTGCGTGATAAAATTCGGCTCCACTGCGCCGTGATTCCACGCGTATTTATACGCATAGCCGGACATCGCGCGGGCGGCGTTCACCATCCCCGCCCCGCTGAGGTCGCGCAGATACGGGTTGCTTTCCGTTCCGTTGCTGACGGTCGTCACCGACGACGGGAGGGCGGTATTCATAATTTTCGCCTTCACTGCCTGCGGGTTGCCGATTTTCGCCGAATGCTCCTCCATCATCTGCGCGACGATCCCGGTGACGACCGGCGCCGCAAAGCTGGTGCCGGTCGGCTCTACGCCCTCCGAATCATAGAAAAAGGGATTTGTCCCCGTGCTTGTCCGCACGGCCCTTACCCATGTGCCGGGCGCGCAGATATCCGGCTCGCTGGGCAGCGAATTCGGCTCTTCCCAAGACGATGACGGGTGCAGGGAATAGGGCTTTGCGCCAATGCCGCTCGCGCCCGAGCTTTTGGTGCGCAGATTGCCGACTGTGATGCAGTTCATCGCATACCCGGGGCTGTTGATATACGCCGACCCGTCGCCATACCCATTCGCATTGTTTCCGGCTGCGACCACACAGGTCACTCCTGTGGTATTTATAAAATAGTCCAAATCTCTGTCCATATAAGTATACGTTTGCGAACCGAGCATCACAAGGCTGATATTGATTACCTGTGCACCGCTATCATGCAAAGCATGTAGTCCAGAAACAAACGTAGCGACACTGGACGCGCGCGTAACATATACGGTTGCTTCGGGTACGATTCCCGTATAGACCACGCTGTTATAGCCGACTCTTTCTCCCGCTGCAATCGCCGTTACCAACGATGCATGCGTATCCGCAACCAATTTTTCATTACCATTTGGCACAATTATCATTCTGTCTTCATCAAAATGAGGAGATGCTATGTCGATGACCCCTCCCGCTTCAAGAATACCGATTGAGATTCCATGTCCTAAAAAGCCATTACCATCGTTGAAATTTACACTCTTCGTACCTGTTGACGAATCCGCGCCGACTTGGGCAGGTATATCATTCAATGCCGGAACAAGCTGAAAGTCGGGATCATCGTAGCAAATCGACACAACATCATCTTGCTGTGCATAATACAGAATATCGGCTTTTTTTGACGTAATATAAAGGGACGGAATATAATAACTCACAAACCTAACTTCATTGTTGTTTGTCTCAACATGCATTTTTACAAACGCATTATTCACAGCTAATTGTTCTTCCTTTAATACCTTACTTTTTTCGGACTGATATTTGCATCTCACATTGAGAATGAGTTCATCGGCAATTTTATTGGGAGAAATTTCAGTAATTTTCTGCAAAAGGTCATCATCTGCCGCATACTGCACTTCTGCGGAAAGGGCCGTTTTCAGTGAAGCCAGCGACGCGTCCGATAACTCTGCGGCATCGCCGGCCGGCTGCGCCGCTTCTGCGCGGAACGCTTTCTCTACCGCTTCCCGGATTTTCGAAGCGACTTCATTTTCAAACCGCGCTTCATCAAGAAATACCGCAGGATCCATCCCAGTTTTGGTCTTGATTTTACCTTGCAGTTCCGTTTCGTCCATACCACAAAGCAGGATGTTGATCGGTATCCATTCGTCCTCGCTTGACGCACACATTACGTCCCAGAGAGCGGCGTCTATTTTATCGGGACGGTTCATTTCCGCTTCGCCGGACGCCGTCTGCGGCGCAAATGCCGTCAAGCTCAACGAAATAGTCAACACGAGAAGTAAATACAGCTTGCCATACTTTTTCATAAATCGATTTCTCCTTTCGTTATTAAATCGGAATTCAATCCGCTGACGAATCCGCGTCTACCTGCCCTGCGATATGACTTAACGTTGGTGCGATTTGAAAGCTCGGGTCGGCATAGAATATATTTGCAACCTGTTCCTGCTGCGCGTAATACAGAATATCGGCCTTTTTCGCATCAACAAAAAGTGCGCTGAAATAACTCCCTGCACAGTTTACCGTATTGGCTCTTACTTTTACATGTTCTTCCGCAAAGGCCCGATTAACAGAACTGTTTCCTTCCCTTTGAATTTTTCCTTTTTCATATTGGAACCTATTTCTTGTCTCGATAATGATAAAATCGGCTGCGGACGCAGGCTGCCTTCCTTTTATTTCCTCCACCAATGTCTCAGGGTCGCCGATCAGCGTTTTCAGCTCGGCGGAAAGGGCCGTTTTCAGTGAAGCCAGCGACGCGTCCGATAGCTCTGCGGCATTGCCGGCCGGCTGCGCCGCTTCTGCGCGGAACGCTTTCTCTACCGCTTCTCGGATTTTCGAAGCGACTTCTTTTTCAAACCGCACTTCATCAAGAAATACCGCAGGATCCATCCCAGTTTTGGTCTTGATTTTACCTTGCAGTTCCGTTTCGTCCATACCACAAAGCAGGATGTTGATCGGTATCCATTCGTCCTCGCTTGACGCACACATTACGTCCCAGAGAGCGGCGTCTATTTTATCGGGACGGTTCATTTCCGCTTCGCCGGACGCCGTCTGCGGCGCAAATGCCGTCAAGCTCAACGAAATAGTCAACACGAGAAGTAAATACAGCTTGCCATACTTTTTCATAAATCAATTTCTCCTTTCGTAATCGAAAATCAATCCGTTGACGAATCCGCGCCGACTTGGGCAGGTATAACTCCCAATGCATTTTCCGCTTGGTATACCGGCGCATAGAAAACAGCGGCGACTTCTTCCAACTGCGCATAATACCGAATATCCTCGCTTTTCGCTCTCACCAATATAGAAGCAAAATAGTGCCTTACGCTCACGACCTGATTGTTTCTCGGCTCCACATAAAGCGCCGCAAATGCTTCATTCGCAGCCGTCTGTTCCGCTCGCAGCATTTTGTTTTTTTCAGCTTGAAACGTCTTTCTCGCTTTGGCAATCAGCCGATCTGCCACTCTGTCAGGTTCAACTTCCCGAAGCTCCTCCCATAAAGCGTCATGGAACAAATACTCCAACTCGCCGGAAAGGGCCGTTTTCAGCGAACCCAGCGATGCATCTGACAATCGGACAGTATTGCCGGACGCCTGCACCGTTCCCGAACCGATTGTCTGCTCTACCGCTTCTCGGATTTTCAAAGCGACTTCCTTTTCAAACCGCGCTTCGTCGCGGAACACCTCCGCATCCAGCCCTGTTTTGTCTTTCAGCTTGGCAAACAATGCGTTTTCATCCAAATCGTAGAGTGAAATTTCAATGGGTATCCACTCGTCCCCGTCTGACGCGCACATTACGTCCCAAAGGGCGGCGTCTATTTTATCGGGACGGTTCATTTCCGCTTCGCCGGACGCCGTCTGCGGTGCAAACGCCGCCAAGCTCAACGAAATAGTCAGCACGAGAAGTAAATACAGCTTACTACGGCTTTTCACAAGTCCACTCTCCCTCCGGCAGCAAAGCAAAAAAACGGTTCGTTGCCGATTCCGTCCGGCTGAATCCGGCAGAGGATTCGGCGCCTTTCATAAACCAATACCCGTCATGCGCTCAAAAGGTTACAGAACAATTTTGCCGTTTACGACGGCAGACCGGCACAATGAACCGACCGCAAGTCCGCCGCGCATATGACAGTGTTCCGCCGCGCAGGACGGCAGCAAAAAGGCCGCCGGCCTATCTGCGCATCCGCTGTGATTCGCTGCGCGCTATCGTTTCGTTCCAGCGCCAGACAAAGCAGCCGCTTTTTCGGTGTGCCTTGCGTCGGCCGCAAAGCATGCGCCGTATTCGAAAACACGCATCGCGGCCGGACACGCTGCAAACGGGCGCGGCGCGGCGGGGAACCCGCCGCG
>ERZ827458.2035-NODE-2035-length-11110-cov-2.362460_pt1 | contig 11110 bp, 14 predicted proteins | sample MGYA00519706_ERZ827458 | MGnify/ENA primary metagenome ERZ827458 (study PRJEB31778, sample SAMEA3449309) | human gut metagenome | biome: human gut; feature: human-associated habitat; material: faeces | place: United Kingdom | collected 2010/2012 ...
CTGTTGAAAAACAAATGAACTTAATTAAAGAACTTGTACCGAATGCTAAAACAATTGGTGTCATCTATACAACAAGTGAAGTGAACTCTGTATCAGCAATTGAGAAATATGAAGAGCTGGCAGGAGATTACGGATTTACGATTGTGAAAAAAGGTGTGACGCAGACAGCAGATATTTCGCTGGCAACAGAAGAGATTTTATCCGAGGTGGACTGTCTGACAAATCTGACGGACAATACGGTTGTAAATTCTCTGGCAACGATTCTTGACAAAGCCAATGAAAAGAAAATCCCGGTGTTTGGAAGCGAGATTGAACAGGTGAAACTGGGATGTCTGGAGGATTTGCGAGTTGCGTCCATAGAAGGCGATATGGATTGCAACTGGTGCGCTTGGAAAACAGACCGGAAAGATGGCAGCAGAGATTTTAAAAGGAGAGAAGACGGCGTCTGAGATGAACTATGAGACGATTTCTGAACCTGGACTTTATATCAATACAAAGGCAGCAGAAGAACTGGGAGTTACGGTAGACGAGACACTGCTTGAAGGTGCAGCGGAAACGTTTGACAGTATTTCAAAGTAAAAAGTAGAAACGGAGAGGAATTGAGATGGACATTTTTGTAACGATTTTGGAACAGGGACTGATTTACGGAATCCTTGCTCTTGGAGTTTATATCACATATAAAATTCTGGATTTTCCGGACTTGACCGTAGACGGCAGCTTCCCACTGGGGGCTGCCATTACGGCTGTTATGATCACCAAAGGAGTTCATCCATTGATCACATTGGTGGTGTCCTTTGCAGCAGGAGCAGTCGTAGGAGTTCTGACCGGAGTCATCCATGTCAAATTAAAGGTGCGGGATCTGTTGTCGGGAATCATTATGATGACCGCATTGTATACCGTCAATTTAAGGATAGCAGGACGTGCAAACCTGCCGATCTATACAGAAAAAACAATATTTGATAACGATCTGGTCAACAGCATTTTTAAAGGAAACGCAGCACAGTTTTCAACCGTTGTCATTATTCTTATCATTACCTTAGTGATGAAATATTTACTGGACTGGTATATGAGTACAAAAGCCGGATTTTTACTAAGGGCAGTAGGAGATAATGACACCATTGTAACATCCATGGGAGTCGATAAGGGCTTGGTAAAAATTGCAGGACTTGCAATTTCTAACGGATTGGTAACCTTAAGCGGATGTATTTATACCCAGCAGCAGAGATATTTCGATGTTTCCATGGGAACAGGAACCGTTGTCATTGGTTTGGCAAGCGTGATCATCGGAACCAGCCTGTTTAAGAATCTGACATTTTTGAAAGCAACCACAGCAGTTCTGATCGGTTCTGTCGTTTACAAAGCCTGCGTGGCAGTTGCTTTGAAGTTTTTTGAACCACAGGATATGAAGCTGATCACAGCGGTATTATTCCTCGCGATCTTACTCATTGGAATGGAACGGAAAAAGAAGGTGAAGACAAATGCTTGAGTTAAAACATATTCATAAATATTATAATCCAGGAACAGTCAATGAAATGTGTCTGTTTGAAGATTTTAATCTGACAGTAGAACAGGGAGATTTTGTTTCTGTGGTAGGAAGCAACGGCTCCGGAAAGACTTCCATGCTTAATATCCTGTGCGGCAGTATTCCGGTAGAAGCAGGACAGATTCTGATGCATGGGGAAGATATTTCCCGCATGAAAGAGTATAAAAGAAACCGGAAGATCGGAAGAGTGTATCAGAATCCGGCGCTTGGAACCTGTCCTTCCATGACAATCCTTGAAAATCTGTCCATAGCTGACAACAAAGGAAAGACATACGGTCTGGGTCGTGGTACAAACCACAGCAGGATAGAGCATTACAAGGAGATGCTTGCAGAGTTAAACCTCGGACTTGAGGATAAGCTTCACACAAAGGTTGGGGCACTTTCTGGCGGTCAGAGGCAGACACTTGCGCTTCTCATGGCTACGATGAATCCAATCGAGTTCCTCATCCTTGATGAGCACACAGCAGCCCTCGATCCAAAGACCGCTGAGATTGTAATGCAGCTCACAGGCAAGATTGTGGCAGAGAAGAAGGTCACAACAATCATGGTCACACACAATCTGCGCTACGCTGTTGAATACGGAGACCGCCTTATCATGATGCATCAGGGCAAGGCGATAATCGACAAGGCTGGCGCCGATAAGAAGGCTATACAGGTTGATGATATTCTTGGCACATTCAATGAGATCAGTATTGAGTGCGGAAACTAGGGTGTGCGAAATGTAAATATGAATTGAAAATGTCCTCCTGTGGGAGTATAATATAACTATACTTCTACTAGGAGGACATTTTATATTTCAAGGATTATAGATGAGGAGATGAAAAAAGGTGATTTATTTGTGATAACCGGGATGTCGGGCGCTGAACTTGCGATAAGGGTATTAGATATACCTGATGATGATATAATCATACCCTCATCATCCCCGACATAATACATCCTCCAGCGGCTCCACATTCCATAACATCAGCAAGTCGCGGAACACTAATGTGTGGCATTGCATCATAAGCTGTGCTGTTATCGTTTGAAGCAATATTGATACCGCCGATTGCATAAACCGGTATCTCAACCGCATCACAGACATTTTTGAGGAAATCAAGTCCGCGCGGGGGCAATCCTTTTTTGCAGTCGGTTGCAAAAATATGTCCTGCCGTCATATATGTGGCACCAAGCTGTTCGGCTTTTATTGCATCTTCTACAGAGTGGACAGAGGTTCCGATAACCTTGAAGAATTGTTGATAATTGTCAGTGCTTTTTGACATATCTGTGGATGTATTGTCAGATAGGTCTTTTTTGACATATGCTTCGAGGATTGGCAATGGCAGATGTATATACGGATGCTCAAGCTCCATTGCTACATTTATAAAGCTGTGCAGCATGCACTGCACATCATATTTTTTACACAAAGCAATCACATCGCGTGCCAGAGACAGATATTCTGCCTCCGGCATATCCTTTTCCCTGAGCACAATTGCATGGGGATGGAGCTTACAGACGCGCTCGAGCTGTTCCATGAACGGACGGCTGCAAAGGTGTCTGTTTGTGATAGCGATTATATTATCACTCTGTAAAGCATGTTTTGAGTTTTCATCTAAGAGTTTTTCTTCATTCATATTTGTACCTACACGTAAATATAGTCGCTCATCACCGGCTGCAAACCATTGTCGAGCAGTGCATTAAATACCTCATCCACGCTTCTGCCATCAGAGATTTCAAACTGGTCATCGCCCTTGTCCTCTATATCGTCCACATGGCTTCCGATTCCGGTGCTGACACCGGCTGAAATCTTGGTGGCGGCGATATTTACGAGATTGTCACGCACACGCGCTACCTCTCTGGTAGATATGGTGATGCTTGCAAACGGCATGAAGAGCCTGTAAGCGCATACCACCTGAAGGAGCTGTGTCTCGTGGACATCCTTTGGATTGATACGGTCATTGTTTATGATAGGGCACAGACGAGGGCATGAGAATGCAATCTCGGCTCTTGGATATTTCTTCTGGAGCAGGTATGCGTGATATCCGGTGGCAAGTGCATCCTTTCTGAAATCATCGAGACCTAAAAGTGCGGCAAAGCCGACACCTCTCATACCACCCTTAAGAGCACGCTCCTGTGCATTTACACGGTAAGGGAAAATTCTCTTGTGTCCGGCAAGGTGAAGAGTCTCGTATTTGTCAGAGTTGTAGGTCTCCTGGAAAACGGTCACATAGTCAGCACCGCACTTGTGCAGGTATGCGTATTCGTCAGAGTTCATAGGATAAACCTCAAGACCTATAACCTTGAAATATTTGCGGGCAATTTTGCATGCCTCTCCAATGTATTCGACGTCTGACATTTTCTTGCTCTCACCGGTGAGAATCAGGATTTCCTGAAGACCGGTTTTGGCGATTGCAGCCATTTCCTTTTCTATTTCTGAGGCATTCAGCTTTGCGCGGTTGATTTTATTGTGACAGTTGAAACCACAGTAGATACAGTAGTTTTCGCAGTAGTTTGATATGTAAAGCGGTGTAAACATGCATACGCTGTTGCCGAAGTGCTTTCTGGTCTCAAGCTGTGCAGCCTGTGCGATTTCCTCAATAAATGGTTGTGCGGCAGGCGAGAGCAGAGCCTTGAAATCCTCCAATGTGCGGTATTCGTGGGAGAGCGCCGCGCGAACATCGGCTGCGGTGTATTGGTCGTAGTCGTATGCATCCATTTCGGCAACAACCCTGTCCATGATATCGGAGTCAAGCACTTCCATATCAGGCAGATATTTCATATGGTCTATTCTGTTTTTCTTCATGTCCTCGAGGATTACTTCGTTTACAATGCTGTCGTTGAAGTGGTCATCGTTGGAGATATTTGCATTGATATCTTTATCGTTTGTTATATTTGTATCGTTAGTCATTATGTGTTCCCTTCAAAAGCTAAGTGTCATTTATGATTAGTCGCGCAGATATCCTGTCAGAGGAGATGATGCGCTGGCTCCTTTGGTCAGAGTGCGTCCAAGTCCTGACAGATAAGCCATTCTTCCGGCCTCGATAGCCTTTTTAAATGCCTCTGCCATTATCTCAACGTCTCCTGCAGTTGCAATGGCTGTATTTGCCATAACTGCTGCAGCACCCATTTCCATAGCCTCGCATGCCTGTGAAGGACGGCCTATGCCTGCATCCACGATGATAGGCAGGTCGATTTCGTCAATCAGAATCTGGATAAATTCCTTTGTGCAGATGCCTTTGTTTGAGCCGATTGGTGCACCGAGAGGCATGATGCAGGCAGCGCCGGCGTTTGCAAGGTCTCTTGCCACGTTGAGGTCAGGATACATGTAAGGCATTACGACAAAGCCCTCCTTTGCGAGAATCTCTGTAGCCTTTATTGTCTCAAAGTTGTCCGGAAGCAGATATTTACTGTCGCGCATGATTTCAATTTTCACGAAGTCTCCGCAGCCCAGCTCGCGGGATAAACGTGCGATTCTTACAGCCTCATCGGCATTTCTGGCGCCTGATGTGTTTGGAAGCAGTGTGACATTGTCCGGAATATAGTCGAGGATGTTTGCCAGTCCTCCATCGTTTGCACGGCGCAGAGCCAGTGTGATAATCTGTGCATCAGCCTTCTCAATGCAGGCCTTTACCAGGTCGAGTGAAAACTTTCCCGATCCAAGGATGAAACGTGAGGTAAACTCGTGACCTCCTAAAACTAATTTGTCATTTGCTAAATCTATATTTTTACTCATGATTAACTCCTTATATTTTTATTGATGGTGTAAAAAGTGTTTGATTTTAATCAGCCCCCACCCATAAAGCTTAAAATCTCTACCACATCGCCGTCGGCGATAGCAGTGCTGTCATACTCAGTCTTTGGAAGAATCTCTTCATTCAGCTCTACAACGATGTGCTTAGGGTTGTAATTGTTAGCTGAAAGATACTGCGAAACAGTCATGCCGCATACATCTGCAGCTTCTTTACCGTTGATTTTTACCATTGTGCGTCTCCTTTCCGGATTGAGATGTGGAAAAACGGGGATTACCCCGAAGCAATACATTAAAAAAGAGTTCACAAAGTAATACACCCGCGGTGGTGTACCCCTTCATGAACTCTGTTCACTCTCAAAAATCCGTTATTAAACTATGTAAATATGTAAAATTAAAAGGGAGATACCAATAATTTTACAAACATGAGTATAGTACCTTGCACCGGCAAAGTCAACTGATTTTTAATAAAACCGCATTACGTTACTGATATGTTGTAACTGCATTACAACAATTTCCAACAAATTTTACATAACGCAGACAGTATATTTTCATTAGAATGATATGATTAAAGGGTCAAAAGGTATCATCGATGCATGCGTAGCATGTAGTAATCTGATTAATCATAAATGAGGGGCAAAATATCTTTTGACCCTCATATCATGTAATAAAAGGTAATAAAAATGATATTGAATAATTTCTGATAGCCGATTTAATGGAGGAAAATAATGTTTGACGAAGAAATGATAACAAAATACAGATACATAATATTACTTCTTGGTACAGCAGTATCGTTTGTGCTTGGCTTTGTAGTGGCATTTGCACTTGCTAAGCTCTGTGGAGTGATGGCTTTAAAGGCAGTGCTCAATATCGCTTTCACGGCAGGCGGTATCACAGGAATGCTTGGCTTTGTGTGCATTTGTCTGGCTGAGCTTAGACGCATATAGTACATCAGAAAGCTGATGCATCGCGCGGTTTTGCGAATGTGTGTGGGGAATCTGAATAGCTACTAATAAGAAAAGAAAGGAAACGGAATAAATTATTTTGACATACGACGAAATAAAAAAGAACAAAGAAATATGTGAATGCCTGCGAAAGGGAGATGAAAACCTCGGAGTGCTGGGCTACACAGATCATTCGGCGGCACACTGCACGATGGTTGCAAAGCGTGCCGCATATATTTTAAAAAAATTCGGATACAGTGAAGAGGATATTGAGCTTGTAAAGATAGCGGGCTTTATGCATGATATTGGAAATGTGGTCAACAGAAAGCATCATGCTGAGTACGGAGCGATTTTAGCGAACGAGATTCTCAAAAAGACTGATATGAGCATGAAGGACAGGATTACGGTTGTCTCTGCGATAGGTCATCACGATGAGTCCACAGGAGGAGCAACGGATCCGGTCTCTGCAGCTCTTATCATTGCAGACAAGACAGACGTGCGAAGAAACCGTGTCAGGGAAAAGGCAAAGGAAAATTTTGACATTCACGACAGGGTAAACTACGCTGTTACGGATGCGGCGCTCAAGATTAATATAGATAAAAAGGTCATTGCGCTCAATCTTCAGATTGATACAAGCATCTGCTCGATGTATGAGTATTTTGACATTTTCTTAGGGCGCATGATGATGTGCCGCGGTGCCGCCGGGATACTCGGAGCTACCTTCAAGCTCACTGCCAATGGCTCTAAGGTATTGTGATGAGTGCATGGGCAGATATTATTGGGCAAAAAATCATCAATGGATCTGAATAGTTACTGATTTCACATAAAAAGTGCATATTCGCACACAAACAAAACAAAATATAAATTTTATCGAAAAACTTACTTATAAAGTTTCTCAACTCTTGAACTTAAAAATGATTGATAGTATAATTTAAGCGATTGGTGAAAATAAGATTAAATGATAAGGAGGAAATCGCAATGATTACCTGGAACAACTTGGATACCCTGGAATCCTTCAAGGAGCTTTCTAAAGTGGGACGTGTTGACATAAAAGAGGCCATGTCAGGAGACAATGGCGCTAAGCGTGTCAAGGAGTACAACATCCCAATGGCAGAGGGATTCACTTACAACTTTGCTGCAAAGCAGGTGGACGCAGATGTGCTTGAGGCACTTGCAAAGCTTGCAAAGGAGGCTCAGCTTACAGAGAAATTTGAGGCACTTTACAATGGTGCTGTTATCAATACAGGTGAGAACCGTCTCGTTCTTCACCAGCTCACTCGTGGACAGCTCGGAGATGCTGTAGTGGCAGACGGAGTTGACAAGCGTAAATTCTACGTAGAGCAGCAGGAGAGAATCGCTGAGTTCGCAAACAAGGTTCACTCAGGCGAGATTACAAATGCAGCAGGAGAGAAGTTTACAACAGTTGTTCAGATAGGAATCGGCGGAAGCGATTTAGGACCTCGTGCTATGTACTTAGCACTTGAGAACTGGGCAAAGAAAAACAATACATTCAAGATGGAAGCCAAATTCATCAGCAATGTTGACCCTGATGATGCGGCAAGCGTGCTGGCATCAGTTGACGTAGCTCACTCTATTTTTATATTAGTATCTAAATCAGGTACAACACTTGAGACTCTTACAAATGAGTCATTCGTTAAGGATGCATTAAAGAACGCAGGACTTGATGCTTCTAAGCACATGATTGCCGTAACAAGCGAGACATCACCACTTGCAAAGAGCGATGATTACCTTGCAGCCTTCTTCATGGACGACTACATCGGAGGACGTTACTCATCAACATCAGCAGTTGGTGGAGCTGTTCTCTCACTTGCATTCGGTCCGGAGGTATTTGCACAGTTCCTCGACGGAGCAGCAGCAGAGGATAAGCTTTCAAAGAATGCAGACATCATGGAAAACCCTGAGATGCTCGACGCACTCATCGGTGTTTACGAGAGAAACGTACTCGGATATCCTAGCACAGCAGTGCTTCCATATTCACAGGCACTCAGCCGTTTCCCTGCACATTTACAGCAGGCTGATATGGAGTCAAACGGTAAGTCGGTTAACCGTTTTGGTGAGCCTGTAGATTATGTGACAGGACCGGTTATCTTTGGTGAGCCTGGAACAAACGGACAGCACTCATTCTATCAGCTCCTTCATCAGGGAACAGATATTGTGCCACTCCAGTTCATCGGCTTCAAGAACAACCAGCTTGACACAGATGTAGTCATCCAGGACAGCACAAGCCAGCAGAAGCTCTGTGCAAACGTAGCAGCTCAGATTGTTGCATTTGCATGTGGTAAGGCAGACGACAACAAGAACAAGAACTTCGAGGGTGGACGTCCTTCAAGCATCATCATCGGAGACCAGGTAAATCCTGCATCTCTTGGTGCACTCCTTGCACACTTTGAGAACAAGATCATGTTCCAGGGCTTCTTATGGAATGTAAACAGCTTCGATCAGGAAGGTGTTCAGCTTGGAAAGATACTTGCAAAGAAAGTTCTCGCACATGAGACAGACGGAGCGCTTAAGGAACTCAGCGATATGCTTAATATTTAGTACATCGTTTTGTAGAGGTGAAGATACAGAAATATAAAAACGAGCTGCAATCCTGTGGGTATCAGGATTGCGGCTCGTTTTGTTCTGTCATAATACATCCGGGTTAAAGATGATTTATGGTTACTGTTAGGTGTGAACAGTAACCATATATGACGAATTGGGTGAGATAATTTATTTAGGTTTATAGTTACTAATGTTGATAAATGTTATCATTATTTGTGTGCTTTGTGAAAGACAATATCATCCTTGATATTGCTGTCGTATTTGGTATAAGCACGGCCTTGGCTGTTCTTTCCGGCTGCATCACTGTCGTCCTTCTCAGGACCGTTCTCCATCCACCAGGCATAGGCTGCAGCGCCGATACAAACGGCAGCACACACGACAATTATTATTGCTTCAAGCATTTTAAATCCTCCGTTTTACTTTATCAGCATAACGCGGAGAAAATGTTTATTTAATGTATCTAAGTTATATTTCCTCCGCATATGCGCGAGTTTTGAAATAATCAGCGAAGGAAATTAGTTTATGCCCATCCTTGTCGTGGATAAAACGGATAATAAAGCGCCGGCTCGTGTTTGTGAGGCATATGCGCATGACCACGATAGCGGCATATGCGAATAAAATAATATGTATTAACTGGAGTAACGCACCCAGCCAGCTTAAATTGGATGTAAGCCTGCCTAAAAAACCAAGCGAAGAGGTACGGATGCGGCATATGACTTCAGGAAAAGAAGGTATTTCTTCTATATACTGGCAATCCATGAGTGCCGACATATCTGACTCTGAATAAAGCACTGCGCGTGAGTCCAAGACTTCCTGCTGTGGAAGCGCGGCCTTATCAGAAGAAGCATAAGAGCCCCAGACAACCCTGTGATCGTATGAACCGTATGCTGTGCGGTCAGGATCAAATTCGTCCAGATTTTTGTCGAGACTTAGAAAGGAGCAGAATATAAGACAAAGCAACAGTGGTAAAACCAATATTTTCTTCATGAGAGTCCGCTCCTTTCCTTCCAATTTATGTTTCTATTTTCTTCCTTTAGGTTAAAAAAGTCAACTTGTAAGTAGATTTCTTTTCAAAAATATTGAAATTCTTAATGGGCTGTAATTGTAACCAAATGATTATCTTAAATCAATGATATACATATTGCATAAAAAATAATTGAAAATTTATGCATGTTTGTGCATCACGATAATAGACATTTTTCATGGCACGTGATACTATAATTAACGTAAAAACCCCCCAATACATTATATATTTTTACTATCCCCATAGTAAAATACCTTCTCCTAAAAGACAGCAGAACGATGGCTGTTCTTTTTTTGTCCAAAAATAGTGTATATTTCGGAAAACAAGCAGATATAATATTGTTGAAATGATTTAGACATGATACAATCGGATTAGATATTAGATAGCACGCAAGAAGCGAGACATGCTGATAACAGCTCTCTTTCTTCAAGCCTGCAGACATTGAAGGCTCTGATGTCATAATTCAGAGTCACTGACACCAAATACTGTGAGCAGATGATAGTTGCTTCACGTATGAGGAGGAAGAACATTTTAAGATTTAGGGTGTACTTCCGGCGAAGTGCACCCTTTGTTAGTGAACAAAGAGGTACAATAACCGCATGCGCATCTGCATGCTCGCATGCAAGGGCGTATGTGGTTATTGGACATCCCAACATAAATTGAAAATTGTAGCAGCGTCAAGCTGCGGAGAAGCCTCGAAAGAGGCGAATTTTCAATTAATGTTGGGGCTTTGTTCTCATTAAATACAAAGAGGTACAATAACCGCATATTAAATATTATAAGGAGTAACGCATGGAAACAAGAATAGCCCTGATCGGCATTATAGTTGAAAACCCGGATTCGGTTGAGCAGCTTAATCATCTGCTGCATGAGTACGGCAGCTTTATTGTTGGGCGCATGGGTATCCCATACGAGAAAAAGAACGTGAATATCATCAGTGTGGCGATTGACGCACCACAGGATATTATCAGTGCTTTGTCCGGCAGGATTGGCAGGCTGGATGGCATAGGAGTGAAGACAGTTTACTCTAATAAATAAAGCAGACCAGACTACAGGAGAAAGCATGACCGAAAATACAGCAATAATAAAAATTATAGATGAAATTACGGCATGCCGGAATATCACCCTCGAGCAGCTGCATATGCTGCTTGAGACGGATGATATGCAGGCAGTTGATTACCTTAGAAAGAGGGCATCTGAGAAAGCACACGAGACCTATGGCAATCAGGTTTTTATACGAGGGCTGATAGAGTTTACCAACTACTGCAAAAACGACTGTCTCTACTGCGGCATAAGGCACAGCAATACCCATG
>ERZ827458.2036-NODE-2036-length-11097-cov-6.754302_pt1 | contig 11097 bp, 9 predicted proteins | sample MGYA00519706_ERZ827458 | MGnify/ENA primary metagenome ERZ827458 (study PRJEB31778, sample SAMEA3449309) | human gut metagenome | biome: human gut; feature: human-associated habitat; material: faeces | place: United Kingdom | collected 2010/2012 ...
CGGAGTCCATCGCCATGCTGTCAGAAATGCTCATGGCGAAGTCGCCGTCATCGTAGTCAAAAATGTACTTTGACATACCGTGCACCTCCAATTTTAATCATCGTATTCCGGATAGTCAGGCGCCCACTCGGGCATCCAATGCGCTTTGTTTCTGCGGTTTGCATTGTGAGTTCTCTGGTGCGATCTGTGGTTCGGATTCATCTGATTGGCCCGATTGTCAGCGTCAGCTTGATATGCCTTGTTATTGGGATTATGCAGATTTGCCCAGTGATCCAGTTGTGCTTTGGTATGTGTTTTTCCTGATACCTTTCCCATAATCAGCCTCCTTTCTGAACCGAAAAAAGCCCACGCACTTTGCTTCGTGCGTGGACTGCGATCATCCGGAAGACCGCTTTGCACGCAACAAAACAAACCCGACGAAAGAACACTTTCTCCGGTTCGATTTTGTGGTGCAAAGCATCGAAACAACAGGGGGACAACGACAGTCAACCAGCAAACTGCTTTCTCAATTCCATAATGAGAATTTGATTGGAATCAATAGTTTCGAGGATTTACATATTTTTTTACTCGCTTCATTGTCTATGTCACTGCCGTTCGATATGATTCGTACTCTCATGATACGAACGATCAAAGTTCAGGACAGTCCAACAATTTAGCGCTTTCATGATAACATGAATGGGAAGCGAATGCAATGGGAAACTGCAAATTTCACCCCATGATCCCAATTTTGTTTCCGTTTTCGTAAATATCCGCACCATCTTCACAGCGGTTGGGCCCCTCGTACTCCACCCAGCCGAAGCCCGCCACATAAACCTTTTCGCCGGGCTGCAGTTCTTCAGGAGGGTGGGGCGGAGTTGGCTCTGGTGCGGAATTCTTAGCGGGTACCTGCCCCGTGGAAAGCTGGAGTTCGGAAGCTACGGGTGTTTCAATAGGCCCTATCTCCAGTTCAGGTTGCTCTTCTCGGGGCGCTTCTTGTCGCGGAATCGTTCCTTTTTCCTTCTCCGCCAGTGCTGTGGGTTCCTCAATTTCCGCAACGGTCGCTTCCTTGGCGCTCACAGCGGTTTCCGCGGCTGGGACGGGTGTTTGCTCGGTTGCATTGTTATGCGGCCACACAGCGGTGCACAAGGCGATACAAGCGGCAATCATGGCTGCTATGACGAACTTCTTCATTCCTCTTCCTCCTTCGCAGATGCAAAACGAGCCCCCAATCCCATTGCCGTTCTGCAGGAGACTGAGCGCTCGTTTTTGTAGTGATTCAGTTCTATGGACAGCTTCCACGCCAGTTCAAATCCGGCGATAAAGCTGTCGATGGAGGTATCCTCAGCAATACGGTCTTTGGCGTCGATGATCTGGAGCACCCGCCGGCGCTCTGGTTTGCCCAGCACCTCGCTCAGTGCTTGATGGCATTCCTCAATTTCCTGTTTCTGAGTTGGGAGTTCAGGTGGGGTATAGAAGCAGTCATATAGGTCTTTCAGCAGTTTGTATTTCATGCGCTCGCCTCCTTGCAACACAAACATATACCACAGTTCGACGGAAACAGCTACTGAAACTTTTAAGAAAAATAGCGGCTGGAACATTGCGTTTCAGCCGCTATTTTGGCTGTGGGGTATTCGTGGTGCGGGCTCCCATCTGAGCTATACCCCATATGGAAGAGAGTGTAAATATTGAGTTTTAAGTGCGGGGGTTGTTTACCGCTTCAACCGGGCTCGCAGGTTAACTATGCCCCTTCAAGAAGCAAGATTTCAGAATCAAAACATTTCTCTGTTTGTTAGCTTTTACTCTGTTGGATTTTTGTTATAAGCAGATTTAAGTTTTCTTCTCGCACAGCTCTTTTCAGTTCACATTCCCAAACTGTAATGACATTCCACCCTAAGGCCTTCAATTCTTCGGTATTCTTTTTATCGCGCTCAACATTCCGCAGGATTTTAGGTCTCCAGTAGTCTTGATTTGAACTCGGCCACACAAATCTGGAGCAATCATGTCTATGCCAAAAGCACCCGTTAACAAAAATGACAGTATGATATTTAGGCAGCACTATATCCGGACACCCTGGGAGCTTCTTCACATTTTTTCGATATCTGAGCCCTTGTGAAAAAAGATATTTCCTCACAATTTCTTCCGGTTTTGAATTTGTGCTGCGAATATGGGACATATTCATGCTCCGGACTTCTTTAGAGTGATTATCAGCCATTTCTTTCACGACCGGCTAAATTCTTTTCCAAAATCTGAGCGAGTTTTTCTGCTATCGACTTAGCCATAATTGGAGGAACAGCGTTGCCAACTTGTTGATACTGCTTATCCTTTGACCCACAGAACACAAAACTATCTGGGAATGTCTGCAATCGCGCGGCTTCTCTAACACTTATCGCCCGATCCTGCGTTGGATGAATCCACATTGACTTTCTAACGTTGACCACTGTCCCGCTTGGTTCATCATAATTTAGTCTAAGGTAGATTGTATTCTGAGTCCGTGCAGCATCTGTATAGGTATTCGTTTTCATAGAGTCTTTAAGTGAATGAAAATTCTGCCCTTGTTTAAGAGCACGAAAGCGCTCCATCGCAGTATCAGTTGTTTTCGTGACCATGTGATTTCTTAGGATTAAGGAGTTACGCAAAGATGAAGCAAGTTCACTAAGGTTTTCCTTGGGCTGTAGTACAATGCCATTTTGGTCATCAGCAAGATCAATAACCGGCTTGACATCTTCCAGGTCGCTAATTGCATTCCTTACTGTACGATATTCATCTGCGTCAAAATGCCCCTTGGGCAAAGCAATTTTTGCAGAAATACTACGTTTTATTCCTATAACAACAAAACGCATTCTTTTTTGAGGTGCACCATAATCAGCAGCGCAAAGAACATCGCTATAAATCACGTAATCATTTTCCGGAGCTTCGAGGATTTTTTTCAGGTAATCATAAACTGCGAATGAACGTATTTGGGCGGCTAAGCCATTATCTTGAACATATTTGTCTACAACAATGTTATTCTCAAATATTTCTTGAGCCTTGCTCAGCATTCGCTGGATCATTATGGACGGTTCAATCTTATCTTTTATTCTATCAATAGCCAGTCTTCCCTCATAGAAGTCCACTACCGCCTGAAATGCTGTTTTTGCTTCTGCAAAAACATGATCATTCTCTGCAATCGTTAAATACCGCTCTGCTCTTTTAAGTAATTTTTTCTTATGTTTATCCAATGCTTTTTGCATTTTAGCGGCGCTTCTTGATGCCTTGTAAATAACATTCAACAGGTAATAATCTTCTTCTGCCCAAAGATACTTCGAAATTTCTTTTTCCGACTGCACAATAGTCAGTGCTTTTTCGAACATAAACTTCGCATCCAGCAAATGCAGAAGAGTATCCTTTACTGGGATGTTGCAGCGCTCAATGGTCTCTTCATCGCGCTTTTCCATATAAAATCGATGTACTTCGGAACTCAACATGCTTACATTTTCCATAACAAAAGCCTTTGGCTGCAGTTCCAAAATTGCACGTAAATATTGCTTCACAAGCATATTATTTTGGCTAATCGCATGGTTTTTCTGGCGATTAGCATTGGAAAATCCCTGACATGGAGGGCCACCAATTACAACATCAATAGCGCCATATTTGCGCATAATGTCACTATAGTTGGCCGAGCATACATCACCTAAAACTTCTACGCCTGGATGATTCAAGCGATATGTATCTTGCATATAGGGACTATTCTCAAAAGCCACTTTAATATCATATTTTCCTGTTTGCATGAACCCAAGACTGAGTCCCCCCGCTCCGGCAAACAGATCTACCGCTGTGTACATATCTTATCTTGCTCCTGCTTTATCTTTTTGTGCTTCAAAGCGCTTTTGCAGCAGTTCCCAACAATCCTCTTTTTTACACCATTGACCGATATTCACACCGGGTACACTGGGATTTTGGAAATGCTCCCATACAAAATAAGCCAAGGTTTCGATTATCTTCGCTGTTTCTGCATTAATATCTTGATTGTTCCAAATTTCCTGAGGATTTATAAGATCCGAATAGTATTTCCCGATAAGCGCAACAGTATAGTAATCTTGCTGAGCCTTGAAACCACCGAATTTCAAGCTTTTTATAATATCATCACATCGATTAAATAAAATCACTCTTGAAATCATTTCGATGTAACTCTGTTCAGACGGTTCTGGAAATTCGCCTTTGGAAACCATATCTGAGAAAAACACAAAGTTTGTTTCCAGCCCTTTGCTTACGATATATGGATATCCAGACCACGCCATGACGCACTTTGCGGCAACAGTTTTTGAAATACAGCGATTCTTGGGGCATCGACTTTTGAATTGATCTTTTGCCGCTTTGGTTGGCTGTCTGCTCAGTTCAACAAGGTACTGACCTCGGGCACGCTCATAAAACCACTGATCGGTAGGCTTACCTTTTGCTACTGGAATATAGGTACTTCTGGACAGCCGTTCCATTTTCACATGATAGACATCATTTGCATTAAAGTCAGACATATTGATTTTATTCTGACTATTGGCATATTTAGATATATTCTGAATAATACCATCCGCTTGCTCTTTCTGTTTAATGACAGATAGCTTTATTTGAACATGCACTTTTTCCAGAGGCAGTTTTGCTTGAAATGCATTATAAATAGACGCCGTTGTTTGTCCGCCGTTTACTATCTGCCACCCAGTAATTTCGGTGATGGTCACTAAATCGTCATGGCTGCTTGCTTCGTCAATAACAATACTATCTGCAACTGTAGAAATACCGTTGTTATATGCCATAAACATTTCGGGACTACTTGCCAAGGACATTTTAATACCCTTATTGACCTTGCCAGTTGCTTGCAGAAACGAACGAACATTCTTTTGAATTAGTTCTTGCCCTTCATCCTTGTAAATGCGAGCCAGTAGTTCCCCGGAAATGACACCAATATAGCAGTCATAGATATCATTGCTCCCATTTACTTTAATTAGATGCAACGGAGCAGCATACTTCTTCTTTAGCTTTATAACAAGCTGACGTTCTACTGCTGTTCCGCTGAATATACTCTGATAAAGGCGTTCAATATCCCAGACATCAAACTTAATGGAAATCTTTCCGTAAGAAATATCCTCTGGAACGAATTGTACCACTTCGTCATTCGTCAGAAAAATAATATTCACTGTCTCAATATCCGCTCTATGTGCCTTAATAAACTCATAGGCTTGATACCCATCACTGGACTCTTCTAATTCCTCGAAATAATTCGTTTGGCAGGTCTTATAGAATTTTACTGCTTTTCGCATCAGTTTATCAAGCTCTGTTTTTTTGATTTTATCTGGTATGGCTTTAGCCTGATACTTGCTGACGAGTAGCGTCAATGAACGAAAATACTCACTGAAGGCATAACCGTCCAAACGCATATTCTCAGAATCTTTTTTGAAATCAACGAGAGTGCAGTCCGAAACAAGTGTTTCTCCGGTTTCAGTCAGATATGACAAGAAAAGTGTCTTAAACGCTGTGTTAACAGAGACGGGGCCGTTGGTTTTCACATAATCTTGCACTTCCTCGCGCAGTTCGCTGTAAAACTCCAATATTTTATCATTCAACATTGTTAACCCCTCCCTTCAACTTTGCAAACACGCTATTTTTGTTGACCGCAAATGGCATGCACTGAGCAACACTAATCGTATAAGTTAGATCTGTTACACCTGTGGGCACCGCAGCTTTTGTGATTCGTGCAAATCCATCTTTAACAGTAAAATAGTATTGATCACGGACAAAATAACCGGCACCGTAATAATCCGCAGCCGCATCATAGTACCCATACTTTTGAATTTTTTCTGTGAAGGTCTGTGCTGTCTGTGGAATATGTGAAATTGCCCGACGGATCCGCTCTATAATGTCTGGCAGCTTATCCCCTGCACTTTGACTTTTTCGAAACGCATAAAAACGCAGGAATAGCTTTCCGGGAATATCATTGTTGTCAAGTTGATATTCACTGCTGATATGTGCATAGTACGGAGCCTGAGAAGAAGTTGTTTTCACCTCAACCGCATTAGACGAGAAGTAGAAATCATGAGTCTCGTCATTACTGCCAGCCCATTGAGAAACAGCCATTGGTCCAAATACTTCAAGGCATTCTTCTAAAAACAGCAGTTCTCCATACAGCCCTTGCTGGCGTTCTTCAGACATAATAAGATCTTTATCTGTCTTGAAGAATTCTCTCCATTTGGTCAAAACCGCAGCAATAACTGCAAAGGAGTCTTCTGCAACGGAGCATTTCTCCAGTTCGCTTCGCAAGTTCTCAATGACAATTTCGAAAATATCAGTTGCACTTCCTGGTAACTGCATTACATTTACATACTCCTGATCAGTACCATAGGCAGGAAGTTTAGCGATGACGATGTCAACGCCTTTCCAGCGAGGGAATTGATTTGCCGTTGCTTTAGCGTCAACTGAGAAAAACGCTCCCCGCATGTATGTAAGTGTATTAATAGAGAATGCAATATTAATTCCGTTGGAGAGTTTCAACATTCTCATGGCGTAAACAGAATTAGGCCGAGAGTTTTTTGCAATATCCGTACATAGTTCTTTATAGATGTCAGCCGTAAAACTCATCGTTATCTTTCTCCAGTGCTATATCGTTCATCCGATAAGACTTTAGATTACCTTTTCCTTTTCTATCAGGAAACACAGCTGCGAAGCCAAATGGGGTATTGTGATCTTCTTTCTGAGCAGTTAGTTTTCCTGCATCTGCAATTGGATAGAGGATTAACAATCCTTGATCAAAAGACCGCGTTTCCTTTCGAATTTTTTCGTTGACCCGATTAATGGATGGATCAGCCGAGTACATTTCTCGGAGCTCATGTTCCTTGTCGAGCTGTGCCTGACTGTAATCAAAATACTCGTGCCCAGCGGATGTCATGGTGTGTATTGAACAGGTTGTCTCAAAAGAAGATACACCAGCGCCTTCTTTTCTGAGAATACCCGCACCAACATCAAGTCCCGCAATAGAAAATGGCTCTCCGTTTCCGCTGACATTTATAAGGCAGACGGTCCAATTTTTTACTCCGCCAAGACCATCTACATTCATCGCACGCACATAGTCTGCCATATACTTACTATTGGCGCGAGTAGCCGTTTTCGATGTTTCATAGCCTTCGAAGAAATTAGCAACATCATAAGCCGATACATCCATCCAAAAATAATGATCACCTGGGTGCGTTCTCTTAAGACGAGCTTCATACTGTTCACTTGAAACTCTGCATCCCGCTATGGAATACAGCAGATTCTCAACTGTTGCAAAATTGCGGTCATATTGGGAACCGTCAATATCGAAAACGCGTGTCTGGCTAAGCTTGCAGCTGAAGTCTCTTTTTACCTCAAGACCCGTCTTTAGTTTGTTTTTACTTGTAATCTCTAAAGAGGGATGACTTGCGACACGCAGGCCAAAATCTGCTGGAGTCTGATCTACATCATTCATAAAATCAAACTGTCCAGCCAAGTCCTCGGTTGCCATAGAAATGTGAGAAAAAAGTCCTCTTAGCCCTGGCGTTGTATATAGGCGACACGCATCCAAATAGCCAGGACGGAAGCCAAACCAGCGCCCCATTTGCATAAGAGTATCATAAGTATTAGAGCTTCTCGTGAAGTAACTGATAGTTAATCCCTCAAGCGTCAGGCCTCGGGACAGTTTGTCCCCGCCAATGACAATAACATTAAATGGCTTTCCTTCGTTGTTTTTGTATAGCAGAGCATCCTCGCTTTTTCCGTTGACACTGTATATTTTAATTTCTTTCTTTGCTACGATTCTCCTAATTTCATCCCAAATATCATCCCATTCAATATCTGCACAATCAGACATATATTTACTGAATTGAGAACGTAATGCAGCTGTTGTCTCAAGGTAATCATTTTCCCAAATCGTCTTCAGTTCATCATAGATACCTGAGTCGCCATATCGGATGAAGTTGGCAAGTTCATCTTGGTAGTATGCAGCAACTTTCTTTTTTACTGCATTTTGCTGAGAAACGAAACGCACAATGTGAATCAACATCGTATTGGGTTTATTAATTTGTCCTCTGCAATTACGAAGCGCGGTGGATATCAAGAAACATTTCACCGCTTTTTTTAGCTCTTCTGGTATGTTGCCAACAGGATCTCCTGCTTTAGTACCCTTACCAAGGTAAGAAGCTCCCGCGATAATATCTCTGCACAAAGGCATTACCGGCGTATTTTCATCGCCGCTTAATCCAAAAAACTCTCGGGCACCGATATACTGATCCGCCCGCGGTGTTCTGAAAACAAAGTCGCGAGGGAAGAGATCTGTTCCATATCGCTCAGAGTTAATATGCGGTGGTATAAAAATGTTGGCGAACGGAGTAGCTGTATATCCAACATAAGATCTGCACTCAAATGTTTTAAGAATTTCTCGAATCAGTCCATTTATTGTTGTAGGATTATAATCATCAAGAAGATTACCCTTCTCATCATAACTATCGTTTGTATTAATGGAGGCCTGGTCTGCTTCATCATCAATTATGAGCGCCGGATATTTAGCTGTTATAATTTTTTTGCCGTCAATTACTTCGGCACATTGGTTTTTTCGGAAAAAGCGCAGGATACGACGCAAAACCGTTGCATTTTTCTTTGTAACAATAATAAACGGCGGAACCATGGAGACGCCTTCTGTAGTTTTATTTACATCGCCTTTTTCATCACGGGTTGTAATGGACTGCACTATCGTTTTCACGCGGTTGTGCGCACCTATCCCAACACCAATAACATTCGGTTCCCTAATCATATCGGCCAAGTTTTCCAAGCTTGTCTCATAGCCCAAAACTTCTTCATCAATACGTGATTGCGTCTGGCTGCGTAGGCTATTATGAATGCCAGTCAACACTACTACAATTCTATACCCCGCATCAACCGATTTATTGATCAGCCCAATGTAATGTGTGGTCTTACCAGATTGTACATAACCAAAGACCATGCCCATGCGATCACATGCTCTACCACTTCGTGGGTTTGCAAGTGCGTTCATTATCTCGTCAGTGGACGAATCAATATCCTGCACTGCAGTTAAACTCCAAGAAGGTTTTCTATTTAAGTAGTCATAATATCGCTGCCAATACTCAGGTATGAATTTTTCCGATTTTTTCAGTTTACTCCACCAAGTTTTATCATCAAGTTCTGGGGACACAACACCTATTGATGGCTCGGTATATGCAGTGATTTCTCTAAAAAGAAACTGTGCAAATAACTCTTTATCCGAAATAATAAAGCTGTATTTCTCCGTTGTCTCTGTTACTGCAGCGCCAATATCAGTATTCTGTTCCTGAATTAACTTTTCACAAAACTTGAAGGCACTTATGTAAAGATCAACTTCATGCGGGGCTAAGCCCTTAGGCACGTTTATCATTTGGCTTCCTCCAACAACTCAATAATCTCATTACGGAGATGACGGTAATTCACCATATCCAGTAAGGTGGACCTTGTTTCTTCTTTTGTAAATCCTTGAGACAGAAACAACGCGATGTATTCTTTTAATTCGGATATCTCCACTTGATATTCAAGTGAGGCTTTATTTACTGCAGTTTCAGTCGATTTTTGCAGCGAGTCTGTTACACCAGACAGCATAAACGGTGCAAAATTTTCTACCAGAGTTAAATACGCTGACAACGCAGCTGCGCCATCTGTGTCAAGATGCTTTTTGACCTCGGTGAGCAAGGCATGTTTACGGTTAATATGGAAGGAATAGCGCCCATTCTTTTTTCGCTGTTCCCAAACATAACTTAGGTTCGGTGCACTTATATTAGATTTTGAGTATGTCCCACGGGAGTTATAGACACGAGCGGACGCCTCCGTACAAATATCAATAGCCCGTTCCACACTATCTCGAACATACCCAGGTAAAGAGGCTGTTGATTTTTTAATGTCAATTTTCCACTCTTCATCACTAACAGAAGATATATCAACTTTAATCCTTGCAAGATTGTATGCTGGCTCTTTCTTGATATAATCAAACCATGTACCACAAATTATAAGTCTACGATTTCTATAGACATACACACCCTGATGATAGTTCCACCCTTTTGCACCGCCCGCAGCTTGATAGTCATCATCCGAGGCAAACTTGGTTCTATGGGGAAGAACATATGGCTGAATTACAACTTCAGATGCACCATCGTCTGACCATATAGTTTCATCTGCAAGCTCTTGAGTGGCATTATTATTGATAACGAACGGGTTCCATGGTTGAATCTCTGTTCCATTGATGCGAATAACAAGGCCATCTTCCTCAATGAACCGATGAAAAATAAGGGCGAGATGCTTTTCAACTTTTTCCGCTGTTTTGTAAAACTTCTTTTTGGCCTTCGCTTCATCTAAAGAACCGATTACTCGATCAAGATTCTCAATACAAACAACAGTACCTTGCGCTCCAAGCCTGGATGAAATCTCGGCTATTGAGTCACTTTCCTCGATAATAAGATTCCATCCAATATCAGGTATTTTGTCTAAATCCCATGCAGCGTTACTGGTAGTTTCCTCAAATCTGGTTACAACAGTAAGCCTTTTCCCCAATGAAAAGGCGGCAGTTTTCATGCCCATACCAAATCGTCCAAGATCAGTATCATCCCGCTGTTTCGACGGATCAGAAGACCCAATTCTCATATTCTCTATTAGGGCTTGTGCTGTCATACCAATACCATCATCAAGAATTAGAATTCGCATTTTCTCAGTCTCAAAGATAATATCAATATGCTTGGCTTTAGCAGAAATACAATTATCAACAATATCCGCAATTGCGGTTTCCTCTGTATATCCAACGGAGCGTAAAGAGGCCAATAGAAGCTTTGCTTCCGGAATCGACTGAATGATGTTTCCCATATGTATCCCTTTGTTATCAAGAATATTCTACTATTTAACGACTCTTATCAGGATCCGGCACAATCTCCACGATATCTTCTATCCGGCAATCCAGTGCCGCGCAAATCTTCACGAGTATCTCCGTGGTAACATGCCCATTTCGTCCCATCTTGGTGACGGAAGCTGGGCTGATGCCCGCCTTTTCACACAGGTCTTTTTTCTTCATGTCCTTATCGATGAGCAGCTTCCAGAGTTTTTTAT
>ERZ827458.2039-NODE-2039-length-11090-cov-2.785954_pt1 | contig 11090 bp, 3 predicted proteins | sample MGYA00519706_ERZ827458 | MGnify/ENA primary metagenome ERZ827458 (study PRJEB31778, sample SAMEA3449309) | human gut metagenome | biome: human gut; feature: human-associated habitat; material: faeces | place: United Kingdom | collected 2010/2012 ...
TTTCCTCTTGGCTTACATAATCACCTGCCGTACCATCACGGAACAACGGATAGATTCTCTCACCAAGCCGATGCCATTCCCGTGCGCCTTCTTTCGTCAGCGGCAGCATATCATCCTTCCGATAACCATAGTCGTGCATCTCCGAAAGGCCAATCATTCTATCCGGCAGATTTTCGATCTTCTCCTGTGCTTCGTACATCAGCCGGTTTGTTTCTTCTTTATTGCTCAGGACCATTGCCGCCGCCAATTCGTTCACCAGTTTTTCGGTTGCTGACTGATCATCCAGCTTATACGCAAAATTCACGATGAGGTCTCGCTGCTCATCATCAAAAATTGTGATTCTATGCTCTTTATCAGCAATCAGTTTTTCTGCATACTGCATGGAAGTCATACGCTCTGCGCTCCTTTCTGCGACTGCCGCTTCCAGCTTTTCCAGAAAATCGGCTGCGGTCAATCGAATCGTATCCATCGAATCTTTCAGTTCCTTCATCTCCTTGCCGCTGGCCCAGCTTGCTACATAAGGAAATGAATAATCGGACGTATCAATTCCAAGTGCCGAGCAGACCGTAAATGCAATACTTTCCGCTTCGGTCTCTTTCGTGAGCCGGTCTTTTTCTTCCCCACGCTGTTTCATCAAATCGCTGTTATGCAGCATCGCATGAGCGACCTCGTGGATCATCGTCTTTATGGTCTGGCTCTCGCCCATGCCGACCTGAATGCAGATTTCTTTGTCTGCATCACTGTAATAGCCTTTGGCATCCCCTTCGATTTCATCGAACCGCATCGGCACAGGTGATACCTGCTCGATTGCCGCCGTAAGCAGCGCATAGTCTTTGACACTGGCCGTCAGTTCGTTCACTTCCAGCGACGGAATCGGTTCACCATCTGTCTGCGATATATCAAAAACGGTCGTCAAACGGAACCTCGGAACCACATACTCCACACGTTCTATTTCCGGTTCACCGTTTTCGTTCAGCACAGCCAGGCCCGTATCCTTGTCGATTTTCTCGCGTTCTTCCACTTCCTTGATGGGAGCCGGAGCTATAATCTGAATGCCCTTTTCGCCTTTTTTGACGTAGCGGTTAAACTTATTTTTCCATGCTTGGAATCCTGCCACCAGTGTGGCATCAGGCCGCTGCATTGCGATCAGCAGCGTATTGTTGAAACTGTAATTGTGAAATTTTGCCATTGTGTGCAGATACGTCGTGTACATTTCCGAAGTGAAAATGTCCTTTACCCCCTGCTCCAACCGTTCCGTGATTTCTTTCATCTGCTGTTTGCGGTCAACTGCCATGCAAGCCCTCCTTTTTCTTGACCCAACGTGTTTTCATCTGGCGCGGATATTGGTCGGCCTGTTTCGGTGCTTTTGCACCGTTCCATTCCAATCCTCCGGCTCTGCCCTCACAGGTATATCCGGCAGCTTTCAAGGAACTGCCATTCTCCGTATCCAGAATGTAGGTAACAACTCTGTTGTAACCCATTGCCCGTGCTGCACGGTACGCCGCCGCATACAGGATGCTGCAGGCGTTTGGAGTTCCATCCGTACACAGGCGATTAACTTCCAGCGTATAGCCATCATCCAACCGCCGCGCCACAGGTCTGCCGCAGATAGCAACGCCCACTAACGCGCCATCGTCCGATACGCCGATGGAGAACTTATGCCCCCGCGTCGGTTTATGGTGGCGGTGATACTGCTGCACAAATGCGTTTGCCGTTTTCAAATTGATCGGTGTTAAAGTAAGCAAATTTCCTCCTTCCGAAAAAACACCCCGTCAGATAAACTGACGGGGCTGCTCATTTACAGTTCCATATCGTGACTTTTCCGCTTCTGGGATTTCTGCGGTTCTGCGCTGCGCTCTGCCTGCTTTGCATGAAGCTGTTCCAGCACAGAGGGTTTCCGCACATTGTCCGCCGTGCGCTCTGCAACGCGGCCTGCGTAGTTCACAGGCTGTCGCGGCTTGTCTGCGACTTCGGTTTCGGCTGCATCCTCATCCACTCCCAGCGCATCCTCACTACCCTTTTCATCCATGTTGAGCAGAGAGTTCAGCTCCGCAAGGCGCGCAGATTTTTCGGCCAATTCTGCTTCCTGCGCGAAAGGACGTTTGGCTTCTTCTTTTGCCTGCGTCAACTGCTGTTCCAAGGTTTCCAATCTGCGTTCCACCTGCGGCAATGCTCTTTCGATGCCTGCCAGCGCATTGGTAACGCGCAGGATATTGCCCTGCGGGTCTTTGCCGACTTCCATCGAATAGTTCCATGCGCCCTTGATGGATAAGCGGAACACCTTATCAAAGTTATCAAACCGGGAATGCAGTTCAAACGCACCGTAGCTGCCGATTCTGCCCTCGGTGCCAGCCGCCTTCAAAGCCTTACAAGCCTCGATAATGGCTGCACCTGCTTCCTTGCGTTCGGTGTACACCTTGCCGCTGATTTCCATAGCAAAATGGTCTTTGTCCTGCGCCAGAAGCGGTTTTGCCGCTTCCATATCGGTTTTCAGTGCTTCGATCTGACCCTTTGCCGCAGTAATTTCTCGTGGATAGCGACGCGCAATATCCGATTCCAAGCTATAAATCTGACTGGTGTGATTGGCTTTCAGCAGTTTCAGCTTACTGACCTGAATATCCAAATCCATCTTTTCCTTGATGTAGGGATTGCCCGTTGCCAGTGCCTTGATTTCGGCATAGGACAGTGCGGTATCGTCCACATCATCGCAGGCACGGACAGGAGATTTGGAAGTCATGATCTGGGAAATGAACTTCTGCTTATTTTCCAGAATTTGCCACATATACGAATCAAACGTATTTTCAGTGACGTAACGATAGATTTTTACCTGCTTATTCCGGTTTCCCTGCCGGAGAATACGTCCCTCCTGCTGTTCCAGATCAGACGGCTTCCACGGGCAATCCAGATGATGCAGAGCAATCAGTCGATCCTGAATATTGGTTCCTGCGCCAAGTTTCGGCGTAGACCCCATCAGGATACGCACTTGTCCGGCGCGCACCTTTGCAAAAAGCTCTGCCTTTTTGGTTTCCGTGTTATACTCGTGAATGAACGCCACTTCCTCACGGGGAACACCTCTCGCCACCAGCTTTTCCCGCACATCATCGTACACATTGAATGTGCCATCTGCTTTTGGTGTCGATAAATCGCAGAAGATCAACTGTGTTCCCTTGTCCGGCGCAGATTCTTCCCAGACCTTGAACGCATTGTCCACACAGCGATTGACCTTGCTTTCCGGCTCATCCGGCAGCATCTCATTCATAAGACGCTGGTCGAGTGCCAGTTTTCTTCCATCGTTGGTAATCTTCAGCATGTTATCGGACTTGGGATTCACGCTGCCGTTGCGTACAGCCTCGGCACGGTCTGCAAAGGAACTTACCATTTCTTCCTGTGTTTCGCTGGGTTTCAGCACTTCGTTGATGTACTCTGCTTGCGGCACAGGTAGGTTCAGCATGTCCGCCGTCTGCACATCTGCGGATTCTTTGAACAGAGAAATCAGCTCCGGCAGATTGAAGAACCGAGCAAAGCGTGTTTTCGCACGGTAGCCAGTTCCTTCCGGGGAAAGCTCGATTGCCGTAACAGTTTCACCAAAGGATGCTGCCCAATCATCAAAGTGGCTCAGCCCCATCTTCTGCAGGGTGTCGTACTGGAGATACCGCATAATAGTGTACAGTTCCACCATCGAGTTGCTGACCGGGGTTCCGGTTGCAAAGGTCACACCCTTACCGCCTGTCAGCTCGTCCAGATACTGACACTTTGCAAACATATCGCTGGACTTCTGTGCATCGGTCTGGGCGATACCTGCGATATTTCGCATTTTTGTGTAGAGGAACATATTTTTATAGAAATGCGACTCGTCCACAAACAGACGATCCACACCCAGTTCCTCAAATGTAACCACATCATCCTTTCTCGTCTGGTCGTTCAGCTTTTGCAGCTTTGCTTCCAGCGTTTTCTTTGTTTTTTCCATCTGCTTGACCGTAAAACTGCGGCTATCCTCACTCCGGGCATCGGCCAGAGCCAGCGTAATATCGTCAATCTGACGCTCGATAATAGCCTTCTGCCGTTCCGGGGAGAGCGGCACACGCTCAAACTGCGAATGACCGATCACGATGGCATCGTAATCGCCGGTTGCAATGCGGGAGCAGAACTGCTTACGATTGCTGGGTTCAAAGTCCTTTTTCGTTGCCACCAGTACATTGGCATTGGGATAGAGTCGTAAGAAGTCTGCGCCCCACTGTTCTGTGAGGTGGTTTGGCACCACATAGAGGTTTTTCTGCGATAAGCCCAGCCTGCGGCTTTCCATGCCGGCAGCGATCATCTGGAAGGTCTTGCCCGCACCCACGCAATGCGCCAGCAGCGTATTGTTGCCATACAGAATGTGCGCTACGGCATTTTTCTGGTGCGGCATCAGGGAGATTTCCGGGGTCATGCCCTCAAAGCGAATGTGACTGCCATCGTACTCACGGGGACGAATCGCATTGAAAATCCGGTTATAGGTCGCACACAAATCCTCGCGGCGGTCTAAATCCTTGAAAATCCACTGCTTGAACGCTTCCCGAATGGATTCCTGTGCCTGCTGTGCAAGCATGGTTTCCTGCTTATTCAGTACACGGTGGTCGCCATCCGCATCGTGAATCGTATCGTAGATTTTGGTATCCCGGAGATTCAGTGCATCTTCCAGCAGCTTATAACCGTTGACGCGCAGGGTTCCGTAAGTGTTGGTGACAAGCGGATTTCCGCGATCCAGCGACTTACCCGAAATGTTCCATGCACCTGAAATTTCGGAATAGGTTGCCTTAATGTCAATCCCGGCATAGTAGTTCGGGGTTTTGAACACTTCCTTCATAAACTGCGTGATGTACTCCGGTTTTACCCAGTTTGCACCCAGCCGCACTTCAATTTCCGAAGCATCCAAATCCTTGGGCTGTACCCTTTTCAGGTAGTCCACGTTGATCTGATACTCTGCATGGTTTTCCGAAAAGGATTCTGCTGTGGCCAGTTTTTCACGAACATTGCCGGACAGATATTCATCCGAGGTTTCCCACTGCTGTGTCACAGGATTTCGGAAAATCGCACCTGCCAGTTCATCCGTGATCTCCTGTTCCGGTTTACCGCAGAGCTGCACCATAAACGGCACATCTACCTTTGCTTTCTCTCCGATGGAAAGTGCCAGAGCTTCACTGGGAGTATCCACCGAGGTAACAGGCTCCGGCTTACGGATGGTACGTTTGGTAAAAATATCGGCCAGCCGTTTGAGGTTCTTCTCCTCATCCAGAATTTCTAGTGATGCCAGCAGACAATAGCTGCTGTCCTGTCGGAATGCTCGCTTGTTGGCCGTGCTGTTGATAAGGCCATACTGTGCCTTAAATGCGGTGTATTGCTGTTTCAGTTCATTCTGCAAAAGCTGCACTTCCGCATCCGAACCATCATGCAGCTGACAATCCAGCAGTTTTCGGGTGGTTTCCCGCAGAGCGATCATGCCCAGCACTCGCTCTGCAGTTACGGCAGGCAGTTCCACCTTGTTCATAAAGGAATTTTCGCGGTAGTAAATCTGCCCATCCACGTTCGTGAAGCTGAAATTCTTCACGCTGGGATCTGCTGGAATCGGTTCTTCCAGCGCATCCAGTTCATCATCGAAGATTTCCGGCTCTGTGATGGTGGCATGGATGTTGCTGACCGCCTCTTTTAACTGCTGAGCAAGGTCTACGCCCTCGATGGGCTTAACCGTAGTTTCCTGCTTGCCGTACTGGGTGCTTTCGGTGGTGATTTTCCCCAGCACCATCTCAGGATGCTTCGCAAAATACTGGTTGATGGAATAGCCTTCCGGCGTTTCACCGAGATCCACCCAGTCAGCCCGCTCCACCGCTGCACGGTCACGCTTTTGCAGGAACAGAATATCAGCCACCACGCCGGTGTTGGCATTGCGCTGGAACGCATTATTCGGCAGACGAATCGCACCTACCAGATCGGCACGGTTGGCAAGATACTCACGGACAGAGGAATCCTTCTTATCCATCGTACCGCTGGACGTCACCACCGCCACCACACCGCCCGGACGCACAAGGTCAAGGCTCTTGGCGATAAAATAATCGTGGATGAGGAAATTGTGGCGGTCATACCGCTTGTCCGGCACTTTGTAATTGCCGAAAGGTACGTTGCCCACAACACAGTCAAAAAAGCTGTCCGGGAACTGCATCGTTTCAAAGCCCTGCACTGCAATCTTGTTTTTCTGGTACAACTGCTGTGCAATGCGGCCTGAAATGCTGTCAAGCTCCACACCGTACATCCGAATCTTTTCCATGCTGTCTGGCACCAGACCCATGAAATTGCCGACACCACAGGACGGTTCCAGCACATTGCCTTTGGACAATCCCATATTGCCCAGTGCTTCATACATTGCCTTGATGACCGTAGGAGAAGTGTAAAACGCATTCAGAGTACTGGCACGGGCTTCCTTGTATTCGTCTGCCGTAAGCAGAGACTGCAGTTCGGCATACTCTTTCGACCAGTCCGCATTGTTTTCATCGAACGCCTGCGGAATACCGCCCCAGCCAACATACCGGGAAAGGATTTCCTGTTCCTCCGCTGTGGCCTGCCGCTGCTCTGCATCCAGTGTTTGCAGCACCCCAATGGCCTCCACGTTGGCTTTATACTTTGTTTTCGGCCCTCCTACACCGAGATCATCGTCCGTAATACGGAAGTTCATAGGCTCCTTTTTCGGTTGTGCAGGCTGTTCCGTCTCTGCTCCACTGTCCAGAGGAAGATTGTGCTGCCGCCGTGCATGGTTGACCTCTGCCGGGGTCATAGGCTGCTGCGTCAGCGGTTCAAGGGCTTCCTCTGCCGCTGCACGGCTGATGGCATCCGTTCGGTTCTGCACATCTGCGATCAGCTGCATCTGTTCCGGCGGGAAGTCGGGATTCAGCAGTTCTTCTAACTCGCCGCCCGATTCTGCCACCGAATAGATCACATCCATCTGCTCCGGGGAAAAATCCTCGTAAGCCACACCAGCATTGTGCAGAGCCGTAAAGACCGTGGTTTCTACCGCTTCTTCCATCGGAATATCATTCTGCTCATACAGATGCCGAATGTACTCCAGCGGTTCCGTTCGGAAGATCGGATACCGAGCTTCTTTTGCAAGGGTCATGTCCTGCAAGCTGACCGTTCCCTGTTCAAAGTTGACCGAATCCACACGGAACTCTCTATCGTCCAGTTCAATGATGGTATTGACTGGCAGATATTCCTCTCTGCGGAAATACTTTGTCTGTGCATGGGTTCCATCTTCCTGCTGGCCGGACAGATAGACGCTCTCCCCTTGCTTCCAGAGCTTCATCGCCTGTGAAATCCACTGTTCACGCGGAAAACCAGATACCTCAACCTTGCCGAGTGCGGTTTCCTTTTCCAACAGCTTGCTGCCAAGAAGTTCTGAAACGCGCTTTGCATCCTCGCCGTAGAACTCAAAGTTGCCGTATTGCTCATATCCGACCAGCGCATCCGGGTAACGCTCTTTCAGCGCGTTATACTCGTTGGCGGCATCCAGCGGCAGGGGCTGCAGCGTCTGCTCCGAAGGCTTTTCATCTGCAATGGACACATCTTTTGGGGGTTCCTCAACCGTTGCGACGGTTGACTGCTCTTTCGATTGCAGCTCCTGCTCCATGAAGTCGAACATGGACATTTGCCCCTGTTCAGGAACCGCAATCTCAACAGCCTTTTTCTTCTCCGGGAAAATCGTGTACGTTCCCTCAACATACTGGTGCAGGATAGCGAGGGATTCTGCCTTGCGCTCATATTCTTCGGAATCCAGTGGCACAGACAGCAGTGCAGTGTCCATCTGCTCCAGCAGTTCAGCCGACTGTTCGGTGTCGGCCAGTTTTTCGACGAGAGCCTTTCGTCCTTCTTCATGGTAAAGGTCTTGCGGATAAGGCCGCTCCACGTTGTTCGGCAGATGGTGATAGAATCCCATCACCCGCATTGCCATCCGCTCGCGCTCATAAGCAGGCATCCGGGAGTAGTCTGCCGGCTTCAAATACTCACTGTCACGGATAAGCTGGTCGATTCGGCCTGCGGCCTGATTCCAGTTCAGATGAACGCTTGCATCCGGGTTCCCGTATGAGCCACGCTCCAAAGAAATGCCCCTGCCATCGTGATCTTCGTGGGAATCGTCTGCCCCGCAGAGTGCATGGCTGCTGCCGCCAATTCCATAATGGTCTTTCAGAAAGTCTGCCCGCTCTTTCTTATCTTCATGGTTTAAGAAGAACGAATAAATTGCCAGCCGACTGTCCGAATAATTGCTGCCCCGTGTGAAGTAAGCAGTGATTTCATCTTCCGTGATGAACTTCTTATACTCATTCCAGTGAAAGCCATCCCGCGCCGAGTAGTTCTGATAAGGCTTTGCAAACTGCTGGAACAGAGCTGCCACTTTATCCGGCTTATAAAAGTGCATCCGCATCAGGTCTTTATCTTCGGCGTAGGCTTCTCCCAGTGCGGATAATCTATCATTCAGGTCCGTCAGAAACTCCGTATCATCCAGCAAGCCTGCCAGCCTGTCCGTCAGTTCCGGGAAACCGCCCCTGAAGATTTCTACATCCTGAAAGACTGCTTCGGCAACACCATCTGCCAAGTCGCGTTCCATGTAAGCCAATGTCTGCGCGTGTTCCTGCAAGGCGTTCTGCCGTGCAGCATCCAGAACCGCCTGCGGAGCATACTCGCCCTGCCGGAGCAGTTCATGGATGCGGTTGCTCACATCCTCCCAGGATAAAAACGCATTGGCAATCGTGCCGCCCTTTGCCGTGCTGCCTACTGCAATACGCAGCCCTAAATCATCGAACCAGCCTGCATACTTTGAACCGTCAATTTCAAAGCCTTTGCCGCCAGTACCGTATTCGTTTTTCACGAACTCCGTGTATTCTTCCGGGGTTTTCTCAACCATGAAATTGTAGATCAGACGCAGCTGGCCCTTGCTGCGGTTGCTGCCCGTGCGCAGGATTTCATCGACCACTTCGGGATCAAGTGCAATTTCATCCGCATACCGCGCCTGGATCGGTGCTTCGATAGCGCGGATCTGCTGTTCCACGGTCGGCAAATCAGGCAAAGAAAAAGCAGAGGCAATTTCTTCCTCTGCTTCGCTCAAATCCTGTTCCGTTGTCGGTTCAGTTAATTGTACACCAATTCCTTCAAGACGATCTCTTCTGCCATCGCTGTCAGGTTGTTCTGATGTGCCGCCCATGCCAGCGGGTCTTTCTCCTTGCTCGGTGCCGGAAACTTCTCGTTCAGGCTGTCCAGCAGGGTTTCCACCCGGCTCTCCGCTGCTTCCTCGATCTCCGCCAGATGCTGGTTCAGCCTGCCGCTCATCAGCATACTCTGATACCAGTTCTTGTGGTTCTCTTTCAGGTACGTCCTGCGCAGCATCCCGTACTTCCCGATGGTCTGGGGCTCGTCCTTCACGGCCAGATTCGGGAACAGATAATCTCCCTTGCGGTAATACGTCAACTCCATTTTCTTGTCCTCCTTTGGTCGTGTTTTCTTCAGTTTCGTGCTTTAACGCATTAAAGTCCGTATTGGTATTATACAAGCTGTCAACGGATTTTTCAAGCTGCTGCGTGATTTCTTTTTTGTAAATTTTCCGCATCTCTCGGCCAATGTCAAAAAGAACCGCTTCGCACTGTTCGGAAACCGCGTTGCCAAGGAACGACAGCACCGGCAGCTTGTTGAAATCCACGATGCGGATAAATTCATCATCGTCCAGCACATCCATAGGCTCCTGCCCGCAGCGGCGAGAAAGCGTATAGAAGATACTGTTGGTCATCAGTTCCCGGAAGCGGACGCGGATGTTATCTTCGTCCAGTTCTTCCAGAAACGTATCCGCCACCTCATAGGCCAGACCGTCCATCGCTTCATCCAGATTGTCGGCAGTCAACTGCTGTGCCAGCTCCATCAGGGCGGTGTTCATGCTGTCTGTCTGGGATAAACCATAGGTATCTGCCAGATGGTCTAAGATAGCCTGCTCATGCTCGTGGCTGTCCAGATTCCATAAGAGCGGTGTTTTTCCGCCGCGCACCAGATGGGTGTCAGCAATATCGAACACATACCGCAGCTTGGTACGCGGTCCGGTATCATCCAGAAGCGCGATGCCTTTTGCGCCACGGTTGACCCAACGGCTCATTTTCTGATTCCAGAGTTCCAGTTCTGCGCAGGCGGTCGCATCGGGCCGCTGCGCGTGGATCAGGAGCGTATCGGTGAACGAATAGCGGTACAGCCGCGCCGCCACATCCAGATAGCTCATCCAGTCCTGTGGCGAGTTACTGACATACCGGGCGTTCTGCTGCGCCAATTCTCGAATATCGTTAATCTGTGGCAAGGGTCAAACCTCCTTTACGTTTTCGTTTTCATCGGTGTTTTGGGAAATTCCAGGCTGTACTGTGCGCGGCCATCTTCAACGCGCATCACAAGGTCAGCGGCGAATGTCTTATCTTTTTTCGCGGAATAGAAGTCTTTCACATGGGTGCGGCCTTTCTTCAAAAGGTCTGCAGCCATCTTCTTGTTCATCGTTTTTCTCATGTTGGACAGGTATTTACTCTCCTTCCAAAGAGCAAAGTTGCAGCTGCGGTCTGCACAGCAAAAGTTGAGTTTACTTTCATGCACAGGATTTCCGCAGACCGGGCAGTTTCCCACGCTCACCGTATTATAATTGCAAGCCGCCGCGACGGTAGGAATCTGCCGCAAGTCGGCCAGCATCCTGTCGATCAGTCCGTGGATGCCCTGCATAAAATCATGGGGCTTGATTTCGCCGCGCTCCATTCGCAGCAGGTCATTTTCCCACTCGGCTGTCATGCTGGCTGATTTCAGATAGTCCGGGATATTGTGAATCGCTGCCACACCGTCCTCTGTCGGAATCATCTGCTTGCCCTTGCGCTCAACATAGCCGGAGGATATCAGCTTTTCCAGAATCGCGGCGCGGGTTGCAGGTGTTCCCAGACCTTTCTTCTCCGTGTCCTTTTCAAATTCCTTGTTGCCTGCTGTTTCCATGGCCGACAGCAGGGTATCTTCTGATACATTTTGTCAAGGTGGTTTTAAGAAATTTTCCCGCAATCGTT
>ERZ827458.2040-NODE-2040-length-11079-cov-4.766056_pt1 | contig 11079 bp, 10 predicted proteins | sample MGYA00519706_ERZ827458 | MGnify/ENA primary metagenome ERZ827458 (study PRJEB31778, sample SAMEA3449309) | human gut metagenome | biome: human gut; feature: human-associated habitat; material: faeces | place: United Kingdom | collected 2010/2012 ...
AAGGTCGGTATTCTGGATAAGGCCTACATCCGCTGCGACCAGCTCTCCGGCGGCCAGCAGCAGCGCGTCGCGCTCGCCCGCACGCTCAACCAGAATCCCTCCATCATCCTCGCCGACGAGCCGGTTGCCGCGCTCGACCCGGTGACGGCGCATCAGGTCATGGCGGATTTCAAGCGCATCAACGAGGAAATGAACATCACCATCCTCATCAACATCCACCACGTCGATCTGGCGCTGGGCTACGCGCAGCGCGTGGTCGGCATCCGCGCGGGCGAAATCGTCTACGACGGCCCGGCCAGCGAGGTCACGCAGGACATTCTGGACAGCATTTACAACGGCTCCGCCGTGCCGCAGGCCGGCGGCAACTAAGGAGGGCGCGCCATGAAGAAAACCGTCGCGCCCGGCGCCAAAACACCGCTGTTTGACCGCATCTTCAAGCCCGAGCTCATCACGCTTGAAAACGGCCACACCGTCACCCGCCCGCGCTCCCGCACGCCGCTGATCGCGCTGCTGGTGTTCGCCGCGCTGGCGATCTCCATCCATGTCACGGGCTTCAACCTCGCAATCATCGCCAAGCGCGCCAACCAGCTCACGAAAATCCTCTCTCAGATCTTCCAGCCGGATCCGTCCTTCTTCAGCAAGGTCATCACCCCGCTGCTGGATACCATCAAGATGAGCGTCATGGGCAGCGTGATCGGCTGCCTGCTGGCGCTGCCCTACGCGGTCGCGGCCTCCGCGAACATCAACCGCAGCAAGGTCTCCCTGTCCGTCCTGCGCTTCATTCTCAACATCATCCGCACGCTGCCGACGCTGGTGATCGCGAGCATCTGCGCGCTGGTGTTCGGTCTGGGCACGTTCGCGGGCACCGTCGCCATCGTCATCTTCACCTTCGGCGTGGTGACGAAGATGCTCTACGAATCCATCGAAACCATCAACATGGGGCCGTTTGAGGCGCTGGAATCCGCCGGTGCGGACAAGTTCCGCGCCTTCTGGAGCGCCGTGTTCCCGCAAGTTCTGCCGACCTATCTCTCCCACTGCCTGTACAGCTTTGAGATGAACGTGCGCGCCGCCTCCATCCTCGGCTACGTCGGCGCGGGCGGCCTCGGCATCCTGATTGACGAGCGCATTGGCTGGCGCGATTACAACGGTCTGGGCACGGTGCTGCTGACGCTGTTCGTCGCCGTGCTCCTCATCGAAAACCTGAGCCAGTTCCTGCGCAGCAAGCTCAGCTAAGGGAGGGATATCATGCAGTATTCAAACAACATTCTTGAAAAGTACGAATCCCGCCCGCGCAAATGGTGGCTTTACACGCTGATCGTGTTCATCATGGCGCTGCTGCTGAGCTGGTCGGCTTCCAGCGTGACCTTCAAGGGCTTCGCGGCCAAGGGCACGGAGGTCGCCAAGGGCATCTTCTGGGGGCTTGTCAAGCCGGATATGAACCTGCTGTTCTCCACCTCGACCGACGGCGTGCCGTATCTGCTGATGGAGACGGTCTGCATCGCCATCCTCGGCACGGTGGTCGGCGGCATTCTGGCGCTACCCATCAGCTTTCTGGCCAGCCCGAAGATCATGCCCAAACCCGTCGCCTTCATCTTCAACGCGCTGATTCTGCTGATCCGTACGCTGCCCTCCATCGTCTGGGCGCTGATCTGGATTCGCGTGACCGGCCCCGGCGCGTTCTGCGGCGTGATTACGCAGAGCATCTGCTCCATCGGCATGATTTCCAAGATGTATATTACCGCCATCGCCGATCTGGATACGAGTATTCTGGAATCGCTGGACGCGGCGGGCTGCACCGCCTTCCAGAAGATCCGCTACGGCATCATCCCCCAGCTCACGCCGAATATCATCTCCACCGTGATCTATCGCTTTGATATCAACATCAAGGACGCGACCACGCTGGGCATCGTCGGCGCGGGCGGCATCGGCGCGGCGCTGATCCAGTGCATCAACTCCCGCCGCTGGACGATGGTCGGCTCGTTCATCCTCGCGATGATCGTGCTCATGCTGATCATCGAGTTCGCCTCGACCCGGATTCGCGGCAAGCTGGCCAGGGGGCAGTAATTCGCATGGCTAGAACACTCACCATTCGCTACACCTCCGATACCCACGGCTATCTCTATCCCACCAATTACGCCGACATGCAGGATCGCCCGATGGGGCTGATGAAGCTGGCCGGCGAATACCCGCACGACGGCAACACGCTGATCATCGACGGCGGCGACACCATTCAGGGCTCACCGCTGACCAACCTGTATCAGCGCCTTTCGCCGGAGGAAAAGGCCGCCTGCCTGAGCGAGGATACCTACGGCACGCACCCCATCGCGGCGATGATGAATCTGGCGGGCTATCAGTTTGTGACGCTGGGCAACCACGATTTCAACTACGGCGTGGACGCGCTGATGGATTACCTGACCAACCTCGATGCGCTCTGCCTCTGCGCCAACATCCGCGACCGGGAAGGCCGCCTGCCCATCGCGCCCTACGCCGTGCACCGGCTGGAAAACGGCCTGCGCATCGGTCTGGTCGGCGTGTGCACGCACTTTGTCAGCCGCTGGGAGAACCCCAAGACGGTGGAAAAACTGGTCATCGAGGAGCCAATTCCCGCCGCCAAGGCCGCGCTGGACGCGGTGAAGCCGCTCTGCGACGTCACCGTGCTCATCTACCACGGCGGCTTTGAGTGCGATTTGGAAACCGGCGAGCCGCTGACCGACAGCGCCGAAAATCAGGCCTGCCGCCTCTGCCGCGAGCTGGACTTCGATCTCGTGCTGACCGGCCACCAGCATATGCGCGTGGACGGCGTGCGCTTTTGCAACAGCTTTGCCGTGCAGCCGACCTACCGCGCGCCGCACTGCTGCGGAATCACCGTCACCGTGGAGGACGACGGCAGCAAGCGCTTTGAAAGCCGCATCATCCCCGCCGAGGGCAAGCCGCTGGCGCGCGCCTACGACCTGCTGCTCCCGCTGGAAAAGCGCGTGCAGACGTGGCTGGATACGCCCGCCGGTCATCTCGACCTGCCGCTCGTCTCCGAGGATCACCTGAAGGCCGCGCTGAACGGAAGCTATCTCGCCAACTTCATCAACACCGTCCAGCTCGAAGCCTCCGGCGCGCAGATTGCCTCCAGCGCCCTGCCCAACGAGTTTAAGGGGCTGCCCACCGAGGTCACCATCCGCGACGTGGTTTCCACCTACATCTACACCAACACCCTCGTCGTGCTGGAGATGACGCGCCCCGCGCTCAAGCAATATATCGAGCGCTCCGCCGCGTATTTTGACCACGACGAAGACGGAAACCTCTGCATCGCGGACGAATTTCTCCGCCCGAAGGTGCAGCATTACAATTACGATTTCTTCTCCGGCATCCATTACACCATCGACGCGCGCAACCCCGTCGGCCAGCGCGTGACCTCCATCGTCCTTGACGGCCGCGAGCTGGGCGAGGATGAACCGGTCACCGTCTGCGTCAACAGCTATCGCTTCTGCGGCACGGGCGGCTACGATATGCTGCCCAAGCAGAAGGTTGCCCGCGAGGTGCTCACCGACGTGGCCGACGCGATGATCGACTACATCACCTCCCACCCGAACATTCGCGTGGACACGGAGAAATACTGCACCGTCATCGGCTGATCGTTTCCAAAATATGCCTGTTTCCTCCTTCCGCGTCGGACGCATCCTAACGATGACTCACCGACGCGATGAAGGAGGAATTTTTGTATGGAAAAAATCAGGGTCGTTCAATACGGCTGCGGCAAAATGGCCAAGTACATCCTGCGCTATCTGCATGAGCACGGCGCGCAGATCGTCGGCGCCATCGACGTCAACCCCGCCGTCGTCGGCATGGATGTGGGCGATTTCGCGGAGCTGGGCGTGAAGACCGGCGTTCTCATCCGCAACGACGCGGACAGGGTGCTCGACGAATGTGACGCGGACGTTGCCATCGTCACGCTGTTCAGCTTCATCGGCGACATCTGCGACCACGTGGAGAAATGCGTAAAGCGCGGGATCAACGTCATCACCACCTGCGAGGAGGCCATCTATCCGTGGACGACCTCCGCCGCCGCGGTCAACCGCCTCGACGCGCTGGCCAAAGAGACCGGCTGCACCGTCACCGGCAGCGGCATGCAGGATATTTTCTGGATCAATCTGGTCGGCCTCGTCGCGGGCGGCTGCCACCGGATCGCCAAGATCAAGGGCGCTTACAGCTACAACGTCGATGAATACGGCCTTGCGCTGGCCAAGGCGCACGGCTGCGACCTCACGCCGGAGGAATTTGAACGGCAGATCGCGCACCCGGAGACCTTCGAGCCGTCCTATGCGTGGAACGCCAGTGAGGCCATCTGTAACAAGCTCGGCCTGACGATTCAATCCATCGCGCAGAAGCATGTTCCCTGCATCATCGACCACGACATCCGCTCCGCCACCCTCGGCAAGATCATCAAAGCCGGGCGCTGCATCGGCATGAGCGCCGTCGTCACGGTCAAGACCATGCAGGGCATCACCATCGAGGAGGAAACCATCGGCAAGGTTTACGGCCCCGAGGACGGCGACCTGTGCGACTGGGTGATTTCCGGCGAGCCGGATACCGCGTTCCGCGTCATCAAGCCCGCCACGGTCGAACACACCTGCGCAACGGTCGTCAACCGCCTGCCCAGCCTCATCAACGCCCCGGCCGGATATGTCACCGCCGACCAGCTCGAACCGGTTCAATATTTGACGTATCCGATGGAGATGTATTGCTGACTTTCTTATACTAATTCGCAGTTAAAATGCTTAACAGAGCGCATCAGATTTTTTGTTCTGACGAAGCCAAGTGAAGTGAGGCGTACTGGAGGTACGTTGAACGGAACGAGGCAAAGTCAGAGCGAAAAAGATGGTGCGCGGATTAAGCCATTTTAACAAGAATTAGTATTAAAACCGCAAAACAGGCTTTTTCCGCAATCGCAGGAAAAGCCTGTTTTTGATGTATTTCCTTAAAATTCCTCCGCCGCTTCCATCACGACAACGCCCTCCGGCACATCCCCCGGCATGACCGAAAGCGTCCGCACGGGCTTTGCGCCCTCCGCGCCCATGATTTCAAGGAACGGCTCAACGCCCGCAATCGGATAGGCGCAGTGCTCCGTCTTATAGTGCATCGGAATCACGCACTTCGGGCGGGTCAAATCGACGATCTCCTTTGCGCCCTTCGCGTCGATGGTATAAAACCCGCCGACGGGAATCATCATCACATCCGCGTTCAAAATCGCCTGCAAGACCGGCTCGGCGGGCAGACAGCCCTGATCGCCCATGTGCACCACCTTGAGCGCGTCGATATAGAAGATGCGGATGCTGTTCCGCCCGCGCAGCGCGCCGCCCCGGTCGTCGTGATACGATGTGACGGCCTGCGTCGTCACGCCGCCGACCTGCGCGGCTCTCGCCTCCCGCGCAACCTTCGGCCGCCCCTCCACAATATCCAGATTGTTGTGATCGTGATGCTCGTGGCTGACCGTCACCAGATCGGCCGTCAACTTCGGCACACGAATCCCCACGCTGTCGTCATAGGGGTCGGTCACAATCACCGTTCCGTTTTCAGCCGTCAGGCGAAAACACGCATGGCCTATCCATTCCAGTTTCATGGCTGCACCCTCCTTTGCGGGCTGTTTTCCCGCGTCTGCGCCCGCCGCGCGGGCGGCTCGGCGAATGGGCGCCGATAACAGAAACCGACGCCCAGCATCATTATAACGCAGGCGTCGGCTCGATTCAATCCGTTTTCTTTGCGCAAAGGCCGTCCATCCACCCGGCCAGCAGCGCGCCGGAGAGAAAGAAGCCGCTGTCCTCGCCCACGCGCAGGCAGGCCGCCGCTCTGGCGCGCAGCGCGGGCAGACCCGCGCGCACGTGCGCTTCATCCTGCCAGAGCAGGCGCAGGGTTTCCACAACCAGGCGCAGGCCGTCTTCCGTCAGCGGCCGATCCGCGCGGCGCATCAGATACGCCGCAAACGCCGCCGTCGGCGCGCCGGGCGCGTCCCAATCCACGTCGATGCGCGCGGGCACATCCAGCGCGCGCAGCGCCGCCTCCGTCGGGGTCAGCAGCAGCAGGCCGTCCCTTTCACGCGCGTCAAACCCCGCCGCCCGGCAGCCGTCCAGCAGCGCGGGCACGTCGCCGCATCGCCTCGGCGCGTCGCTGACCAGCAGCGCCGTCTCCCCGGCGGGCAGGAAGCGCACAAACCCGCGCCCGCCCGCCGCGAAAACCGCCGCTCTGGCGCGCTCGCGGAGCGCCGTCACAGCCGCCATACGAGGGTCATCACCGTCGCCGACGTGCGCTCGCCGCCGACAAACACATCGTAGTCCAGCCGCATCTCGCCGCCGTTTTCGCCTTCCTCCGTCAGCACCTCGCGGGTATACACCGCCACGGGGATGTCGCCGTAGGCCGTGCCGTACAGCCCAGCCGTCTTCCGCCCTGGCTGAAAGTGCAGCGCGCCGGTCATCTCGCCCGTGCGGCGCATCCGCACACCGTCCGCCGTCCATGTCAGGCAGATGCGCGCGCGAACGCCTTCGTCCACCTGCTCGTAGGCGATTTCAAGCCCGTCCTCCCCCGCGCGCAGCGTGCCGCGGTGGACGGTTTTGCTCTCGTGCCGCCCGCCGTCCGGGTCGGTCATCACGCTGACCACGCGCAGGCGAATCGGTTTTTCATCAGTCATCGGCCTTCACCTCGCTCGTTTTCGCGCCGGGAATCACGCCCAGCAGCATGAACAGCGCCGCCGCGCACAGCGCGAACGCATAGAATGGCCGCAGCATCGTTTCGCCCGTCGCCGGGTAGCAGCAGCCGCCCGCCGTCGCGAAGAGCACCATACAGGCGGGTAGGCGCGTCTCCGGCTCGCGCAGAATCGCCGCCAGACAGAGCATGCAGCCACGCGCCCATCCCCGCGCCGGGGCACAGGAGCATCGCGCCGAGGGCAAGCGTCAGCGTCCTGCGCAGAGCAGAGGCCGTCTTCTCCTGCTTCAGCCACACGCACAGACCGATAAACATGGCCAGCGCGGCAAACGTCAGGCCGTGCATCAGCATCTCAAAATGCGCCTGCGTGTAGACCTCCGGCGCGTTTGTCACCGCGTCGATCTCCGGGAATACGCGAATCAGCGCGTATTCCGGCATTTCCTCCATGGCCGCGCGCGGGAACGCGCTCATCAGGTTCGGAACGCCCGCCGCATATTCCGGCACGGCGACATTCGCGGTGAACAGGCTGCCCGCCGCGCGTCCGGCAGGCACGCCGCAAAGCACCGCGGGCAGGCAGGCCGCCAGCGCGACGAGCGCCGCCAGCGCGGCATGCCGCCCCTTCGCGCCGCTCCTTCTGCCCAGCAGGGCGATCAGCGGCAGGGCATACAGCGCCGCGCCGGACAGCGCAAACGCCGCGCCGTAGAGCAGCATGCCGCCAAGCGGATGCTTTTCATCCAGCAGCGTCAGCGCGGCGACGAGCAGCAGCGCGCCGAGCGCGTCGATCTGCGGGGCGCTGCCCGCCGTCAGAAAGCCCTGCGGCAGAATCAGGCAGAGCAGCAGCAGCGCTTCGCCGCGCAGCCCCCAGCCCCGGCGATCCGCCGCGTGCGCCGCCAGCACGGCCATCAGCAGGAACGCGCCCATGCACGCGAGCTTGAGCATATACATGTCGTAGATCGGCCCGCGCGTCAGAAGATACAGCGCCGTCACCGCCGGGGCGGAGAGGTTGAGCCGCATGTCGTTCATCGCCGAGAGCCCCGCCGCGTCCATCCGCCGGACGAACGGGAGCATCTGCTCGACGAACAGATACGACTTGTGGTTGATACCCATCAGCAGAATCACAAGCCCGACGGTCAGCAGAAGCTGCCTGACCGCCAGCCGCCAGAAGCGCTCGTGATACAGCAGCGCCGCCGCCAGCAGCACGAAAAGCTGCACCGCCGCCGTCAGGGCGATATACAGCGCGCGGTTGCGCCAGCCGCCGATGTCGTTCAGGTTGCCCAGCGGGCCGACGCCGACGTTGTAAAGCGCCAGCAGCATGGAAAGCGCCGCCGCCAGCGCCGCGCCGAGCGGCAGCGCATGGCGATCCAGCCATGCTGAAAGGGCGTTCAGCTTCGTCTTCATGCGGCCTCGCCTCCCTTCATCGCCAGCGCCGCGCGGTTTTTGCGCATCTTGCGGAGCACATCCCGCGAGATGACGACCAGCGCCGCCAGCATCATCAGCGCCAGAATCCGCATGTCTGCCGGGCGCTGGCGGGTGATAAAGGGCATGTAGCTCATCAGCGAGGCGCTAACCACCAGCAGCGGCATGAACCGCCTGTCCCGATAGCGGGCGGCGTAGAGCACGGAGAGCATATCCGCCAGAAAGAAATAGCGGTCGTGGATTTTCGGCATCACAAACGGCAGGAAAATCGCGAAGAACAGCGCGAAATCCAGCGTCATCTCCGGCGTGATTTCCTTCGCGTGTATCAGCCAGTAGACGACGACCAGCAGCGTCAGCAGAATACAGGCGTAGAGCGCCGCGTTCTGGTACGTCGGCGTGAGCGCCTGATCGATGTACGCGTTGGTCGCCTCGCCGTCGATGCCGGACAGATAGCGCAGCCACGTAAATTCCTGCCGGTTGGCAGATTCGCGCAGCGGGAAGAACGTATAGAGGTTCGGCGCGTTGTAAAAGAGCCGCTCGTAATACTGCCCCATCGACTGATTGGCGTACACGCTCACAGCGTCCGCAAACGAACGTCCGGCGATCAGCGCCGGGAGCATCGTCACCAGATACGTCGCCGCGAAGACCAGCGCGTGCCTCGGCTTGTATTCCCCGTGAATCAGCGCCAGCAGCACGACCGGGAAAAAGAAGATGGTTTGCAGCTTGAACGCGAACGCCAGCGAAAGCATGACCGCCGCGCCGACGGGCTTCTTCGTCTTCATCCAGTACAGGCTCATAACGATTAAAAACACGTACACCGTGCCGCACTGCCCCCAGCACGCGCCGTCGATCAGCGTCGTGGGCAGGGCGCAGACGATCAGCATCACCGGCAGCGCAGCCTTTTTCCCGGCGAAATGCCCCGCCGCCTGCATCATCGCCAGCGCGAGGGCATAGTCAAAGATCACCGTGAAGAATTTAATCAGATACAGGTCGTGCAGCGGCGTTTTGGCGATCATCAGCATCACATACTGGTACAGCAGGTTGTAATCGCCGACGTTTTCGCCCAGCGTGTAAAAGCCGCCCTCGCGGAACACCTGCACCCAGCCGCTCAAAAAAGCGTTGTAATCCGCCGTCTGATAGTCGAGCATGCTGACCCGCGCCAGCATCGTCAGCGCGATCACCGTGCAGCTCAGCAGCAGCGCGCCGCGCCCGGGCTTTTGCAGCCGCGCGACAAGCGCCATCGCGCCGCCCGCGACAAGCGCAAACAGCGCCGCAAGGCTCAGCGTCTGCCCCCATGTGCCCGCGTATTCCAGCCGCGCGCGCATATAAACCGCCAAAGCGGCAAACAGCATCAGCGTCATAAGGCCGCACGTGACAGCCGCGCGCCTGTTCTCTTTCATCCTTTCTTTTTCCCCCTTATGTAAACTGTTTTTTATTATATCATCATCCATGAAACGGCGCAACCGTCCCGGCCTGCCAACTGGCATGGTCAAAAACTTGCAATCTGGCTCTTTACGCCATGCCAGATTGTGCTATAATGCCCTTATTCCATCAAGGGCGCATCGCCCGCAAAGAGAGGTTTTTGTTATGGCTCACACGACGACCCGCGAACAGAAAACGCGCATGCTCTGCACCGCCGGCCTGATGGCCGCGCTGGCCTGCGTCTCCAACTTCATCAGCATTGCCACCCCGGCTTCCCGCATCCACATCGGCAACGCGGTCTGCGTGCTCTGCGGCCTGATTCTCGGCCCGGCCTACGGCTTCTTCGCCGCCGGCGTGGGCAACGCGATTTTTGACATCATCGGCGGCTACGGGATGGAGTTCGTCATCACCTTCATCAACAAGGGCGCCATCGCGCTCGTCACCGGCCTGATCGCCTACAAGGCCGCCGGCAAGGAGACCCTCGAGGGCAGGGATCACGCCCGCGTGATCGTCGGCAGCATCCTCGGCGCGCTGACCTACACCGCGCTGTACCTGCTCAAGTCCTACATCAAACTGCGCTTCACCACGGCGAACGTCGATCCCGTCGCGATTCAGGCGACGATGCTCTCCAAGGCGGCGAGCAGTCTGTTCAACGCCGCGTTCGCCTTTGTGGTCGCGCCGATCTTCTTTAACGTGCTGCGCAAGCCGCTGCGCCGCCTCGGCCTGTACAGCAAGGATTAAATCCGCTCGCCCCACCGGATCTTTCTGGCCCGCTTCCAAAGCGGGTCTTTTTTTGTGACCGTCAGCGTCCGCTCCCCGTCCGCCTCGCAGACGGGCAGCAGGATGCGCCCCGGCGCGATCTGCGCGTGGCGGAGCAGCCGCGCGCGGCACGGATGCACCGGCGGCTCGCGCGTCAGCGCCAGATAGCTGAATTTCTCGTCTTCAAACGGCGCGTCGCCGCCCTTGAGCGCTTTGTGCAGTCGCGTCCGCTGGACGCGGACGGCGAAGTGGCACCAGTTTTCCCCCGTCATCGGGCAGGTTTCGCTTCCCGCCGGGCACGGCGCGGCGACATATGCGCCCAGCGCGGCGAGATGCGCCCGAACGGCACGCAGGTTCGCAAAGCCCTGCGGCGTGCCCGGCTCGATGAGGACGAGCATCTGCTCGCAGGCGTTCCAGAGCTTTTCCGCCACCGGCAGGCGCATGGCGGCCTCCATCTCGCCGAGCATATACCCCTCGCAGACGAGCTGCGCGCGGGGCAGCGGCTCCCTCGCCGTCAAATCGCAGGCCGCCCACTGCGCCTGCACGCCCCCGGCCTCAGCCATCAGCCGCTGGCCGACGGCGCGCATCGCCGCCTCGCGCTCCAGGCACGTCGCCCGCTCCAGCGCCAGCAGCGAATCCGCCGCGAACGTCACAGCGCCCGTCCCCGCGCCGCAATCCAGCATCGTCCGGGGCGCAAGGCCGCTCGCCTCCAGCGCCTCGGCCAGCGCCGCCCTCGCCGCCTCCACCGTCGCGGGCATCCGGGACAGCGCATAGGCCGCCGCTTCGCTCTCGCGC
>ERZ827458.2042-NODE-2042-length-11074-cov-4.201924_pt1 | contig 11074 bp, 8 predicted proteins | sample MGYA00519706_ERZ827458 | MGnify/ENA primary metagenome ERZ827458 (study PRJEB31778, sample SAMEA3449309) | human gut metagenome | biome: human gut; feature: human-associated habitat; material: faeces | place: United Kingdom | collected 2010/2012 ...
GGCCTCGTCCGTGAACCAGCCGAGGAAGGTGTAGCCGTCATGCGTCGGGGTTTCCGGCTCAGTGGCAGTTTTGCCGTTTTCGACGATCTGTGTCTCGTCGTCCACGAACTCATTCTTGAACGTGACTGTCCAGGTCTTGACCTGCCAGCCGGCGTAGAGCGTCAGATCAGCGGTAACAGCAGTCGTGAATTCGTACTTCTGCGTGTGGGCCTCGTCCGTGAACCAGCCGAGGAAGGTGTAGCCGTCGTGCGTCGGGATTTCCGGCTCAGTGGCGGTCTTGCCGTCTTCAACGGTCTGCGTTGTTGTTTCTGCGAATTCGTTGACGAACGTGACCGTCCAGGTAACGGGCTGCGTGCCCTCTCTCCAGCCTGCGTAGAGCATCAGGTTGCAGGTGACAGGCGTGGTCTTGATGTCGAAGCGGTTGGTGCAATATTCGTCGGTGTACCAGCCGGTGAAGGTGTAGCCCTCGCGCGTCGGGTTCTCGACGGTAACAAGCTTGCCGTTTTCAACCTGCTTCGCCGCGTAGTCTTCCTTGCCGTTTTTGAATCGAACGTTCCATGTCAGCGCCGCGTCTGCGTCCAGCACATTGACCAGAACGCCGCCCGGGCAGGAAACGAATGCGTCCACATCCTTGCCCTTCTGTCCAGCTACGCTGAACAGATATTGCTTACCAGCCTCAAGCTTCAGTGCCTTTGCATCGAGCGTGAACTTGCCGTTCTCGTCGACGGTACCGGCCTTCGTCCAGTCGGTCACATCGCCGCTTGTCAGCTTCGAGGTTTCGATGTAGTAGACGTCCAGACTGCCGACAACAACATGATCCGTTGCGTACGAGGACGAGTCATGGCCATAGGAACGATAGAGCGTCAGATCGATGGATGCGTCCGCCTTCATCTGCGTCTCAACCATCGTCTTGTTCAGTTCGTTGCCCACATGATGGTAGCCTGCCCACTCATCGTTGTAGAAGGACCAGTCGGAGTACATCATCATGGAGAAGATGTCGCCGTCGCGCATCAGGATCTGATCTGCGGTCGCGCCCCAGCCTTCGGCCGCCAGCGGGTAGACATAGTTCATGTAGTAGTTGAAGTTCATGTCGTGTGTCCAGAAGTTCTGGATCAGGACCGAACCGACTGTGCTGGAAGCTGCAATGCCAAAAATATCGGAGCCCATCAGCTTCTCGTCATACAGATAGCCCTGACCGGCCTTGTCCGCGCTCACGCCGAGGTATTCACGCTCGGTCATCCAGATCAGCAGATGCAGCGCGGTGATCTTGCCGTAGGCTGCGGCGCTGCTGCCCGCGACCAGCTGGGAGCCGCCCATCGGGTCGTCCGCATCAGCCGGGCCGTAGGTCTCGGACTTGAAGTAATTGCCTTCGAGATGGTAGGCCTTCAGATCGAAGTACGGAACCGTAACCTTCTGATAGGCCATGATATTGCCGCTGCTTTCGGCGGCGACATACTTGTCGTCATCCGTCAGCGAGAAGTAGATGGTCGCGGTCGGGTTCTTGCAGACGATTACGGGCTGGCCGCCGGTCTTTGCGCTGCCCGCGGGGTTGGTGACCACGCAGTAGTAGAAGCGCATACCGGTCTCAGCGCTGGTATCAGGCGTGTAGGTCGCCTCGGTTGCGTCCTCAATTGCCGTGCCCGCTTCGGTTTCGTCTTCAGACAGACGGTAGTACCACTGATAGGTGAGTTGCTTGCCGGTCGCCATGACGGTCAGCTCTTCCGCCTTCTCGCCGACCTCATAGTGCGTCACATAGTAGTGCGTCACATCCTTCGAGCCTTCCTTGACGGTGTACGGATAGAAGCCGTCGCCTTCTGGGGCCGTCGGAGCGGCAAGAACCATAGCCGTGCCGCAGAGATCGCAGATGTTATCTTCGCCTGCCGCACCAGTTGCATTGATCTTTTCGTCAACGCAGGGCTCAAGCGCATGGCGCAGTTCCTTGTCGCAGACACAGAACCAGCTATGCCGGTGCTTGCCCGCGTTGGGGCCTGCGGTGATGCCGCGGTATGTTTCTGTTGCCTCGGCGCACTCCGTTTCCTCTCCGACAAAGGTGTTGCTGCAGTCCGGGCAGATGGTGGTAGCAGTGTGCCAGCTGTATGTTACCCACTTGCCATCCTCATAGTTCTGCTGGCTTCTCGTCGTGTAGGTTGTCTCAGCGTTCTCGTGCTTGCAGCAGATCTGGCCGCAGACAGAGCAGAGCTTGTGCTCGCCTTCGGGCGTGCAGCGCTCAACTTCTCCCTGCGAGAGCACCGCAAAGCAGTCCTCGCAGCGGACAGTCTTGGTATGGTAGAAGCCGTTTTCATCCACACCCGGAATACCGCTGTTCTTGGTATGCACGTGCGTGCATTCTGCGATCTCCTGCCACATGAGTGCAGGAGTCTTGCCGGGGTTGATCTTGTAGTGTGCGTCGCCGTCCGCGGGATTCAGATACTCCGGAATCGCACGCAGTTCATCCAGCGAAACGACATAGTAGAAGTGCTTCTGATTCTGGTTTTTCTCATCGTAGTCCAAGCCAATGCTCTTCGAGCCGAGCACCGGCGCTTTCAGCGCATAACTGTACTGAACGGTGCCGACAACGCTGCCGCCGCGCTCACCGCAAAGCGAACCGGTCGTTTCACTGTCCGTACCGGTCACGTCGCCGATGCTGTAGCTGTGATAGATATGGCCGCTGCGAATCCGCCCGGCCAGACCGCCGACGTTTTTGCTGCCGGAGACGCTGCCGGTATTGTAGCAGTAGTCGAAGTGCGTCTCATTCGCATCGCCGGCCAGACCGCCGACATAATCCGTGCCGCTGAGCTTGCCTGCGTTATAGCAGTCCGTCACCTTCGTGCCGCTCCAGCTATTGCCGATCAGACCGCCGGTGCACGCACCGGTGCCGGTGACAGTTCCTTCGTTGCAGCTGTTTCTGACCGCGACGTAGTATTCGCCGTAGTACGATACCGAGCCGCTGTGATAGCCGATCAGACCGCCGGTTTCACCCGTGCCGGTCACAGAACCAATGTTCCGGCAGCACTCAATGTTGGTGTACCGGCCGCTGGACAGCACCATACCCACAAGACCGCCGGTTCTGACGCTGGTTACGCCGCTGGCTGGGGCGTTGACGATCGCCACATTCGTGGTAATGCCGCTGAGCGTGCTGAAACTGCTCAGATACGCTGCCGCCGCGCCAACGCAGAAGCCCTGTGCCGTCTTACCTTCAACCTTGATCTCGCCTTCGAGCGTCAGATTGCGAACAATCGCAATGTGGTCCTTGTCCTTGCCGCCGATCGTGCCGAACAGGCCAAGACTCTGGCTCTCCTCCGGCATATCCTGCACGTCAAAGTGCAAGCCGGAGATGGTCTTGCCGTTGCCATCGAACTCACCGGCGAACTTACTTTCACTCGTGCCGATCGGTGCCCATGCATCCGTCAGCGTGATGTCATTCATCAGCTTGCCCTTGATGGCGACGTCGCCCGCGTTGACCTTGTCACGGAACCACTTGAGTTGTGTCTCGTTCGTGATCTGGTAGCAGCCGTCCGTGTCCTGCTCCGGTACGCTCGGGTCTACCACTGGGAACTTATAGCCGCACACGCAGGTGCCGTCGCCCTTGTCGGTGCAATCCTCAGTCTTTGCCTCACCAATCGTCTGGCCGCAGTCCTTGCAGATTGTCGTGACGGTGTGCGTGCCGTCGTTCTTGCTCTCGTATTTGGGTTCTGTATGCTCGTGCTTGCATTCCGGTTCTTCCACTTCTGTATCGGTCATCCATGTCAGGATGGGAAAACCGGATTTCTCGCCCTTCTTGAAAGCGCTGCCGAGGGTCGTGAGAACCTTCGCATCCTTCATGTCTGCAACGATCTCTACGCCGTCTGCGCCAACCGTGTTCGCGGTTGCGAGGCAGTTCTCAAACGTGCCGCCGAGCGTGCCCGCCGGTTCGCCGACTGTCGCGGAATTTTTGACCGTCGTTCCGTCGTTCGCCTTGGTGATCAGGCCGCCGACCGTGCTGCCGCCGACGATCTCGCCGACGTTTACGCTGTTTTCAATTGCAGCCTTGCCGCCCCACGGAGAAATCGCGCTCAGGCCGCCGATATGTGCCTCTGCGCTGCCCTCCGCAGTCAGCTTGCCATAGTTCGCGCAGTTCTTGATCGTAATGCCATAGCCGTTGCCAGCCAGACCGCCGATCGCGCCGGTGTTGCTCGTGCTGTTGGTCATGGTCACATCGACGTAGGATGCAACCTCTTCCAGCGTCACACCGCCGTCGCTCTGTCCGACGACACCGCCAGCATAAACCGGCATATAGCCGCCCGACGGAGCCGTCGAGGAAACCGTGCCCTTGACGACCAGCTTCTTGATCGTCGCATTCTTCGCCATGCCGAACAGTGCAGCCGGGTTACCCGCAGTTTCTGTAACGTTCAGGCCGGAAATGGTTTTCTCGTTGCCGTCAAAAATGCCGGAGAACGGCTCGTTGTCATATGAGGTCACATAATCAGCCGCCACGCCGATGGGCGTCCAGCTTTCCGTCAGCGCGATATCCGCCATCAGCCTGGCATTGATCGTGCCTTCGCCCGCGTTGACCTTGTCACGGAACCACTTGAGGTCGGCTTCGTTCGTCAACTGGTAGTAGCCGTCCTCATCCTGAATCGGCGCATCTGCGGCCAGTGCGACCGTGGGGAGCATACCCACGACCATGACCAGAGCCAGCAGAAGCGCTATAATTCGTTTCTTCATCGTCATGTCCTTTCTTTGCTATATATAATAGTATACAAACGCCGGAATCCGGCGGGAAACGGGTGATCGCAGCTGTTCGGGCCATGACACAAAAAAAACAGCGGAACCTCCGCTGCCTTTGTGCCAAAACCGGCCCCCAGAGGATACTTCCCCTGAGCTCCGAGCTCTGTAGGTCTTCTGACTGATGCGTTCAGGGTCGCCCCAACGCCCTCCTTCTGGCCTTCTCACGGCTGCTTTACCAGCCGCAATGACCCGCGTTTCCGCGCGCGAAGGAGCGCTCCGCAATCACAGCTACAGACCGGAACGTCGCCGTCCGGCCTATGTCCGGGATTTTCACCCGATTCCCTTGTTCAGCTGAACGAGAATGCGTGTCCGGCATTTGAACCGGGTCGCGCATCTGCCACAAAAGCTGCGTATTGTTGATCTATTTTTCAATCTGTCGATCGGATCTCGCTATTTTTTCGCTTTGCGCGCGGCCTTGTCCTGCTTTGTGCGTTCGCGGCTGAGGGCTTTCTTCTCAAGCTTCTTCTGCTTGTCCAGCACCCGCTGGCGGTCATATTCGTTGCGGAACAGCTGTGTGTCCTGCACCCGCGGCGGCTCCTGCGCGTCGTCGTACCCGGTCTGACCGATGCTGTACAGCGCCTGTGCCCAGCCGCCGAAGCGCAGGTCGATCAAGTCCCCGCCGAGCACCTCTGTCCACGCTGGGACGTGCCCCAGAGTGTCCATGCAGGCGGATAAATAGGCGCTGAGCTGCTCGAGCGTATCGTTCTGGTGCTCCAGCACAAACGCCACGTTCTGCTTGGAAAGCGCCTCCAGCGTCCGCTGCGTCAGGACCTTGCGCAGCGCCGACTCGTTCTCCTGCAATGTGCGGCGCGGGTTCATGGCTGCGCCTCCAGCGCGGCGAGCGTATCCCTCACGATCTGCCGCTCGGCAAACGGAGGCGGGGTCTTCGCCGAGGCCATTCGGCCAGAGAAGAAACTGCGCACTGCGTTGACCCAGGAATCAAATCGATATTCAATGTAGTCCCCGCCGATCACCTCGCACTTCGCCGGGACGTGTCCCAGTTTGTCCGTGCAGGCGGATAAATACGCCGTAAGCTGCTCCAACGTGTCGTTCTGATGTGCAAGAATGAACTGAATATTCTGATAAGCGATCATGCGCTCTGCACGCCGCAGTACCGCGTCCATGTAAGGAACCTCCTCGTGCGGATATACTCTGCCCATACGGGCAAAATGGCGCGGCCTGTCCCCATATGGAACAGTCTGCGCCCGTCCTGTACGATAGGTTCATCGTGCTATCGGTACATTGCGCTCCTGCCGAAATCCTTCGGCGTGAAGACAGCGAGTCTTCTGACTTGCGATCCGGGATTTCAGCATGAATTCCCACGTCCGCGTCCTACCTTCTCACAGATGCACTGCAATGGCGCCCTTTCGGGCAAACGGTATCCCGTTTTCGGTCGCGGCCTCTCGCGCACAGCTCCGGGCGAGCGGCTTGAGTAGCCTTTGTTCTTTCACCTCCGGCTCAGCGCCCGAAACAGCCGCCGCGGCCGGAGATTACACGTCTTCAGATGCGTATGAACTTGTGTTTCCGGCGAAAAGCATCGCGCGCAAAAGCAGACTTTTCTTTTCGCCCGAAAATCGGCAGGTATCAGGCAAAAAAGCGCCGGTTCCTACCCCGCCGTCATTATATCTCAGAAGAAAAGAAAAGTCTACTAGTGTTTACAGCTTTTCTGTGCTTTTTTATCGGCTGTTTCACAACATATGGGTTCTGTTCCATTCGTTTGTTCCCACTGCTTGCGCCATTTGAGGAAAGTCGTCTGCGAAACGCCGAGCTTTTTTCCAGCTGCGCGGGAGCTTAACTGCCGACCGAGCCACGCCGTCACGATCTCTGGAAAAATTTCCGGCACAGGCAGCGCCTGTCGCCCGAAGTGGACACCCCGCGCCTTCGCCGCCGCGATCCCCTCCGCCTGCCGCTGGCGGATGAACTCACGTTCTGTCTGCGCGACATAGCTCAGAAGCTGCAGAACAATGTCCGCGATCAGCGTTCCTGTCAGATCACGGTTCTGCCGGGTATCCAGCAGCGGCATATCCAGCACAAGGATGGACGCGCACTTTTCCCGCGTAATGATCCGCCACTGCTCCAGTATTTCATCATAATTCCGCCCCAGCCGGTCGATACTCTTGACGATAAGTGTATCCCCGGCTCGCAGCCGCCTGAGCAGCTGCCGGTAGCCCTGCCGCTCAAAATCCGCGCCGGAGCGCTTGTCCAGATAAATATCCCTGTCCGAAACGCCGGCCTCCCGCATCGCCGCCATCTGCCGCGCCTCATTCTGATCTCTCGACGATATGCGCACATATCCATAAACCCGTCCCATCTGCATTCCTCCTGCGTCGTTGTGATAGACTTATTTTAGCGGATACATACACGATTGCGTCCCGGAAAGCAAAAGGGACTGCACAGTTATCCTCGTTGGCGGGCGGCAGCTTTAAAACGACAAAACTCCGGCTGCGGATACAACCGGAGTTTGACCGAGATTTATGCTGGATACAGCCCTAGAAAATATAGAATTTTAATAGTCTTTGCTTGGAAATCCAGACAGTCGATGTAGTTATTGGCAAACTCTATCCTTATGTAAAAAGCAAGCCATAAACTCGAACAAATGAGTTTACGGCTTGCTTTTACCCATACCGACTGTACCCCTATGACACATTGTGTACCTATTAGGCGAAACAGTGTGGTTTCAAGGATTTTTCTGGAGCTGCTGGGCAGATTCGAACTGCCGACCTCGTCATTACCAAAACTCAGAATTAAATTTTATATGGTATCCGTTCGTGTTATAAAATGTCCAATAATCCCTTTAGTACCAATGCCTATTTCGATTTTTAGAATTATTTAGTATTGCACCGTATTGCTCCGTTTTTTCTGGTTTGTTGGAAGATTTGTTGGAAGAAAATATTTCCATCTTCTAATAATGTAAATATGGAATCTCAAATTATATCCAATTAAACCTCTCGAAATGGAATTGCATCCAAATCTGCATATGTCAATCATGCGGAAAACACGACAGGAGATATTGTATGGAACAGAAAAGAATAAGCTTAAAAAAACTTCCTACTGCATCATTCCAGTGCAGTCCCACTTCCTCGCATCCGAGGGCATCCCGGACGTGCTGGACATGGTGTGTTCCGTGCAGAAGTATTTCAATCCAGATTTGAAGATCGCTGGCATTTTGCTGACGATGTACCAGTCTCGGCCACAGCTTTGCAAAAGCGTGCAGCAGAGTGTCCGGGATGTCTACGGTGATGACTTGCACGTCTTTGAGCGCCCCATTGAGTACACCATCCGCATTGCGGAGTGCCCCATGGCTGGTATGAGTATTCTGGATTATGAACCAGGCAATCCTGCGGCGGAGTCCTATCGAAATCTCGCCTTGGAGGTGCTGCGGCTTGGCTAGAGCGAATATGAACGAACTGCTGCGAAAGCGAATGGTGGCAACACAGCAGGCTTCTGAGCAGCAGACCGGCGACGCGGCGTATGAGCAGATTTTTCAGATGCCGGTACCGCAGACGGAAACGCAATTCCGTGACGTGCCGGTCTGCAAGCTACACCCGTTCTATACCGCTGACATTGGCTTTCATCCCTACCCCCACGCCAAGCTGGAAGCTGGAAGCCTTTGCGGAAGAATTGAAGGAGAATGGTTTGTATGAGCGGATTCTGGTGCGTCCCATTGCAGGAACGGATGAATTTGAAATCCTGGCCGGGCATAACCGCACAGCGGCGGCAAAGCTGGCAGGCTGGACGGATATCCCCGCAACGGTCATGACCGTCAACGATCAGCGTGCCATCAGTATTGCGATTGCAACGAATCTTCTGCGGCGGCAGGATCTTACAATCATTGAGCGCGGCAAGGCGTATAAAGCGTTGCTGGATGCAATAAACCGGCACGGTTTCCGCACGGATTTAACTTCTGGCGAATCTCGCCAGAAGTATTCCGCCCGCGGAATCGTGGCCGAGTTCTTTGGTGTGACAGAGTATGAAATTCGCAAGGCTGTCAAGCTGGCGCAGCTGATCCCACCGCTTGCTGAGATCGTGGAGAATGAGCCCAAGAAGCTGAATCTGGCCTGTGCCGACTTGATTACAGATTACGATGCAGCGACGCAGGCTGCATTCATTGAGATGTGCCAGATCGAGGGCTATGCACTGAACAAACAGACAATGGCGTTTATTCAGGCACAATGCCCGCCGCCGACAGCAGATAGGCAGGCAATCTACGCCGCGTGGCGGGAAGCACGAGCAAAAGCCGCGCAGCGCACGCAGCCGCTGCCAAAGAAGCTGAGCTTCGACCGAAAGCGCCTTGCACCGTATCTGAGTGAATTCAAGAGCGACAAGGAAATAGAAGATTTGTTTCTGGAGTTTCTCAGGCAGCGCGCCGGATGAGGCACAGCTAACTTCATAAAAAACACGACTTTTTTCAAGGTCGTGTTTTTTTATACTCAAATTCAGACGGAGGAGGTATCGAATTGCCCGGAAATCAAATCCCATGCACGGCGGACGACCTGTATCGCCTGCTGTGTCGCTATCGTATTCCGCCCTAGCATACAAAACAAAATACAAAGGAGCTGTTTCCATGTACGAAGTATATCAGGATCATCCAAAACAGGCAAAGCTCAACGTCCGCGTTGTGCTCGCCATCGCATTTCTTATCTGTGCCATTGGCGCGGGCATCTTTCTTATTACCCGTCTGGTCGGCAAACCGCTGACCAAAGAAGACGCTCGTGGTCAAACCGGTATCGTCTACGATTCCAGCGCCGTCGAGGGCGGCTGGGATAACCTTTCGCCCGAAGAAATTGCGGAAAAACTGAACGAAAAGGTCGCGGAAGGCATGATTAACATCAGCATGAATACCGCGCCGTATTTTGAAAACGGCGTATCCGAGGGCAACGTGATGATCGTGAACGAAGCCATCAACAACTATCCGCAGAAAGTGCAGATCATCCGCAACAATACCGGCGAACAGATCTACGAATCCGGCGCGATTGCCGTTGGCAGCAAGATCGAGCGCGCAAAGCTCGATGCCGCGCTCCCTGCCGGTACATACGAATGTACCGCGTATTTCCACAACTTAGACCCTGAAACCGGCGAAATCATCGGCACGACCGGGGCAATCATCAATATCACTATCAAAAATTAACAGTAAAAAAGGAGATTTTACCATGAAGAACACTAAGAAAATCGTATCTCTCATTCTCGCTATCTGCATGATCGCATCCCTCGCCATTTCCGCTTCCGCTGCCAATACCATTGATGCTTCGGGCGGCACGGGCACGTCCTCTGTCACGCTCTCGTCCACCGCTGACGGCAGCATCGGCGGCGATCCCGCTGCCACCAAGATGTCCGTGACCGTCCCCACTGTTCTGCCCATTGCAGTCGGCACGGATGGCACCGTTTCCACCGCTACCGATACAAAGATCGTTAATAACAGCTTCGGCGCGGTCAAGGTCAACAGCGTTTCCATCGAAGCTGCACAGGGTTGGAGTCTTGCGGCGTTTGGCGATAAATCCACCCTCGCGCACGAAAAGGTCAACTCCAACAAGTTTGGTTTCCAGATTTCGCTCGGCAACGGCGAAAAGAAGCTGACCGACAACAAGAACGCCAGCAAGCAGACGCTTCTGGACAGCGCCGTGGAGGGCTGCTTCATGTCCGGCGTGGGCGACACCTCTGCAAACAGCATCAGCATTGCCTATGATGCCATCGTGACCCCGGTTTCCGAAGCTGTGACCAACACCGCCATTGCAAGCGTCCTGTTCATCATCGCTTGGGATGCAGTCTAATCGCAATCCATTCAAGGGGAACGCCAAAAGCGTTCCCCTTAAATTCTAACAGGAGGTATTCAACGTGAAGAAAAAACGAATCCTCGCAATGATTCTCGCCGTCGCGTCGTGCCTATCGCTGGCGGTCAGCGCATCGGCGGCAAACACCGTTGCCCGCAAAGCTACGGATTTCCGCGATTTCGATAAATCAGCTTGGTATGCCGAAGCCGTGAGCGCAGCCGTGGATAATGGCCTTTTGTACGGCAAATCCAGCACCATTATCGACCCCAGTGGCGACATGACACGCGCGGAGATGGCGGCTATCATCAACAGGTCTTTCGGGTGCTACAAGACAGCGGATATTTCGCAGTACAGTGACGTATCCAAGAGCAAGTGGTATTACAAGGACGTGGCGCTTGCCGTCCAGATGGGTACTTACAACGGCCGGTCTGCTTCGTCCATGGCTCCGGATGCGCCAATCTCGCGTCAGGAGGCTATGACGGTCGTTGCCCGTGCACTGGAACTGGACTACGATTCGTATTCCAAAACAGACCTGTCCG
>ERZ827458.2046-NODE-2046-length-11034-cov-7.214045_pt1 | contig 11034 bp, 10 predicted proteins | sample MGYA00519706_ERZ827458 | MGnify/ENA primary metagenome ERZ827458 (study PRJEB31778, sample SAMEA3449309) | human gut metagenome | biome: human gut; feature: human-associated habitat; material: faeces | place: United Kingdom | collected 2010/2012 ...
TCTATCATGGCAAAATCCCTCCTGCGGAAATTATCGGGGAAGCAATCGCCCAAAACACTACAAAGCAACAAAACAAGATCAGCACCACATCGGCAAAATTGAATTTAAGCTGGCAAATGTTTGTGCGTTTGACAGGAGCACCGAGGCCACGGGTAATTGCCGCAGCGGAAAGTTCCTCACCGATTTTCACGGAGCAGGTAATCATCGGGATCAGCTTATACTCCAATATTTTTGAAGATTTTTTCCCTCCAAGTTTAATCCCACGCATTTTCATAGCGTCACTGATTGCTTCTGACTCCTGAAAGACAGTTGGAAAGAAGCGGAACATGACCGTTAAGGGGATCGTCACTTCTTTAGGCATATGGATTCTTTCCATGCCGGAAATCAATTCACTGACCGTTGTTGTTTTCACTGCATAGGCAGCAATCGCAACACTGGGAAGGATTCGGCAGAAGAATCCTGTTGTAAACAGAACGAGGAAATTCAATATTCCCGTAAGGTGCGGCAAAACATAAATTTGAACAGCATAAAAAGCAGAAAACACAGCAATATAGCCCACAGCTTTTGCACATTGTTTCGAGGTAAGCAGCAATATAGCCGGAACCGTACAAAGAACAAGGCGGATCAGCCCCATAGCTTCTCCGCCTGTTCCACCCATGACAAAAATGCTTATGATGAAGATGAGCAACAGTTTTGTACGCGGATCGAGCCGTAACCCTTGTTCTGTTTTTTTGCTGAGCAGAATTTCCCGCGCCATTATGCAATACCGGCACGCTGGAAGTGCTTTTTGCAAATAGCTTTCCCAATCACACCTCCGACAAGGCCAAACACAAAGCAGGCAACCAGCAGAATAGGCGCAATCCACATAGGCATATATGTATTAAGGGTAGCTGCATATTCAGCGCCGTATCCTTCAGTCAACATTACCATATAGCTTTCACGGTTCAGGAAAATGGGAGCAAAGTTGCCAAACACCCAGATGCTGAACACGCCGCAGGAAAGAACTGTACTCTTTGCACTTTTGTAGTCCGCCTTTTTCAGGATCACGTCGGCCAACAGGCCGCCAACGAGACCAGTTACCATAGTAAGATAGCCGTTGCCGAAGAACACCATGATTAGGCCAATCAGGAAACCCATGATTGCAGTCATCCCGAATTTTTTAGCCTTTGTAACATACAGCATATAGGGGATGCCGCCAATCAAAGGGCACAGCACCGCCATCAGCGGAATAAAAATGGGGATAAAGCCAAGCATCGCCACCAGCATAACAATCACGACATAGATGACGGTGTAGATGCCGATAGTAATTAAATCTTTTCCCTCAAGCCGGGAACTTTTTTTCTGGGAACTCATACCAGTATCCTCCTATCTAAAAAATGGTGTAGTTAGTATTTTCTAACTACACCACATATAATAACAATTTACGCCTACATTTCCAACCCAAAAACGGTTTTATTCTACCCAAAATCGGTATTTTTTAATTTTAACCAATCGTATTTTCCGTTTTATAGTTTTTAGGAATTACCCCATACTTCTTTTTGAATGCCGCAGCAAAGTTACTCGGTTTTGAATAGCCTACAAATGCTGCCACCTGACTTACGTTCAAATTACTTTCTAATAGTAGACTTGCCGCCTTTTCCAATCGCTGATCTATAATATACGCATGAACCGATGTTCCAAACAGCGAGGAAAAACCCTTTGACAATTTTGAAGTACTAATATTGACTTTTCGCGCCAATTCCTCACAACTTGGTGCCAAAGCAAGCTGACTGTCAATGATTCTCTTCGCTTCTATGATGGATTCTCGGTCACTTCTGGAAATTGCTATATAAGTTGACGCAAGAATACTCAGTTCCAAAATCTCACTCAAATATACAGATAACAACTCAAAAACTTTGCTTTCCAAAAACAGGTATCCCAATCCGCCGCGATATTGCGTGAAGTCTTTCAGTTCCGCAAAAATGTGCTCCATATAGGGAGTAATACCTACTTTTGATATACCTTCCAATAGTTTTTTCTGATAAACCTCAATCTCACCAACATCAAAATAGTCATTCATAATTTTACGGAAATACGACAGTGGTACTTTTACATTTTTGAAAAGGAAATCGTTTTGTTTGGAATAGCACAGATATTCCATTTTCCCGTGTCCACGATAAATACAGGACTCACCTTTTTGTATGCTGATACTTTGTCGGCTATCTGCAATATTCCAGGAAACACCATCATTGAAGCAGAACAACATTTGAATGTATTCTTCGCTACTCACTCCCTGCACGTTCATATCTGAAAAATAATTCATTTTCCAGTCCGAAACAACTGCTCCTTGCTTTGTAACAACTTGCGAAATCTGACCTGTTCCCATATCAGCCGGAATATCTATTGTCACTGTCTGCGGAGAGTTGGAGAGCAGATCGTGATACAGCTTCGTCATATATTGGTTTGTCATCGTGCGCCCTCCTTTTTCTAGTTAGTCGAAGCTAATCACATAATACTTTATATTTGTTTTTTAGTCAAGGTAATCTAAACTATTGACTACTCTCTAAGAGTCAACATATTAATTTTCAAAGTATGCCGTATCCCATGATCGTTCCGTTATTGATATCATAGCTTCTCTTGTTCACGGCATCACTGGAGTTTCCCTCTACCGTATATACGGTACTTCCCTCAATTTTCTCCACGATTCCCACATGGTCTGAGGTTCCGTCCCCGTTCCAGTCAAAGAAGATCAGGGTTCCGGGTGCTGGCGAATATCCTCTGCTCTTCCATTTTCCCTTGCCCTGAAACCACGCGATCCCATCATCGCATAGGGAGAACTTCGGCATCTTGCCGCTCTCGATCAGTCCTGCCTGATCCCCACACCAGCTGGCAAAGCAGGCACACCACGCCACATGGCTGTCAAATCCATACCATGACCAGAACTTCTGGCCTCCTTCATTTCCAAGCTGGGTAAGTGCCACGGATACGATCTGGCCGTTGCCTCCAAACAGGCCGGCAAACAATCCGCCGCTGGAATAATACCGCAGGACGTGAGGGACGTATTCTGGATCACCATAGGCACTCCAGCCATGCGAAGCAGCCTGCTCATTGGAAAACTGCAGGGCATTTTCTGCACTGTAGCCGCCATATTTCTGAATCGCCCACGTTATGTACCCGTTTCCGTAGTTATACCCTTGCAGGGACAGCTTCAGCTTGTCCATGTCCTGTGGGCTGGTGCATCCGGCTTCCTTCAGGCAGTCCGCATAATACTGGATTCCTACCTGTATGGAGTAGTCCGCATCCTGGATGGCATTCGGGCTGTTGGAATACCGGGTGTTGTATGGGCACTCACTGCTCTGCATGGGATCGGTCCCCCGGCCGCCAGATTCCTGCATCATGATTGCCTGTATCACGGAAACGTATTCGGGGATTCCATACTGGTTGGCGTATTTCTGGATGGTTGCCGTATAGGAAAGTACTTCCTGGCTGAGTGCTTCGTTGCTCTCTGAGCTTCCAGAGAATGCCGCACCGCCAATGATCCCGACCATGATAACCAGAAGCAGAACCATGACCGCTCCGGCGGCTCCCAGTGCAGCCATCATGGACTGCACCGTTTTCGCTGCCGCTTCTACAGCGGCCTTAGCTGCCTTGAAGGTATTCTCTCCTGCCCTTGCCGTTTTCTGTATCCGGCGGACTCCATCGGAAGTCTGCAAGGCGGCTTTCTTCGCCGCCTGCTTCGCTGCCCTTCGTTCCATCTGCTTCTGCATCCGGGCTGTCAGGGCGTTGGAACTGGCCACCCGGAGCTTCTGCTCTGGCTGGATGCTGATCTTCACAGATGGAGGGGCGGTCTTAATAGTACGCCGCTGTATGGTCTTCGGCTCCAACTGTTTCCGTGGCTTTTCCTTGATCCGGATGGTTTCCGGCTGTTTCTGGCGGATGGCATTCTGCCTTGCGGTATCTCCGGCCTTGCTTTTCTGGTTTTGTCTTTTGATGGAAAGCGATCCACCTTCCGACATTTCCTGTCCATTCTGGATTCTTGGTGTCTCCCTGGCAGCCCGGATCTTCTGCTCTTTTGTTTTGACGGCATCTGAAACCGCCTTTTGCCGCTTGGCTTTCTGAATCTGGACTTCCTGGTTTTCCCGTTCCTTGACCTTCACACGGGATGCCCCCTGTTCCCGTTTTTTTTGCTTCGGTGCTTCCCGACTGACCGGATCGGGAGCCTGTGTGTCCCCTGTTCCTCTGGCGGTTTCTTTCTCCGCTTCTTTTTTGCCAGCGGCTCTCTGTTTGATCTTCTCGTAGGAAGTCTGTGCGGCTGTCTTTCCGGCTCTGGTTACAGTTCTGCCTGTCTTTCTTGCAGCCCATTCCTCTGCGGATGCGACTTTCCCACTGGCATATTCGGATGGGGACTGTTCTCCCATGTCATTGTCCCTGGCATTTGCGATGGCCTGGGATTTTTCCTTGCTCTCCAGTATGGCCGTCCGCATCAGCTCCTTGGGGATTCTGGAGGCAGGATTTTTGGTCTTTGGTTTTGTTGTAACTTCTTTGGTTTTGATATCCTTCATCTCTCACCTCCAGTCCCGGTCTGTACTGCTCTTACGCTTCGCCCGGCTTGGTCGTCATCAGGCGGTACAGCTTTGTATTTCTTGGAAACGAATTTTCAAACGGCACCAGATTTCCGGAACAGCGGATCAGACCATGGCCGGCACCCACATTGGTGATGTAGGATAACTGATTGTCCGAGATATTCAGAAGTGCCGCAAGCTCGTCCCGGTCGGTGGTTGCCTGATTCAAAAGGATCAGGAACTCACTGTTTGCCAGCATCAGGCGGGCGGTATCGGATTTCAGAAGTTCCTCAACGTTCTGGGTAAGTCCGGTTACAAATCCGGAATACTTACGGATACGCTTGTACAGGCGGTAGAAAAAGTCCGCACTGTATTCATAGCGGAACAGCAGATAAAACTCATCCGCAAAGATCCATGTCGTTTTTCCCTTCTTCCAGTTCTGGATCACACGGTTAAAAATCGAATCCAGTGTGACCAGCATGCCAAGGGGCATCAGCTGTTCGCCCAGCTCCCGGATGTCATAGTCGATGATACGGCTCTTCGTGTTGACATTGGTTTCCTGGGCAAAGGTGTTCAGGCTTCCGTTAATAAACAGTTCCGAAGACAATGCCAGCCCTCTGGCTTCTTCCTCCGGCTGGAGCATGAGCTGTCGGTACAGATCCTTTAGGGTCGGCACCTGCCCTTGGTATCCGCCCCTCATATAATCCCGGTACACATCTGCGGTGCAGCGGTCAAGGATGGATTTCTCCTTTGCCGAAAGGTTTCCGGCTCCTACGAGCTGCTCAAACAGGGAAAGGATAAATTCTGACTTCTCAATCAGAGGATTTCGGTCATTGCCATAGGCAGAATCCATATCCAGTGCATTCAGATGGGTATCCGAGGTTGCCGAGATCCGGATGACCTCTCCGTTTAAGGCTTCCACCAGAGAAGCAAACTCCGACTCCGGATCGAGGATGAGGATGTCATCTTCCGTGGAAAGGGCAAGGTCTACGATCTCCTCTTTTGCCGAGAAGCTCTTGCCGGAGCCGCTGACACCCAGTCGGAAAGAGTTGCCGTTTAACAGCTTCCTTCGGTCTGCCACCAGCATATTTTTGCTGACGGCATTCTGCCCATAATAGATGCCTCCCGGCTGCATGATTTCCTGCGTATGGAACGGGATCAGGACGGCGGTGGATTCTGTAGTAAGGGTACGCACTGCATCGATTTTCCGCAGGCCATACGGCAGGACGGTATTCAGTCCATCGACCTGTTGCCACTTCAAAGTTGCCATCTGGCAGAGGTGTTTTCTCGCAATGGAATACAGGGTTTCCGTATCGGAGTCCAGTTGTTTCTTGCTGTCTGCCATATGTACCATTGTCAGGATGCCGAACATCATCCTCTGATCCCTGGTGGTCAGATCGTCCAGCATTTCCTTGGTCTCTTTTCTCTGCAGCTCCATGTCATAGGGAACTACGGCTGAAAAGTTATTGTTGGCATTCTGGCGTCTCTGCCAGTTGGTGACGTTTGTCTCCACGCCCAGCAGTCGGTTCTGGATCTCACGCACCGCTTCGTCTGTCGGTACGGGGATGATATCCATGGACAGCATCAGGTTCCTGCCAAGGCTGCACAGTTCGGAGATCATCTCATCCTTTACATAGCTGGCGTAATCTTCCATAAAAAGGACTCTGCCGTACTGCTCGCCCAGCTTGAAATGGTCGTTATGGAATTCCATCGTGTCCGGGCAGATCCAGTCTTTGAAGCTGTGTCCTTTTTTCGCAAAGGCTTTCATGTCAAATGGAAAACTCTGTGGAACGTCTGCCTTGAAAAAGTCCCGGAAGATCTGTAGCCTCTGCTCTGCATCCAGCTCTTCCCCAATAGAGGACAGCTTGGCCAGATGGGTGATGATGTCCGTTCCCACACGTGCGAAATAGGTTCTGGCTTCATCGATGTTTTTCTTGTGGACGCTGATGGTCAGATAGCGTTCCTGGTAGATACTGTTGTTGGTACCGGAGATCTTGGAAAGGAGCATGTCATTGTATTCTTTCCGGTACTCGTCCAGACCGTCCCCTTTCATCGGGATCAGCAGGGACTGCTCAAACTCTTCCTTGTTGATCTTACGGTTGTTCAGGGTGATCTTCGCCGTACAGCCAGAATCCAGTGCATTTAAAAGTTCAGAGTAGTCCAGGAACATTTCCGTCTTGTCCGCTTTACTGGCAATGGAATAGTTGATATCCGTAAACCGGAATGTCCTGGAATACTTGCTCTCCACCTGAAAAATACCATCTGGCCAGATCTTGCGAATCGGGATGGCCTGCTGGACAGACTTCGGTACTTTAAATTTTTCCTTGTCCTGTTTCAGTGTCTGACTCAAGGTTTTAATCAAAGGCATCACCCCTTCCTCTTCGCTTCTTTGGTTTCTTCTGTTTCGTCCGCTTCTTTTCCAGAAGTTCCGCTCCGTTTCCCATCATTTTCTCACCCAGCCGCAGGCTCTCTTCCATGCAGGAAAAGTACAGGTTCTCCGACTTAAATACCAGCCGCTTCGGGTACAGCAGTTCGGATTTGATGACTGCCCATGCGAACTGTTCTGCCGTCATGCCGTGGTAACGGAAAAAGCCGCAGGCTGCAAAGGGAGCCGCCCCAAGCACGCACAGCCATCCGGTTACCTGTTCCCCGGCATATTTCCGGGTGACAAAATAGATTCCAAGGGCTGCCAGGATCGCCAGTACCGAAAATAAGCACTGCCGGAAGCTTAAGCCCCAGAACATTGACTCCTGATAGTCTCGGATTTCTTTATTCATTTTCACTTCCATGTTGTTTTCTACCTTTCTCTTTGTAATCTCTGTTTTTTCTTTTGTTTCTGTTTTGGTACATCCCTTTGCCGGATGCCATTTCTTTCCATAAATCTTTTTGTTCCTTCCGGATCAAGCTCTGCCAGTTTTTTCAGGTCGAATGCAACCCTCTGGAAAATGCAGTAACCGGAGGATGCGGTATCCGGCTGTATCGTTCCCAGCTTATGCTGCTTTATAAAACGAAGCTTTTCTTTGCTGAAATTGTGGTCGATATAGGCTTCATTGATACCGCCCAGCGGAGCAAAAGGCAGGTTTACCGTAAGGTCTGCAAAGCTTTCCGGGTATCCATCTTCCATATGGTAAAGCCCGATATAGAGATTGTCATCGCTCATGTAACTGTCTACCCTGAGAAATAATTCCTCCCGGCCATACTGCCAGTCGTAGCTCAGTGTCTTTGATTCTTCCATTTTTTTCGCCTCCTATAATCCCATGATTTCTTTTACGATCCGGTCAGATGCCTTGACTGCCCCTACCAGTACCAGTAAGTTAAAGACCAGCTCCCCGATGTAGTTCCAGACAATCGTCACGGCAGACAGGCCGGTATCCCCGACGGCCGGCGGACTTGCAGCAAACACCGAAAAGATGATACAGGCCAGTGCGATGATGGCTCCTTCCAGACATACCCCGGCATAGGAACGGATAAAGTTCTTTCCTACGGACTGGGTTGGCTCCCCGGCAAAGGTTGCTAGCGGGATCGGTGCGATGGCTGTGTACATATACAGCTTGAACATTCTTCCGTATACAGTCAGAATCATGACAAATGACAATACCGTAATCAGCAGGCTGCCCAATAGGGTTACGATCCACAAAGGGATGGATTCCAGCATTCCGACTGCTTCGATCTTGTCCACGATCTCTGAGGGCAGTTCCGTTACCGTTCCACCTGCCATCCCGGAATGAGACATAATGCTGGAGACGATCCCCTGCACAATGGAAAAAATTGCCGTCAGAAGTTCCATGCCGGACATGACGGCTCCCTGTGCCAGTGCAAAACGGATAAAGGCTTTCACTACGTGTTCCGGCTTTTTCATATCCGTAAAACTTCCACAGGTTTTCACCAGCCCTGCCGCAAAAAATAAGACCAGCAGGCCGTACCCGATGGCTTTCAGTCCACCGTTGATGTTCGTCATCACGCTCCAGATTGCCCCGCCCTTGAAATTCTCCGGGCTTTGCGTCAGCAGTGTCCAGATTTCAGCCAGCTTGTCGCTCCAGGTCTGCAAGGCAGAATTTAGATTCTGTACGATCCAGTTATCACTCAAACAGTTTCACCTCCCATCCTGCAAAAGTGAGCGGAGAGCCAGCATTTCGCATGGCTCCCCTTCTGGTCTCTGATCCTATCCCATAATGAGGTCCAGGATCTCTTTTGCAAAGGTAATGATGATACCGCCTGCCAGTGTCAGAAATCCGTTTGCCCTCTGGCTTGGATCGTGGCTCTTTAAGGACAGGCCGACCTGCACGATACCAAATCCAAGCAGGATCAGGCCAATGGCACGGATCAGGGAAAAGATAAACGTGGACAGGTTATTGACGACTGCCAGCGGATCACCCGCAGCGTAAACGCAGGTTGCCCCGATGCAGAAGGTCAGCACCATCACCGCATACAGGGCAAACAGTTTCTTCTGCCCTCTCTTCATCTTCAGCGGTGTGGTCTCTCTTTTGGTTTCTGTGTGTTTCTTATTTTTCAGTAAATTCATCGGCATTCCTCCCATCAAAAAAGCTCCCCGATGATGTCCTCATCCAGAAGCAGTTCGTAGTCGTTATATCTTGTTTCGTCAAAGGTAAAATCGTCATGTGCCAGCGGTGCTTTCGCATAGTTGAACGGGCCGGCACCGCCGTCCTCGGTATACCGGATGTTGGGATGCTTCATCAGGTCATACTTGGCATCCAGTATAGGCCGCTCCCCACGGATAAACAAAAGGGCATTCTGGTTGTCCAGCATACGGACTTCATCCGGCTGCAGAAGCTCCCTTCCGCTCTGCTGGAAGTTGGTGGAGTAGCTGCCGGATTTTCCTTTGGTCTGCCCGTAGGTGTTGGTGTCTATGGTTTCTTTCCCCAGTAATTCTGATACATATTTGTGTGTCTCTTTTTCATTGCCGCCCAGGTACAAAAACTCATCGCAGTTGCCCACCAGACTCTCCCACGAATCCTTGAACAGAGCTTTTAGCTGGCTCATGTTCTGGATGATGATGCTGCAGTAAATGGAACGGGAACGGCAGGTTGCCAGGATCTTCTCAAACTCATTTGGCAGGGATACGTTTGGAAACTCATCCATGATGCAGTTGACCGGAACCGGGAGGGCACCGCCATGCACACGATCTGCCATGTAATAAAGCGTCTGGAAAAGCTGGCTGTAGATCATGCCTACCAGATAATTCAAAGAGGTGTCTGCATCCGGGATACAGCAGAAAAGGGCAACTTTTCTTTCGCCCATGCTGGAAAGATCCAGCTCATCGGTATTGGTCAGCTTGGCGATCTGCGGCAGATTGAAGGCTGCCAGCCGGACACCTACACTGATCAGGATGGACTTGGCGGTCTTTCCTGCCGCCTGCTTGTAAATGTGATACTGCTTGACGGCAATGCTGTCCGGGTCCCGCATCTCCAGACGGTCAAACAAAATGTCCAGAGGGGACTCGTAGTCCTCGTCCTCTTCTTTTACCTGTGCCGAGCCTAACATCTCCATGATCATGGCGAAGTTCTGTTCTTCCGGCGGAGCTTCGTGGAGCAGATACAGCATCAGTGCCTGAAGCAGTGCGGTCTCGCTCTTCTCCCAGAACGGATCGGAGGACTGGGAACCTTTGGGTGTGGTGTTTTGTATCAGATTGGAAATAAGACGGAGCACGTCTTTGTCATCGTGGACATACTCGAATGGATTGTAGCAAAAAGATGTGTCGGGATTGATGAGGTCAAAGACACGCACCTCATATCCTTTCTTTTCCAGCAGACCGCCTGTCTTTCGGAGCAGTTCGGCTTTCGGATCGGTGATGACCATCGAACAGCAGCACTGCATGATGTTTGGCAGGGCAAAGCCTCTGGATTTTCCTGCACCGGAGCCTCCCACTACGAGAATGTTGAGACATCTGCGGTGCTTGTGGGTGTCAAGGCTAATGCGGAAGTTCTGTGTCAGCAGGATGTTCTGGGAGTACGGCTTCTGGCTGTATTTCTTACAGATCTGCCGGGCATCGCCCCATCTGGCAGAGCCATGTTCTTCCCCTCTGCGGTAGTTCTTCTGACTGGAATAAAAAATGCCGATCCCGGCTGCGTAAAGTAACGTGCAGACCAGCATCGACTTGATGGTATATTCCGTATAATGAAACTGGAAGGGATGGTTCAGCTTTTCTGTGAGAACCTCCATCAGCTCGAAAAGATTCCTGCCCGGCTGGATGGCATCCGCAAGCAGGATTGCTACCCACCAGATGACAGGCAGTCCGGCAAGCCAGATCACCCAGTCTGACTTCCGGCTGTTTGTTACCGGGATGGCTGCTGTTTGGGCCTCTCTGCTCTTGGCAGGTCCGTAATGTGGAAGCTGTCCACTCCCGGAACGAGGGCAAGGCTGCTTCCATTCTCCCAGTTTACGTGGATCTGCCCTGCATCGTCTACCATATCCACCTTACCTTTTAAGCCGGGTGGCATGTGGCTCTCCCCCTCCATGCTGTTAAGCGTGACCT
>ERZ827458.2065-NODE-2065-length-10901-cov-7.060207_pt1 | contig 10901 bp, 5 predicted proteins | sample MGYA00519706_ERZ827458 | MGnify/ENA primary metagenome ERZ827458 (study PRJEB31778, sample SAMEA3449309) | human gut metagenome | biome: human gut; feature: human-associated habitat; material: faeces | place: United Kingdom | collected 2010/2012 ...
TTGCCGTCGATAGGATATAGGGGCTTTGCGGTCGCCCCTATGACCCTTCGCGCGCTCCAAGAATCGTTTTGATAACATTGGGATTCAACCACCATTTCCGTTGATTTCCTGTTTTCTGTGAGAAGACAGTTGAATCTTGTTTCTGTTTTTTGCCCGACAGGGGAGAGGAGGCTATGGGCAGCCATCGGTTACGCTCCGCGGCGCAGAGGATCGACAGGCCGCTGGGCGAACGAATCCGAACATACGAGGGAGGAATTATTTTATGACCGGTATTCCGTTGATTATCGCCTTTTTCATCATGGTCGTCGTGATGATCGTCGCCATTTCGAAATTTAAGATTCATCCGTTCCTGTCCATCATGGGCGTGTCGCTGATTCTGGCGCTGCTGGCGCTGCCGCTGGCCAAGGTGCCGGGCACCATCGGCGCGGGCTTCTCGGGCACGTTCTCCTCGCTGGGCATCGTCATCATTCTGGGCGCGATGATCGGCTTCTTCCTGGAAAAGACCGGCGCCGCGCTCACCATGGCCGACTGGGTCATCCGCCGCGTGGGCGACAAGCACCCGGAATTGGCCATCCTGCTGATGGGCTGGATCGTCTCCATTCCCGTGTTCTGCGACTCCGGCTACGTCATCCTCAACCCGATTCGCAAGGCCATCGTCAAAAAGACCGGCGTTTCCGCCGTCGCGATGGCGGTCGCGCTGAGCGCTGGCCTGTATACCTCGCATGTGTTCATCCCGCCGACGCCGGGCCCGATCGCCGCGGCGCAGTCGCTGGGGCTTGAAAGCCACATGCTGATGGTCATTCTGGTGGGCTTCCTGGTCTCCATCCCGTCTCTGGCGGCGGGCTACTTCTACGCGCGCTACATCGGCAAGAAGGTTCACGCGGCCGATGAGGACAGCAACGAGACGACCAAGAGCTACGACGAGCTGAAGGCCGAGTTCGGCCAGCTTCCGGGCGCGGGCATCTCCTTTGCGCCGATCGTCATGCCGATCATCCTGATGGCCGTCAAGTCCATCGTGGATATGGCCAAGTGGACGGGGCTCTTCGCGCAGATTCTCCAGTTCCTGGGCACGCCGATGATCGCGCTGACCGTCGGTCTGATTATCTCCGTCGCGACGCTGTTCTCGGCGGGCAAGGGCAAGGAATTCTACGCGCTGGCGGATGAAACGCTGCGCACCGTCGGCCCGATCCTGTTCGTCACCGCCGCGGGCGGCGTGCTGGGCAAGGTCATCTCCGAGGCGGGCATCGTCACCTACATCACCGAGCATGCGTCCTTCCTGTCCAACGTCGGCATCTTCTTCCCGTTCATCATCGCGGCCATCCTCAAGACGGCGCAGGGCTCGTCCACCGTGGCCATCACGACGACGGCGGGCATTCTGGGTCTGTATTCGGCGGAAGGCTCCCTGATGAGCGCGCTGGGGCTGACCTCTCCGTTCGCCGCCGCGCTGACCGTCATGGCCATCGGCGCGGGCGCGATGACCGTTTCCCACGCCAACGATTCCTATTTCTGGGTCGTCACTAACTTCGGCGGCATGAAGGCCGAGGACGGCTACAAGACCCAGACGATGTGCACCCTGCTGATGGGTCTCGCCAGCATCGTGTTCATCTGGATCATCTCGCTGTTCTTCCACTAAAAAACGCTTTTATCTGAAACATGAGGCGGGATGGGATGCTGTCCATCCCGCCTTTTCATCCACAAAACAATAAATGACAGTAAAAGAGCAAATCCGAAATTTTGCAAAAATTCCAATAACGGGCGCGCGATGCGCGCCCCTACAACGTTGCGGAAAAAAGCAACTGCATCATCGTACTGTCGTTCCCGTAGGGGCGCGCATTGCGCGCCCGCGTTTTGTACAGAATTTGCTTTTTCTCAACGATTATCCCAAAACAAGGAGGTCGTCATGCATATGACGGAAGATGCAAAACGCATCATTGACGATTCGATTCGGGCGGTTCTGCCCGACGCCGCCGTTTACCGCGCGCTGGAAGGGCGGCGTTTTGACCGCCCCGTTACCGTGATCGCCATCGGAAAGGCCGCGTGGCGCATGGCGAACGCGGCGGCAAAGGCGCTGGGGGAGAACCTCCGCGAGGGCCTTGTCATCACCAAATACGGCCACAGCGAGGGCGATATCCCGCGCATGACCATCTACGAGGCCGCCCACCCGATTCCGGACGAGGCCGGCGTGGCGGCGACGCGGGCGGCGCTGGCGCTGGCGGATCGCATGACCGCGCAGGACGAGGTGATTTTCCTGGTCTCCGGCGGCGGCTCGGCGCTCTTTGAGCAGCCGCTTGAAGGCGTGACGCTGGACGACTGCGCGGAGATCACGCGGCAGCTTCTGGCCTGCGGCGCGGACATCGTGCAGATCAACACCATCCGCAAGCATCTTTCCGCCGTCAAGGGCGGCCGCTTTGCCCAGCGCTGCGCGCCCGCGCATGTGCTGGCCATCGTGCTCAGCGACGTGCTCGGCGATTCGCTGGATTCCATCGCTTCCGGGCCGTGCTATCCGGATCGCTCCACCTGCCGGGACGTCGAGCAGCTCATCGAGCGCTATCATCTGGTCATCCCGCCGCACGTCCTGCCCGCGCTGCAAACGGAAACGCCCAAGCAGCTTCATAACGTGGAGACGCAGATCACCGGCAACGTCCGCGCCCTCTGCGACGCGGCGAAGGCCTCGGCCGAGGCGCTGGGCTATCGCACGCTGACGCTGACGACGACGCTCAACTGCGAGGCGCGGGAAGCGGGCGCGATGCTTGCGTCCGTCGCGCGGGAAATCCGCCAGAGCGGCCAGCCGCTCGGCGCGCCCTGCGCCGTGATCCTCGGCGGCGAAACCGTCGTGCATCTGCGCGGCAAGGGCAAGGGCGGGCGCAATCAGGAGCTGGCCGTCGCCGCCGCGGCGGGGATCGACGGCCTGCCGAACACCCTGATTTTCTCCGTCGGCTCGGACGGTACGGACGGCCCGACCGACGCGGCGGGCGGCCTTGTGACCGGCGAATTTGCCGCGCGCTGCCGCGAAAAGGGGCTTTCCATCGAAAAGACGCTGGCCGATAACGACGCTTACAACCTTCTGCGCCAAACGGACGGCCTGATCGTCACCGGCCCCACGGGCACCAACGTGTGCGACCTGACCATGCTGCTGGTGAAGTAACGGGTGCGGAAAGCGGTTCAACCCGCGAGAAAAACAGAAAAAACAGCAAGACTTCGTGAAACGTGAATTTCGCGAAGTCTTGCTTGCGTTGTGGCGGTGGGATGGCTTCCACCGAGAACTCCTTCCACCGCCCTGTGGGCGGTCCCCCTCCCTCGAAGAGGGAGGTCTTAAGCTGAAAAATCGAGCGTCAGAAAAAAGACGGCGGGTTCAACCCGCCGCCTTTCACTTTATTCCGCTGTCTGCGTCAGCGTTGCGCCGACGATGGCCTGCGTCCACGTCTGGTTTTCCGTCACGCGGTAGTTTTGCAGGCGGGTCGTGTAGAAATCAAAGTACACGTTGGAGTAAACCGGGATCGCGGGCAGAACCTCCGTCCAGCGCTCCTGGAAGGCGACCCACTTCCGGCAGTAGCTCAGCACGTCGCCCGGCTCCGTCTTGCGCATGTCTACGGCGAGCTGGGCGAGCTTCTTATCGCGAATGCCCGTGCGGTTGACGGTCTTCACATAGGCCGCGTCCGTCGAGTACGTCGTGCTCGGGTCGAAGACGGTGCCGAAGTTCGTCGCCAGATAGATCATGTCGCAGTCGCGCGCCACGCGGCGGTAGTAGATATCCAGCAGCTCGTTCATCGGAACGGCCTTGATCGTCAGGCGGATGCCGATGGCCGCGAGGTTTTCCGTCAGCGTCGCGTTCAGCGCGTCGCCCACGGCGTTCCCCTCCGGATAAATCAGCGTCAGGTCGAGCGCGACGGTCTTGCCGTCGATCTTCTTGGCGCGGATGCCGTCCTTACCGAGCCGCCATTCGTCCTGATCCAGCAGCTTGGCCGCCTGATCGAGGTCGAGCGGGTAATCCTTGAGCTTGTCGAGGGACAGCGCGTCCCACTGGGCGACGGTCTTCTCGTAGGCCGCGGTCTCCTTGGCGGTCGCGTTGGCCGGAAGATCGACGACGGGCGGCTGAATCGTGCCCGCTGCGAGCTGATACATCCACTGGCCGATGCCGAAATAGCCGTTGGCCTTCAGACCGAAGTTGCCCGTGTAGGCCTTCACCAGCGCGTCGCGGTCGAAGCAACTCGCAATCGCCTGACGAACCGCCTTGCTGGAGACCGTCTGGCGCTCGCAGCTAAAGCTGATCATGCTCAGGCCGCTGCGCGGATAGTTCGCCACGGAGAACGGCTGATTCGCAGTGGACTGAATCCCCTTGCTGATCGTATCGGCGGCCACCATCTTGTTGAGCAGATCGACTTCGCCGCTGAGCAGCAGGTCAATGGCCTCGTCGTTGGCGACCGTGCGATAGACGATGGTTTCGATGGTCGGCTTTTCGCCGTCCTCGTTGCCCTTGTAATACGGGTTGATGGCAAAGCTGGCCGTGCCGCTCTGCGCGTCGTAGCTCGTCAGGGTGTACGGGCCGCTGACGACGGACGGGTGGCTCATGTAGCCGGTGGCCGCGTCCAGAATCGTCTTTTGAAGCAGGTCGGCGGTGAAAATCGCGGTGCCCGTGCCGCCGGCGTTGACGATGCCCACGCCCTTTTCGGTATCGACCACCTTGCAGCCCGGCGCAAGGACGCTGATGGGATACGGGCTGTAATCAAACAGCGCCATCTCGTAGAAATACGGCTCGTAGGCCTTGCTGATCGTGATGGACATCTGCGTGTCGCTCAGCAGGCGCACGCCGCGCAGGACGGACGATTTGCCGGACTGGTACGCATCCATCCCCAAAATCGCGCCGACGGCGGCGGACTGCCCGCCCAGCTTCGCCAGCTCCGGCGAGGCCGTCAGCAGGATGGAAAACGCATAATCCTTCGCGGTGATCGCGCTCCCGTCGGAGAACTTCAAATCGCCGTAGAGGTCGAACGTGTACACGCGGTTGTTCTGCGCGTCCCTGGAGACGGCCATGCCCGCGACCACGCTGTCGTTGATCTGGTACGTGCCGGTTTCGTGATCCCAGCTCATCAGGTTATAGCCGTGCAGCAGCGCCCGAACGTCCATATCCGCGGTGTTGCTGCCAAACAAATCCGTGAAGAACGCGCCGCTCATCGCCGTTGTGCTGCCGACAACCAGTTGATTTTCCGCCGCCATCGCGACGCAGCCCGTCAACATCCACAGAGCGAGCAACAAGGTGAGGATTTTTTTCATGGCCTTCTTCCTCCTGTTGTTGTAGTACGGAGAGGCCGTATCCGGCGGGCACAGCGCGCGCCGGATACGGTGAAAGGGTTACTCGAAGCAATCGCCCACGTTCATGGTGATGTTGCCCAGGCCGAGCGGTACGCCGTAGTCATCCAGGTTCACGCCGTCGGCGGTGTAGATGACCGTCACCTTGATATCGCGGTTGTAGATCGTGCCGCTGACCACGGTTTCGGAGGCCGTGTAGCCCGCGATGACCGGGGACGTGATATCAAACGTTTCGCCGTTCTTCAGGCCGCCGCGGTTGTAGGAAGCCGCCGCGCGCTTGCCGTTCTGATAGACGTAGTTGATCGTCAGGTTGAACGTGCGCCGCGGTTCCGGCTTCGGCTTCTCGGTCACGGTCAGCGTGCCCACAGACAGCGCAATGCTGTAGTTGGCCGCGTTGAACGCGCCGGTCGTCGTATACTGGATGGCGTTCGGGGTGCTGCCCACCTTGGTGATGGAGCCGGTCGCCTCCGCCTTCGCCAGTTCGCCCGGAACGAAGCCGTCGCCGGTGATCGTCACGGCCGGGCGGGTCAGCGCCGAGCCGTCATACGTCTTGGTCGCGGACTGCGAGGTGATGAGCACGCTGCGCTTGGCGATGGTCAGGGTGCCTTCGGTCTTGGTGATCGCGTAGTTGCCGTCCTTGAAGGTTTCCTTGTTCGGCGTGAAGGTGATTGTGTTGGCCACGCTGCCCGCGTTCGTCACGCTGCCCGTCGCCTTGATCTCCTTCACCTGACCCTCCACAAAGCCGTCGCCGCCGACCGTCACAACGGGCTTTTCCAGCGCCGTGCCGTCGTAGGTCTTGCCAGCCGTTTCGGAGGTCAGCGTCACGCTGCGCTTATTGATCGTCAAACTGCCGTCGGTCACAACAAACTCAACGTTCGTGAAGTTGGCGCTCTTGTTCGTGAAGTTCGCAGCGGTCAGCCCCATCGGGTAGGTGTTCGCATCAGTGCCCTTCACTTCCGCATTGCCCTTAAACTCGAAGTCGGCTTCCGTGTACTTCTCGTTGCTGATCGACACCCCGTAGCCGCTCGCGGTCTTCTCGGTTCCGTCATACTTCTCGGAAGCCGTGTTGCCCGTGATCGTCACCGTCACTTTGTCCGTGACCGGCGTGACTGTCAGCGTACCATTTTCAGTCTTGATATCGTAGTTGTCCGCCTTCGTGCCCTTTTTCAGCGTGTAGGTGAACTTGTTATCACTAGAGCCAACGTTCGTCTGCGTGCCCGTCACGTTGTACTCCGCGCCTTCGCCGTCAGCAAAGCCGTCAGCGCCGCCAACCGTCACCTTGTCGTTCGTCAGCGCCGTGCCGTCGTAGACCTTGCTGTCAGAAGCGGAGGTCAGCGTCACGCTGCGCTTATTGATCGTCAAACTGCCGTCGGTCACAACAAACTCAACGTTCGTGAAGTTGGCGCTCTTGTTCGTGAAGTTCGCAGCGGTCAGCCCCATCGGGTAGGTGTTCGCATCAGTGCCCTTCACTTCCGCATTGCCCTTAAACTCGAAGTCGGCTTCCGTGTACTTCTCGTTGCTGATCGACACCCCGTAGCCGCTCGCGGTCTTCTCGGTTCCGTCATACTTCTCGGAAGCCGTGTTGCCCGTGATCGTCACCGTCACTTTGTCCGTGACCGGCGTGACTGTCAGCGTACCATTTTCAGTCTTGATATCGTAGTTGTCCGCCTTCGTGCCCTTTTTCAGCGTGTAGGTGAATGTGTTATCGCTCTCGCCAACATCCGTCCGGCTTCCCGTCACGTCATACGCCGCGCCTTCGCCGTCAGCAAAGCCGTCGCCGCTTACCGTCACTTCGCCGTTCGTCAGCGCATTGCCGTCGTAGACCTTCTCGCCAGAGCCAGAGGTCAGCGTCACGCTGCGCTTGTTGATCGTCAACGTTCCCGGATTCGCCTCCGTAACGATATATTTCTTCGACGTGTCAACCTTGCCAACAGTACCTTTCGCAAACGTGACAGGATATTCGCCGGCATCCGTTCCTTTCCCGCTCGGTTCGGCAATATTGTCAAAGGTAACGTTTTTCTCCGAGCAGGTGTAGCCCGGTTTAACCGTCTGCTCGTTTCCATTATAAGTCTTCGTGTCGCTGTTCGCCGTCAGCTCGACGTTCTTATAATAGTAGAAATTGATTACGTTTTCGTCAGAGTTAGCCTTAATCGTGATCTTCTTGGAATCTCCCGATACCGGCGTGTAGCCATCGACCGTAATGGGGGATTCCGTCACGGAACTACCGAGCGCCGCAGTTCCTTTTTTAGGCGCTGCAACTTTAGTCGTTGTTCCGTTCAGATAATAGTTTACCGTGTAATTGGCGGTGTTCTTTTTATAGTAGAACGTCAGCTCGCCCTTGTCTTTTTTGAAATCGACGGTCTGCTCTTTCGGGTGACCATTTACAAAATAGAAAGAATAGAGATTTTCCTGCCAGGAATCAGGCGCTGTGATCTTTTTGGGGGTTTGCCCCATAAGGCCTGTCACTTCATACGAATGGATCAATTCTTTAGTATCATAATCGACATATTTGATCGTATAAACGGAAGGAAGCTGCTTAATATCAATCGTTCCGTTCATGTGCCATGTATACGTTCCCGCCGGCACATAATTATCCGCGCCATTGTCAATATAGAATTCCGTCCATGTAATTTTGTCTAGATCTATTTTTTGATTGTCTGCATGACGGGTAAACCTGCTTTTGTCCAACACGGTGTCAGGCCAAACGCCTACTTGCCTAAAAGAACGAGGTCCTACGGATGAAGGAATTCCCATTCCCGGAACATTTGCGGATTTTCCGATGGTATACCATCCGCTCGGATTTATCGTCAAGCCTGCCTTATCGCCCGTAACTTTAACGTACACATAAACGTTAGCAGCCGGCTTCGGCGTCGGCTTCGGCTCCCACGGCCATCTGTTCTGCACCGAATTACTAATCTTTACCCCATCCGCCAGCGCCCCCACCGGCATCAGATTGACGAGCATCAGCGCCGTCATCAGAATGGATATAAAGCGTTTTACTTTATCCCTCATTGTCTTATCCTCCTGTTTCATCTCGAAGCGGCATTACCCTTGCTTCCGGAACGATCAAAGCGAATCTGCGGCCAAACGGTGCGCCGCCCCAAGAAAAAGATTTCGGAAAAACGGGCGCGTCACTCCTGCGCGGCCTGCTCGGTCGGGAGCGTCTTCCAGCCGAAAATCTCGGCGCTCACGCGCCAATAGCATCCGGCGTTGCTCTCGTCGAGCTGGACGACCAGCGTATCTCCGGTCGCGCCGGAAACATCCGTCCACGTCGCGTCGTCCGTGGAGAACTGCCACTGGAGGGCATAGTCGATGTTGTCAAACCCGATCAGGGTCGCGCGGAGGGTCATCACGTCCCCGTCATACTGGGGTTCGCCGATCACCACTTGCAGCGTGCTGAAATCAATCTCGGGGATTTCGGGGATTTCGGGTTCGGCGTCTTCCTCGGGCAGCTCGCCCTCTTCGGGGAGGGTGAAGTCTTCGTCGAGCTCGCCGTCTTCCTCGGGCTTGTCGGCGTTGGCTTCCTCGCCCTCAACGGGTGCTTCGGCGGTTTCGCCCATGTCGATGACGGTGCCGTCTTCCGTCTCGGTGACGGTCGGACCGTCCGGAAGCTCGGCCGGGTCGCCGTCCATCTGATCGTCGATGAGGTTCTCATCGTCCGCGGCGGGCTGCTCGTCCGCGATGGGCTCGTTATCAACGACGGGCTGCGCGGTGCAGGTGTAGGTCACGGTCAGGCCGCGAACGTCCTTGTCGTAATCGGTCACGTCGTCCGCGTCAACGGAATAATAGATGACTTCCGCGCCGCGCCGGGTCGTCAGGTCGGCGAAGGTGTGCTGCCAGCCGTCCTTTTCGGCGATCTTCGCGGAATAGGTCTGGCCGTCGGAGCCGCTGAGGGTGACGGCGATGGTCGTCGGGCGCAGGCCGAGGACGTTGTCCTCGTCCTCCCACTCGATGCACACGGTGATGTTTTCCTTCTTCACCTCGTCGGCGGCGGGCGCTTCTTCGGCCGGCTGCTCAACCTTGGTGACGGGGACGGTCGGCTGCTCGACGGGCTTCTCTTCCGGCTTAACGTCTTCGGTCTTCTTTTCTTCGGCCTTCGGTTCCTCGGTCTTGGTTTCTTCGGCCTTGGTTTCTTCTGCCTTCTTCGGCTCCTCGGCCTTCGGCTCTTCAGCCTTCGGCGCTTCCGGAGCAGGCTCGGCCTTCGGCTCTTCCGTCACCGGCGCGGGCGCAGGCTCGGCCTTCGGTTCTTCAGCCTTCGGGGCTTCCGGAGCAGGCTCGGCTTTCGGCTCTTCCGTCACCGGCGCGGGCGCAGGTTCCGGCTCCTTCACGGGTTCCGGCGCGGGCGCGGGCTCTTCCTTCGGTTCTTCCTGCACCGGCGCGGGCTCCGGCTCCTGCACGGGTTCCGGCGCTTCCTCCTTCGGAGGTTCTTCCTGATTCTGCTGCTCGACCACCTCGACGATTTCGGCGTTCTCGTCCGTCTGCGTGTCCTCGGCAAAGCCGGTCACGCCGCAAGAGACGCACAGCGCCGCCGCGAGCATCAGCGCCACAACCTTGTTCCAACTGTTTTTCATCTTGAAAAACCTCCTTCAGATTGGTTTGTATCTATCTTTGAACGTTCCGCGCGCCTTTCCGGGCGGCGCTTTATCGTCATGGGGAAACGAAATTGTTTCGCGCCCGTCACATTTGCGTGATCCGGCGGCGCGGCCTCTGTCCTTCCTTTTTCTGCGTTTGATAGGGATGATCCGGACAGAACATATTGTTTTCCGCTTGAAAAAGCGCGCATCCGCGCGGCTTCCGGCGAAAAACGTTCATTTTTTCAGTTACACATGATGCGTCGTTATTTTACGTTTTCGCGCCCGCTTTCCGGGTTTTCGTCACACTTCTGTAACACTTATTTTCGGGACACTTTGTTCTCATCCCCGCCACTTTTTTCCAATTATAGCATAGCATTTCAAATTTGTGAATCCTCCAAATAACATTCAAAACGGTTTTTTTACTCCGGTTTCACATTTTTTTAGCAAAATCCGGAAACTAACCGTCTTTTCGCGTAACCCTCACACCCCGATTATACTACAATCTGTCCGTCTGCGGATGGGGCGCGGACGGGTCATTTGTGCCGAAAAACCGCCGTTCGTGCCATGTTCCCGCCGTTCGGCCAGTTCGGCCTGCTCACTCCAATTCTTCGGAAACAAAAAAAATCATATGCCCGACGCACGCGGCGCATGTCGGACATATGATTGGGCTAACTCCTTCCACCGCCTGCGGGCGGTCCCCCTCCCTCGAGGAGGGAGGTCTGGGGGTTTCGCCGGTCAAGGCCTTCGGCCTTGCCGTCGATTGCATATAGGGGCTTTGCGGTCGCCCCTATGACCCTTCGCGCGCCCTCTCGAAACGTTGTTGTTATAACCATTCAAATTAACGGGTGCGGCGAATAAAAAAAAAACGGGCGCGCAATGCGCGCCCCTACGGTCTCAAAGCCTCTTATACAACCCCGGGTGCAGGGTCGAAACCCTGCTCGTTTCAAAGGGGGTTATGGGGTTCCTAGGGGATTTAAGGGAGGATCGAAGCCGAGCGCGCCCTGTGGGCGGCTCAGCGAG
>ERZ827458.2068-NODE-2068-length-10875-cov-2.870240_pt1 | contig 10875 bp, 13 predicted proteins | sample MGYA00519706_ERZ827458 | MGnify/ENA primary metagenome ERZ827458 (study PRJEB31778, sample SAMEA3449309) | human gut metagenome | biome: human gut; feature: human-associated habitat; material: faeces | place: United Kingdom | collected 2010/2012 ...
AGCCGCCATGAAGCACATACCCTATCGACAAAATCCGACGGTCATTGACATATCAAAAAAAGCCCGACCACCGCCGGGGAAATTTCTACCCATGAATATGAACTGTATAATCATATAAATACACTTTTTAATTCCTTTGCGTCCGTTTGCATTTTGCAGACGGGCGCATTTTGCTGTCCTCAAAAAAATTTGAAAAAAGTTTGCTGTTTGAGTTGGCAAAATTTCGGTGCTTCCGTGGAGGGCAGCCGAAAGGGGAACACCAACCCGCCCCCGGGAACGAAAGGGGGTGAGAAAATGAACCCTGCACAATTTGAATGGCAAACGAGATGTGAGTTTAATGCGTACTATAAGGAAGAAGGGCTGCCGTTCGTCCTCGACTACGACGTCTGGCACCGCAAAGACGCCGCTGCAAACGGGATGTTCGACGACGAGGCCTCACCGGAGAACCGCGACTGGCGAGACGAGCACGATGGTATCATCGCCGACACCATTGCCGGCATCCTCTTCAAGGCGCTGCCGGCACATACCATCCCGCCGAAGCTCAGGTTCAGCTATGAGAACGTACCCGCCCTCGACGCCGAGATTCTAAGCGTATACTGCGGGTTCGAAGCCGCGGGGCTCTCGTTCTCCCTGGATTTCGAGCTCAATACCGGCAGGGGCGGCAACCGAGTTCTCCTCGAGCTGGAGCCTGAACCCTCCGCAGGGAACGTAAGCCTCACCTGCGAGGGAATGGACGACGATTTCACAGCCGCTTGGAATCCCGATACCGCAAAGTGGGACAAGCCCCTCCCCGCCAAGCAACAGGGAAAATAGCCATGGGCGCGTATCTGGGCCTGCGCGACAGCTGGTTTTGGGAAGACGACGCAATCCTCGACGCAATCGAGACGCTTCAGGACCAGGCAGACGGCACGTTCTACCCGGCCGAATACGGGCCGGAGGGCCACACGGACATTGCCTGCCCCAACCTTTGGGGCTATCTGATCCCGCAGGAGGAGTCGGAACCGTTCGAGCGCCTTTTCGCGGCACGCGAAGACGAGCAGGTCGCAAAGCTCTACGGGACCCGCTTCGCCTACGCCCGATGGTACAACGGTGCCGACGGCGAACCCAAGGTGGGCTTTCTCCCGTCTCCCGTGAGGAGCCCCTTGCGGGAGGCGTCGGCAAGAAGGCGACGTGGGCGCGGTTCTGGACGTGGGGACCTGCCCTCGAGGACAACATAGACATGAGCTGCGATCTGGTCACGGGTTGGTGCGAAATCGAGTACGTCTCCAGGAAACGCGACCTTCCCGCCGCCAGATTCAGGGTTGCCGCGGCCAAGCTCGCGCCCTATGCCACCATCGGCGAAGGCGTCCACTATGGCGAGCGCGGGGAAAGCCCGTGGATGATCTACGACGGTTTCTACTGGAGCTACATCCTCGGGACTGACGATGCCGTCCTGCTTAGGGGGACGAGAAGCGGCTCTTCCGAGAAGAGCTACGAGCCCATTCTTTCTCTGTTCCGCTCGATAAGAAGGTCCGCTCGCGGCGTGACGCGCCGGCTTTGGGGATTCGCCATCTAGCAATGGCGGAGAAGAACCCAGCCTAGCAAGGGAATTCTTGTATTGCAGATGGGTTCCAAAAAAGCAACGCAAAGGCCACCGAGCCTTACGGGGCGTCCTTGCGCATACCTTCGCCGTTCGTCTGCTCCCGCTCAGCCGAATCGCCAACCGCAACAGGCCATGTCCCAACGGATGGGTACCATTTATCCGGGTGCACCTGGGGCAACGGGCCGGCAGGCCCGCGCAAGGTCGCTCGCAGAACACGCAACATCAAACACGACAGAAGAGGCGAACGACAGATGCCGGACCCCGGACGACAGCACCGCGGAAGACGAGCATTCCGACCACAACCGAACAATCTTCGATCCTAGGCAGGCGCCCGCATGGGCGCCTTTTTCTTTTCAGGGACTTAGCTGAGAGCTAAGGCACGTGGCTCATGGCCGTTTCGTGGAGGCCCGACCAGCTCGACCCACCTCGACCCGTCTCCGTTCCCGTCGGGCGCGCAGATCGCCATCAGGCGGTTCAATCGTCGCGCAGACGAAGAGGCACACGGTGTCGCGCGGCGTGCCCGCGCGGTGCCGCACGGGAAGATTGGAGGAACCATGGCACGCGCAGCCGAATGCGCCGCGCCCGAGGGAAGCCAGGACCGCGACGAATGGATGACGGTGATCGAGATGCAGGAGTACATGAGGGCGAGCAGAAACAAGGCGTACGACCTCATCTGGTCGGGAGAGATCGACTCGTACAGGCTCGGAAGGAAGCTCCTGGTTTCGAGGGCGTCCGTGGACGCCTACATCGAATCGAGGAGCGGCAGGAAATGACGGCGGCGACCGCCCCGGGAGCCGCCCGCGGCCGGGCACGCGAGGGAGCCTCGAGACGAAAGGAGCTCGAGGACGACCATGACCAAGAGCATTAGCAGGAGCCAGGTGAGGCTCATCGCATCGACCAACGCGATATTCGGCGCCGACGAGGCGTGCGCGATGCTGCGCATCAGCCGCGACGCCATGTACCGGCTCGCAAAAGACCCCGACGACCCGTTCCCAATCCGCTACATCGGCGGCAAGACGCGCGACGGCATCGTGCTGCACGACGAGCTCGTCGAATGGGTCGAGCGCAACAGCGTCGTCGGCTCGCCCAGAAGGGGCTAGCGCCGATGGCGGCCGCAGGCCCGAGGGGGCGCGACGGCCCCTCCCCGCGCGAGTTCACGACGGTACGGCACTTCATGATGGCGGACCTGGGCCTCTCCGGCCTTCCCCTGCTCGTCTACGCGCGCATCTTCGGCTTCTGCGATGCCGGGTGCGGCTACTTCGAGAGCAAGGGCGGCCTGGCCCGGTTCCTCAACGTGCAGGAGCGCAGCGCATACCGCGCCATCCGCGACCTGCTCGAGCAGGGCCTCATCGAGGAATGCGGCGTGCACGCCCCGGCGCGCGGGCACGCAACCAAGCGGTACCGCATCGTGCGCGAGAGGCTGCCGCCCGGAGCGCTGGCAACCCCTGACGATTCGTCAGGGTTCCCGGCGCGAAAGGGTGACGAGATGACAGGGTTCACCGCGAACAAGGATGACGAACCGTCAGGGTTCGCAGCCCGAACCCCTGACGAGATGACAGGGAAACCCCTGACGATATGCCACCCAATAAGCAAAAGGGACAACAAGGACTTCAGAAGATAAGGAAGGGGCGCCCGATGGACCGAGCGGGACTCATCACCCTGGAGCAGGCCCGTGCGGCCGGGCTCTCCTTCGACGAGCCGGAGCCGAGGGCGTGCCCGCACTGCGGCGCCGCCCTCGAGCCGCTCGGCGCGGCGCTAGCAGGCAGGGTCGCCTGGGTCTCCGCCGCCCCCTGCCCGTGCGAGGGCGCGGTCAGCGAGCGGGAGGCCGAGGCAACCTCGCCGCCAAGGAGGAGGAGGCCCGCCGGGAGAAGGTGCTCGCGCGCGCGGGCATCCCCAGGCGCTACTGGGCCGCCGAGGCAGACCGCCCCGAGTTCGCCGAGTACATCGCCTCGTTCGCGGGCAACGGTGGCGCCGGGCTCTACATACACGGGGGCGTCGGCGCCGGCAAGACGCACGCCGCCTCCGCCATGGCCAGGCTGTTCGCCGAGGCGGGCTACGAGGTCGCCTTCACGACCGCCAAGGGCATGCTCGAGCGCGTGAAGGCGACGTTCGACGAGGGCGGCACCGAGGCCGCCGTCGCGCGGTACGCCAAGTGCGACGTCCTCGTGCTCGACGACCTCGGCAAGGAGGACGCGACCGAATGGTCCGTCGGCACCGTGTTCAGCGTGCTCGACGCGCGCTACGAGGACATGCGCCCGACCATCGTCACGTCGAACTACGCGCCCGGCGCGCTGGCGGACAGGCTCGCGAGGCGCGGCGAGCGCGTCACGGCAGAGGCCATCGCGAGCAGGATCTCCCAGACCTGCAGGCCCGTCTACCTGGGCGGAAGGGACAGGCGCCGGCGCGGCTGACCTGTGCGCTTCCCGTGGAGGCGCGGACGGCTCGACCCAGCTCGACCCATCGCGGGCGGCCCCGCCCTCCGACGCAATTGAAATCGCTATACACGTCTTGGGCGGCGCCGGCGCGCCGGCACGCACGTCTACTCCGACTCGCACCGTGCCCCCCATCGCGAGGACGCCGCCCGCCAAGCAACAAACGAAAGGCGGAGGGCCCATGGACGGCTTCGAGAGGATAACCGGCCGCGAGCACGACGGGCTCGTGGAGAAGTGCCAGGAGAACGGCTGGCTCAAGGTCGGCGGCTTCGACTGGCAGGACGACCCGTTCCTCGAGGAGTACCCCTACGAGTTCTCCCGCACGGAAAGCCTCGACAGGCTCCGCGAGGCGCTCGGCTCGGGCAACTGGGCCATACGCCAGGGGTTCTGCTACCGCGACCTCGCGTTCATCCAGCAGGTGAACGGCGGCGACGAGTGGTGGACGCTCAAGCGCGACGGCGACGCGTGGACCGGCTTCGAGAGCTGGAGCTTCGGCGCCATCGCCCAGGAGCCCGAGCGGTTCGAGCGCGCCATGCGCGACATGTGCGAGGCGACGCCGGAGCAGTGCCGCAGCGGCGAGTGGGCCCATCTGCACGAGAAGGCTCCCGAGCCGCTGGCGCAGCGCGCCGCGTCCGCCCGCGAGGCGAGCCGCGCGCACGCCGGGCAGGAAGCCCGCGCCCCAATGGCGCGCGAGAGGGCCGTCGGGGCCGAATAGGGACGACCGGGGCGCGAAGGCGCCCCTTTTTCATCTCGACTGGAAGGGAGGCGCGGGATGGCGAGCGACTACGGGGACGAGGCGGGCGGCAAGCTGCTCGACTGGATGCTGAGGATCGGCCAGGAGGCCGGCGCCGAGGCAATGGCGCGCAGCGCGAGGGAGCTCTCCGAGCGCCTCGCGGGAATCCGCGGGACCATCGCCGGCGGGCGCGCCGAGGCCATCGCGGCCGACGGCGTGCCGACCTACGCGAAGCTCAGCCTCGAGGAACTCTCTGGGCTTCCCGAGTACGCGACGATCAAGGAGGTCGTCTCCGACAAGCTGCGCGCCGCGTCGGTCGAGCACCACATCATCCCCGGCGAGGGCCGCGACTGGCTGCTCTTCAAGGTGGAGGACGCCCCCGAGGTCGACGAGGCCTTCCGCCAGCTGGAGCAAGAGACGGGCAAGGCCGCTGACCGCGCGAGGGAGCGGCTAGCCGAGATCGCCGAGAGGCGCCAGGAGCCCGAGCGGCTGGCGGAGCGCGCGGAGCGTGCGCGCGAGGCGTCGAGGGCCCACAGCCAGGGCATCGGCCGGGACCGCGGCCCGCGCCAGATCGAGGGGCCCGAGAGATGAGGTGGCAGGCGGCGGCCGCGCTGGCCGCAGCCGCGTTCGCCATGGGAGACGCAGCGGCCGCGGCAATAGCGGCGTCGGGCGCGAACCCGATCCTCGACCCGGAGGCCGCCATGGCGGCGATCCCGGCAGCGCTCCGCGCGGGACACGTCTTCTCCGCGGAGGCGCTTCCCCTGTGCGCCGGGACCGCCTGCGCGTGCGGCGCACTTTTCGCCTGGGCCCGCTCACTGGGGACCAAGGGGGCCCGGCGCGACGGCGAGGAGCACGGTAGCTCCAGGTGGGCCACGCGCAAGGACATCGCGCCCTTCGGCGACCCCAAGGACCCCGACAACAACATCATCCTCACCGACAACGCGCGCATCCGCCTCGTGAGCCGCAGGTTCGACCTCTCCACCGACACCAACGACAACGTGCTCGTGGTTGGAGGACCCGGCACCGGCAAGACGCGCTACTACGTCAAGCCGAACCTCCTGCAGGCCAACGCCAGCTTCTTCGTGACCGACCCGAAGGGCACGCTCATCCGCGAGATGGGCGGCGCGCTGGCGGAGCTCGGCTACGAGATCCGCGCGTTCGACACCATCGACTTCACGCGCTCCATGCGCTTCAACCCCATAGCCTACATAAGCGACGAGGCGGGAGTCATCCGCTTCGCCCGCGGCATCGTCGCCAACACCGAGGGCGAGGCCGACCACAAGGGCGACCCCTACTGGGAGAAGGCCGAGCGCCTGGTCTACACCGCGCTCACGGCCTACCTCGTCATGCACTGCGAGCCCGCCGACCGGAACCTCGACGGGCTGCTCACGCTGCTCTCGCTCGCCGACGCCCGCGACGACCCGGGCTACATGAGCCCGCTCGACATGGTGTTCCGCGAGCTGGAGACCGGCGAGCGCTACGTCAGGCGCGGCGGCGCCTCGGCGGAGGGCGGTTCGCTGCGCGGCTTCGCCGAGGAGGACGGCGCGTGGGAGTGGGTCAAGGTCCGCGAGCCCGCGCCCCCCGACGACTTCGCGCTCGCGAGCTACCGCGAGTTCCGCGTGGCCGCCGGCGACACCATGAAGTCGATGCTCTCGAGCTGCAACGTCCGCCTGAAGCCGCTTTCCATCCGCGCCGTGCGCGACCTCACCTCCAAAGACGAGCTCGACCTCGCCCACATGGGCGACGAGGGCGCGAAGGTCGCGCTCTTCGCGTCTATGAGCGACACCGACTCGACCTTCGACTTCCTGTTCGCCCTGCTCATGGACACAGCCGTGAGCGCGCTTTGCGCCGAGGCGCTCGAGGCGCACGGCGGCTCGCTGCCCACGACGGTGCACTTCGTCTTCGACGAGTTCGCCAACATCGGGCGCATACCCGACTTCGAGCGGACCATCGCCGTCACCCGCAGCAGGAACATCGCCGTCTCGATGATCGCCCAGTCGCTCTCGCAGCTGAAGGAGACCTACGGCGACAACAACGCCGAGACCATCGTGAACGCCTGCGACACGCTGCTCTACCTGGGCGGCAAGGCGAACGAGACCAACGAGGAGATCAGCAAGATGGCCGGCAAGCAGACGGTGGCGAGCGAGACGCAGAGCGACTCGCGGGGCGCCGGCTGGACCCGGACCGTGAACCGCGGCATCTCCGAGCGCGACCTCATACAGCCCGCCGAGGTGGCGCGCATGCCGCGCGAGGACGCGCTCGTGCTCGTGAACGGGTGCATGCCGCTCATGGACCGGAAGTACCGGCTCGAGCGCCACCCGCGCTCGAGCCTGCTCGAGGAGGCCGCGCGCCGCGGCCCGTTCGACTTCGCGGAGTACCGCAGGCGGAAGGACGGCGCCTCGTGACGGGGCCGCGACGGCGCGGGCCTCCCCCGCCGCGGGGGAGGAACAGCAAGGAACACCGTCAACCGAAAGCAAAGGAGAACAGCATGCTCGCAAACGTCATCAAGCTCGTGTCGGGCTGCGTGACCTTCCTCGGCGGCTTCCTGGTCGTGTGGGGAGCGGTCTCGCTCGGCCTGGCCATCAGGGAGCAGCAGGGCGGCCCGCAGATCGCGACCGCCATTTCCACCATCGCCGGCGGCGCGATCATCATCGCCGCGTCGGTCTACTTCGGGCAGCTGGACACGTCCTGGCTGCCGGCATAGGGGGCGTCGCGGATGGCGCTCCGGATACCGGTGCAGAAGGACATCGGCGAGTACGAGGAGAAGATCGTCGGGAAGATGAGCCTGCGCACGCTCGCATGCGTGTCGCTCGGCTTCGGCAGCGCGGTCGGGGCGGCGGCCTTCGTCCACCTGGGCCTGCGCGCAGACGTCGCGGACGCGGCCTTCCCGATCATGCTCTGCAGCATGCCGTTCTGGCTCGCCGGGTTCTGGCGGCCCTTCGGCATGCGCGCCGAGGAGCTGCTGCCGCTTTTGGCGGCCCACGAGCTCTCCCCGCAGCTGCTCACGTACGAGCCCTGCCTCGCCGGGAGCCTCCCCGAGGGCTCGCCGCGCCCGGGCCGCCCGGGACGTCGCGCGAGGCGCAGGGCAAGGAAGAAAGGAGCCGAGCTCTATGAGCCGAGCAAGAAGCAACAAGGAGAATAGGCCGAAGCGCCCGAGCACCCTCGGGCTGCTCCTCGGCGGCACGGGCGGGCGCAAGGACGCCTCGAAGGGCGCGGAGGCCGAGCGGCAGAGGCGCCGCCGGGAGCGCGACCGCTCGCGCGAGATGGCCGCCTACGTCGGCTACGACGCCATGTACAGGGACGGCATCGCCCAGGTGATGCCCGGGGTGTTCAGCCAGACGGTCGAGTTCTCCGACATCAGCTACCAGTCCGCGCGCAAGGAGGCGCGCGAGACGGCCTTCACCGTGATGAGCTCGCTGTTCAACTACTTCCCGGCGGACTCCCACGTGCAGCTCCAGGTAGTGAACGCGCCCATCCCCGCCGACGAGGTCGGCCGCAAGGTCTTCTTCGAGCCCGGGGAGCGCGCCACCGCCGGGCTCGCCGAAGAGTACAACCGGATCCTCAACGACAAGATGCGCGAGGGCGTCTCGAACCTCGTGCGCCACCGCTACCTGACCTACGCCGTGGGCGCCGACGACGTCGACGCCGCGGTGCCCAAGCTCGCGCGCATCCGGGGCGACGTGGAGCAGACGCTCGCGCGCATACGCTGCTCGTCGCGCGCCCTCGACGGCGTCGAGAGGCTCGAGCTTTTGCAGGGGCAGCTGCGCCCGGGGTCGCGCTTCGAGTTCTCCTGGGACAAATTGTCCCCGACGTCGGGAGCGCGCACGAAGGACTTCGTCATGCCCTCCACGCTCGACTTCAAGCCCGAGGGCAGGTCCGACTGCTTTTGCAGCGACGGGCGCTACGGCGCGGTGCTCGCGGTGCGCAGCTTCGGGTCGGTCATCGAGGAGACCTACCTCGCCTCCATCATCGACCTGCCGCTGCCGCTCAACGTGACGCTGCACGTGCAGCCCATCGCGCAGAGCGAGGCGCTCGCGCTCGTGAAGCGCCAGATCGACTGGATGGACAAGGAGATCATCGACGAGCAGATGAGCGCCGTGAAGAAGGGCTACGACTACCAGATCCTGCCGCCCGAGCTGCGCTTCTCGAAGGAGGAGGCCGAGGAGCTGCTCGACTTCCTGCGCAACAAGTCCGAGCGCCTGTTCGTCTACACGGGCCTCGTCTACACCTGGGCCGACAGCCTCGAGGAGCTCGACCGCCGCGTCCAGCAGGTGACGAGCGTCGCGCAGGGCTGCACGATCGGCCTCGAGCCGCTCCACTTCCGGCAGCGCCAGGCTCTCAACTCGGTGCTCCCGCTCGGGGACAACCACGTCACCGTGAGCCGCTACCTCACCACGGGGCAGGTGGCCATGCAGATGCCCTTCGCCAGCCAGAGCCTCGACGAGGCGGGCGGAGGCTACTACGGGCAGTCCAGGGAGAGCGGGAACCTGGTGCTGTGCGACCGCAAGCGCCTGGCGAGCCCCATGGGCTTCGTGTGCGGCAAGCCCGGATCGGGCAAGAGCTTCTCGGTGAAGCGCGAGATAACCAACACCGTGCTCGCGCACCCCGAGGACGAGGTCGTGATCTTCGACCCGGCCGGCGAGTACGGCAACCTCGTCGGCGCGCTCGGCGGCGCGAACGTCGAGCTCGCCCCGGGATGCTCGGCGGTGCTCAACCCCCTCGACACCGCCGACGTCGCGGACCGCGCCGACGCCGCCAAGCTCGCGTACAAGACCGACGCGGTGCTCGCGCTCTCGAGCGCGCTCATGGCCGAGGGCCGCGAGGGCCTGCCGGAGCGCGACCGCTCGATCATCGCCCGCTGCGTCGGCGAGGCGTACCGGGAGTGCGCGAGGGACGGCCGCCTGCCCACGCTCGGCGACTTCCACGCGGCGCTGCTCGCTCAGCCCGAGCCCGACATCGCGCTGCGCTACGAGCGCTACGTGAAGGGCGCGTTCTCCTTCTTCAACGGCCAGAGCAACGTGGCGCTCGACAACCGCATCACCAACATCGACATGCACGGCCTCGGCCAGAACATGCGCGTGTTCGGCATGATCACGGCGCTCGAGATGGTGCGCAACCGCGTGATGGTCACGCCGCCGCGCCCCAACTACACCTGGCTCTACATCGACGAGGTGCAGAGCCTCTTCGCGCACCCGACGGTGGTCGAGTACTTCGCCCGCCTGTGGCGCGAGGGGCGCAAGTTCGGCCTCATCTGCACCGGCATCAGCCAGAACACGAGCCACATGCTGGCCAACGCCGAGGCCCGCGACATGGTGCTCAACTCCGAGTTCTTCCTGCTGCACAAGCAGTCCACCGCCGACCTCGACGCATGGGCGGAGATGCTCCAGCTCTCCGCCACGGAGCGCGGCTACATCGGCGACGCCGTCAAGCCCGGCGAGGGCCTGCTCATCAGCGCCGGGATCCGCGTGCCCATCACCGACGACTTCCCGAAAGGCCCGCTCTACGACCTGTGGAACACCAAGCCCGCAGAGGTCGCCGAGCGCGAGATGCGCCGGGCGGCGCGAGAGGCGGAGGAATAGGAATGGCCGGCCCGAGCGAGGGCGGCGGGATGCTCGAGGTGGTCGGGGCGCAGCGCCGCGACGTGCTCACCGCGGGCGACGTCGCGGAGACCGAGCGCGACGCCCTGGGAAACGTCTCGGAGGGCGCCGGCCCGCTCGACGAGGCGGGAGGCCCCGCCGCAACGGCGAAGGGGCGCCCTTCCAGGCCCGACGCGCCGGAAGGCGGGCTCGGGGACAAATTGTCCCAACCAGCCGGCGACCGGCGCGCGGCGGCCGCGATGCGCTCGCGCGTCGATGCGGCGAAGCTGGCGATCGCCCGGGAGGCCGTCTCCCAGCTCGACGACTCGGAGGAGCTCGAGGGCGCCTCGGGCATGTACGACGCGGGGCGTGCGGCCGAGAAGGCCGCGGGAAGGCTGCGGCAGAGGAAGGCGAAGAAAGCAGCCCAAGGCAGCCGCAAGGCGGCAACCGCGCTCGGCGCCCCAAAGGGAGGCGCGCGCGGCCCCGAGGCAGCCGGCGCGACCGCCCCGGCCAAGCACCAGGCGGCCCAGGCGGCCGCGCAGGCGTCGGGCG
>ERZ827458.2074-NODE-2074-length-10822-cov-6.212501_pt1 | contig 10822 bp, 10 predicted proteins | sample MGYA00519706_ERZ827458 | MGnify/ENA primary metagenome ERZ827458 (study PRJEB31778, sample SAMEA3449309) | human gut metagenome | biome: human gut; feature: human-associated habitat; material: faeces | place: United Kingdom | collected 2010/2012 ...
CGAATCAAAAATACATCACCTACACCACACCGGAGAATGTCCGATGCAGAGACAATAAGCTCTTCGACCAGACGCTTCTGCGCAGCAGCATGGAAGCCTACTTCGATATGGGCGGCTGTGAGTATCTGGAAAGCCGCATCGATGCCACCGAGTACGGTGAACTCCTGCCTACGGTGGACGATGCCGTCTGCGGTTTGATCTCCATTCTGGATGCGATGAACACCGGCGACAATGACCGCTTCCATCTGGAAACGCTGCATCACAGCAAGCAGGAGATCCGGCGTATTCTGGAACGCGGCGGCAAGATCGACCGCACGGTGGAATACGCCGTAGATGACGAAGATGAAGAGTACGAGCAGTACCACGGGTTTTCTATGCGGATGTAATGGCAAACCATTTCAAAGTTCTGATAGCTATTTCCGCAAAAGTGTGGTAGTTGTTTGTGTTGCAAAAAGAAAATGAATCCAAAGGAAGTGAAATACATGGCAAAACGAAGACCGGCCGGTGACGGCATGGTCCGCAAGCGTGACGATGGACGATGGGAAGGCCGCATCGTCATTGGGCACCGGGAAAACGGCGAGCCGCTGTTCCGTCATGTGTATGCCAAGACGCAAAAGGCCCTGCTGGACAAGCTGCACCAGAACATCGAGTGCTACCGCGATGTGGAGCTGACCGAGGACAGCCGCATGACGCTGGGCCAGTGGCTGGACCGCTGGCTCACGGAGTACAAGGCGGGTACGGTGCGGCCCGGTACCCTCGAGGGCTACCGCCGCTACATCGAATACTACATCAAGCCGCAGCTGGGCGACAAGCAGATCTCCCTCCTCTCCCAGCAGGACATCCAGCGGATGTACCGCCGCCTGAAAACGGAGGGGCGCATCCACGAACATCCCGAGATGGGGCATCAGCTCTCCGACTCCATGGTGCGCCACATCCATACCACCCTCCACGCCGCGCTGAAGGACGCGGTGCAGGCCCATGTCATTCCCAGGAACCCCACCGAGGGGACAACGGCGCCCAAGCCCAACTACAAGCCCAAGCGTATCCTCACCCGCGCGGAGCTGGACGACTTTCTCGCAGTGGTGGAGCAGGACGAGGTGTGGCGGGACTTCTTCCAGACGGAGCTGATGACCGGCCTGCGCCGCGGCGAGATCTGCGGTCTGCAATGGAGTGACTTCGATGGGAATGCCGGGACGCTGAAGGTATGCCGAACCCTCCACAGCCAACGGAAGGGCGAATACACCGTCGGCGAGACGAAGACCAATCAAGGTATGCGTACCATCATCCTGCCGCACAGCGTGACTGAAATCCTGCGGCGGCGAAAAGCGGATGCCATTAGCCAATGGATATTCCCTGATCCGGTGAAGCCGGAAGATCCTGTCAACCCCGGCTCGGCCTACCTCCACATGAAGACGCTGCTCCGGCGGGCAGGACTCCCCAGCATCCGTTTCCATGATCTGCGTCACCCGTATGTCAAGCCCACGACAAAAAAATTTGCATCTTTTTTGAAGTTTTTTCGGGCAGCTGCAATAGCTGCCCGTAGCTGTTCCATACGGTATTCATGGCTCATGCTTCCTTTCCAGATTTCTCCGTTCCTAAAAAGTCCTGCGTAACATATTCTATCTCAATCCGATCCCCAGGAAAAACATATACCCTGTTGATAAGCCGGTCTATCAGCGATTGCGTCAGGACATCGGTGCTGCCTACTTCCTGAACAATTTCCCGCTGTTTCAGCCTCGCCTCATAATCACTCTGTATCTGTTTGGTCTGCGCTGTGATAGCGGCATGGACATTCTTGGCCTGTACCAGTTCCGCGTCATATACTGCTTTCTGTGACCGGTAGGTTTCCAGATCGATCTCGCCAAGCGCATACCGTTCATAAAGCTGCCGTTTGCTGTCCTGTATAGCCCGCAACTTATCTTCATGCTCGGCCTGCTGGACCGTCTGTAAATCCAGCTTATCTTTACTGCCGTCGATTCCCAACGCCGGACACATCTGCGCCCGGATCGTCTCAAAGACTACCTGCTCCAGATCAGCCATCTTTACCCGCACGCCATGACAGGGAAAACTTTCTGACACTTCGGAATGACGGCAATAAAACCATGCTCCATTTCTGAGTGACATAGCATGATCGCAGCATCCACAAAACACCTTTCCCCGAAGCAGATAGTCACGCCTTTTTTTATTGGGGAGGGAAAAACGCTTAATAGAAGTATTGGCCTGCTCAAACAATTCCTTGCTGACAATCGCGGAATGATGGTCGGGGATTTTGAACCACTCGCTTTCATCTTTGAGCTTCATGCAGCGGCTGCCGATTTCCTGCACCTTGCGTTTGCCGATTATGTAGGTGCCGATATACCGCTGATCCTCCAGCATCCGCAGGACTGTTGAACTGCTCCATACGCCGTGTGTCCTTGACACATTATAATGGTCTTTTCCGTTATCCCTCCGATACTCTCCAGGCGTGGGAATATGGAGGGCGTACAACTTGCGGGTGATCTCTGCTGCGGTATTGCCTTCAGCCGCCCATTCAAATATCAGACGGACATTTCCCGCAACATTTTCGTCCGGCTCCATACGCCCGTCTGCGCTTTTGCGGTAGCCGTAAGGACAGATAACGCTCTGGTACTCGCCCCGGCGCATCTTCGCATATTTGGCGCTTTTTGTTTTCATGGACATATCACGGCTGTAGCACTCGCTGATAAGATACTTAAAGGCAACATCAATCCCTCCGGTATCTCCTTTGAAATTGACGGTGTCAAAATCGTCGCTGACAGAGATAAACCGGGTGTGATAGAGCGGAAACACCCGCTCGATGAAATAACCGGTCTCAATGCTGTTGCGTCCAAACCGGGATAGGTCTTTGACAATGATACAGTCGATACTTCCTGCCTGCACCATCGTCAAAAGCTCCTGCACTGCGGGACGTTCAAAATTCGTACCCGTATGGCCATTATCGACAAACTCCAAAACCTCGCCATTATCCCATTCCGGCAGCGACATGGCTTTTTCCCGCAGGATAAGGCGCTGGTTCGGAATACTCAAACTTTCTGTCTTAATATCCTCCACGGATAACCGAATATAAAGGGCAATTACATATTTGCGCATGACTCCACTTCCTTTCCCTGAAATTCACTCTTAAAGCGGAAGGTCACATGAATATCCCGTTTGTGGTCTATCTCGATCCGCTCAATCAGCCGGTCAATCAGTTCTGCCGTAAGCAGGTGATCCTTTGCCAGTGACTTTGCATCCTTTTCCATAGTCCGGTAGCGTACAAACTGTTCGTCGAGAGCATCCATATCCCTTTCAAGCTCGGTGATCTCACCGGACAGTGTATTGATGGATTCCTCATAATCCGCTTTCAGTTCAAAGTATTCCTCGCTTGTCAAAACACCCTGTACAAAGTTCTCATATAGGCCGCGGATCAACCGGCGTTTCTTTTCAATTTCCTGCCGTTTGGATGACATCTGGCCCCTGAGTTTATCCTTTTCCTGTTTTTGCCTTGCCTCCAACTGAAAGAGGGGGAGAGACATTCCCAGGGCAACCGTCAGCTCTTTCTCCAAAACAGATGTGACCGTAGCGATCAGCTCCGTTTCCTGTATCATCACACCCTTGCAGCTATCTTTTTCTACCCGGCTGTTGGTAAGGCAATGAAACCAGTAAATATCCGGCCCTTTTTTGCGCTCCGCCCGCTGCCGGTGGAGACTCCTGCCGCAATCCGCACAGAATACCTTTCCCTTAAAGATATTGGGGGTATATGGTTTTTTTGGCACAGCCTTGCTTTGCTCGCAGACCTGTTTCCGATAGTCCTGTACCGCCTCAAAAACCGCATGGCTGATAATAGGCTCATGGGTATGCCTTGCAACGATCAGATTATCGTCTCCGGCCTGTACCTGCTGGTGGTCTACAATTTTGGTCTTGCCCTGTACCAGATCACCGGTATAAACCTCACTTTCCAGTATCTTCATTACAGTACGGGTCTGCCATTTCCCGCTCCCGATCAGCCCAGGGCTGGTAATTTCACCGGTAGTCTTTTTATAATGGCTTGGGGCAGGAATCCCCATTTCATTCAGATTACGCACAATACGGTTTAACGCTACACGCTCATAAGCCCACTGGAAAATCTGCTGCACAACAGGAGCGGCGGCCTCGTCAATCAGCAGTTTATGACAGTTCTCCGGGTCTTTCCGGTAGCCGTATGGAGCCCGTGCGCCAATATAGTCACCGTCTTTCATGGCCTGCCTTGCCTGGGCCTTGATCTTCCGGCCAATATCCAGCGAATAGGCTTCATTTATCATGTTTTTCAGCGGAAGCATAATGCCTCCGTGAAGATTGCCGGGGTCTGCCGTATCAAACTGATCTGTAACCGCAATAAAACGGACATTGTGCGTGTAGAAATACTGTTCGATATAATAGCCGGTATCAATGGAATTACGCCCCAGGCGGGATAGGTCCTTAACAATCACACAGTTGATATAGCCTGCCTCAATATCCGAAAGCATCTGTTGAAAGCCCGGACGATGGAAAGATGAAGTTAGATAACGATACTTTTGAAAACACAGTAAAATCAAGGTTTTTTCGTATGACGGACAAGCAGGTATTATACTAAAACTGAACACAGACCGTAAAATGCGGCGTTTCTCACTTCCAAAATCGGAAGAACAGGAACGCCGCTTTTTTTATGCCCTTATGTTACGGAGTAGGGGCGAAAAAAGGCTTGTATTTCAAGGCTTTGCAGACACAGGTTTTAAGGGGGCAAGGGGTTTATACCTTTTCCCTCAAAATCAGCCTTTAACTGCGTAACAGAAACCACAGCAAAGGAGTGAAAAAACTATGGCAGTTTTCCGAGTGGAGCGCAACACGGGATATACCGTAATGAGCAACCACCACCTACGCAACAAGGAACTTTCCTTAAAGGCAAAGGGGCTGTTATCTCAAATGCTGTCCTTGCCGGAGGATTGGGATTATACCCTTGCGGGGCTGTCCTACATCAACCGGGAAAAGATAGACGCTATCCGGGAAGCGATAAAGGAGCTTGAAAAAGCCGGATATATCAAACGTTCAAGGGAGCGCGACGAAAAAGGACGCCTGCGCGGTGCCGACTATGTAATCTATGAGCAGCCGCAGCCTGACGAGGAACAGGAAGCCACGCCGCCTATATCGGATTTACCTACATTGGAAAATCCAACATTGGATAATCCAACGTTGGAAAAACCTATGTTGGAAAAACCTACGTTGGAAAATCCAACGCAATTAAATAAAGATATATTAAAGACTAACTTACCAAAAAAAGAAAAATCAAATACGGATTTATCAATTACCCATTCCATTCCTATCCATTCCCCAAACCCCTTGCCTTTTGGCGGGGACGCAGCAAGAGCCAACGGCAACGCAAGCGCAGCCGAGGAAAGGAAGCGAAAGGAAAGGAACGACGCATACAGAGTGTATGAGGAAATCATCAAGGACAATATCGACTATGATATTCTGCTTCAGGACAAACGCATTGACAAAGACCGCTTGAATGAAATCGTTGACCTCATTCTTGAAACCGTCTGTACCGCAAGGAAGCAGATACGAATTGCCGGGGACGATTACCCCGCCGAGCTTGTCAAGGCAAAGTTTATGAAGCTGAACAGCAGCCATATTGAATTTGTGCTTGACTGTATGCAGGAGAACACAACGAAAATCCGTAACATCAAGCAGTATTTGAAGGCGGTGCTTTTCAATGCCCCGTCTACCATTGACAGCTACTATACCGCCCTTGTCGCTCACGATATGGCAAGCGGCAAGTTATACGGCAATCAGAAATCAGGCATACCCGACTACTCTTGCAGCGAGTATGAAACCCTATAACCCATTCACAAAGAACAGGAGGACAAAAAACTATGACACAGAAAACAGGAGCTTTGGTATTTAACGAACATACCGACCGTTACGACATTCGTTTTGATGTAGCCGACTATTACGGCGGCCTGCATTGTGGGGAGTGCTTGGAGGTATTCACAGGCGGCAAATGGAAACCGACCCGCATTGAGTACGGGGATAATTGGTATCTTGTGGGTATTCGCGCCGAGGACTTGAACGGCTTGCGCGTTCGTATTTGACGGGTGCTGCCCCAAACAACACTACCGGGAAAGGAGGACGGTAAACAATGCAGGACGAAATCAACGAAAAAGTGGTTGCGCTCTCTATCAAGGGCGGCAAGCTGACCGCCGCCACGCTTCAAAAAGCTGTCAAGGCTATGCTTGCACAGATGAAGAAACAGCACGAAAAACAGCCACAGGGCAAGCAGACCCTAAAACAGCTTGCGAAACAGAACGCCGGATTATCCAACATTGAGATTACCGAGGGCAATATCAAGGCTTTTGAACATACGGCGAAAAAATACGGCATTGACTTTGCCTTAAAAAAGGACGCCACCGAGCAGCCGCCCCGTTACCTTGTCTTTTTCAAAGGGCGGGACGCCGACGCGCTGACCGCAGCTTTCAGGGAATTTTCCGCAAAGAAGCTGACACAGGAACAAAAGCCCTCTATCCGCAAAGTTTTAGTTGCGTTCAAAGAAAAAGCAAAGGAACTTAACGCTAACCGTCAACAGACAAAACACAAAGGCAGGGGGATTGACAGATGAAGCCCGAAATCAAAAAAATGCTTATCCTGAACGCCCCGTATCTTATCTTTGTGTATGCCTTTGATAAAATCGGGCAGGCGTTCAGACTTGCGCCGGGGGCTGACCTCACGGGCAAGCTCTTATCTATCGGGGACGGATTTTCAGCCGCCTTTTCAAATGCACTGCCGAGCTTTGACCCTATGGACTTGTTGATTGGTATTGCAGGCGCGGCAATCATAAGACTTGCGGTGTATATGAAAGGCAAGAACGCAAAGAAATACCGCAAGGGCATTGAGTACGGCTCTGCCCGTTGGGGAAATGCCGAGGACATAAAGCCGTATATCGACCCCGTATTTGAAAACAACGTGCTTTTGACCCAGACCGAAAGGCTGATGATGTCAAGCCGCCCGAAGCACCCGAAATATGCACGAAATAAAAATGTGCTTGTAATCGGAGGAAGCGGAAGCGGCAAGACAAGGTTTTTCGTCAAGCCTAACCTTATGCAAATGCACTCAAGCTATGTTGTAACCGACCCGAAAGGCACCGTCTTAATCGAGTGCGGGAAACTCTTGCAGCGCGGCGGGTACAAAATCAAAGTGCTAAACACAATCAATTTCAAAAAGTCAATGCGGTACAATCCCTTTGCCTATATCCGCAGCGAAAAGGACATTTTGAAACTTGTAAATACCATAATCGCAAACACCAAAGGCGACGGAGAAAAAAGCGGCGAGGATTTTTGGGTAAAGTCCGAACGGCTTTTTTACTGCGCCCTTATCGGCTATATCCATTACGAAGCCCCGGAGAATGAAAAGAACTTTACGACCCTGCTTGAAATGATAAACGCAAGCGAAGCCCGCGAGGACGACCCGGAATTTCAATCCCCCGTTGACCTTATGTTTGAACGGCTGGAGGAAAAAGACCCGGAACATTTTGCGGTGCGTCAATACAAAAAGTTTTTGCTATCGGCAGGAAAAACAAGAAGCTCTATCCTCATTTCCTGCGGCGCCCGTCTTGCCCCTTTTGACATTCGGGAACTGCGGGAGCTTATGGAAACAGACGAAATGGAGCTTGACACATTGGGCGACCGAAAGACCGCACTTTTCGTTATCATCTCCGATACGGACGACACCTTTAACTTTGTTGTGAGTATTCTTTACACACAGCTTTTCAATCTGCTTTGCGACAAGGCAGATGATGTGTACGGCGGCAGGCTGCCCGTTCACGTTCGCTGCCTGCTTGATGAATTTGCGAATATCGGGCAGATACCGAAATTTGAAAAACTGATTGCCACCATACGAAGCCGTGAAATATCGGCTTCTATTATTTTGCAATCACAATCACAGCTTAAAGCCATTTACAAGGATAACGCCGATACGATTGTCGGCAACTGCGACACGACCTTGTTTTTGGGCGGCAAGGAAAAAACCACCCTCAAAGAAATATCGGAAATCTTGGGAAAGGAAACCATAGACAGCTTCAACACTTCCGAGAACAGAGGGCGGGAGCTTTCCCACGGGCTGAACTATCAGAAGTTAGGCAAGGAGCTTATGAGCCAAGATGAAATTGCCGTTATGGACGGCGGCAAATGTATCTTGCAGTTACGAGGGGTACGCCCCTTTTTCTCCGAGAAATACGATATTACCAAACACCCCAACTACAAATACCTGTCGGACTATGACAAAAAGAATACGTTTGATATGGAAAAGCATTTAAGACGCCGCCCCGCAATCGTCAAGCCCGACGAAGTATTTGACTATTACGAAGTAGACGCCGCCGAACTTGAATAGGCGGCGCGGAAAGGAGGCTTTTATCAGGAACAGAAAACCCCGCTTTTATTGGGTGCGCGCCCCTACTGATGAAGCGCATAACCCCGAACAATCCACACCGACGGGACACGGTGCGGAGGCTGCCGCCGTATTTCTACGGCGGTTTTTTTGTACCCAAAACCAAACAACAATTATTTTGACAGCCGCAAAGCGGCAGAAAGTGAGGAAAATATATGGCATTTTTTAATTCAGCAGTAGGCGTATTACAGACACTCGTTATCGCTCTTGGTGCAGGCTTGGGCATCTGGGGAGTAATCAATCTTATGGAGGGTTACGGAAATGATAACCCCGGCGCAAAATCACAGGGTATGAAACAGCTTATGGCCGGCGGCGGTGTTGCCCTTATCGGTATGACCCTTGTACCTTTGCTTTCCGGGCTTTTCGGTTAAGCGCGGGTAACGGCTTATGCAGAGCATACTTGACGCGATTAACGAATGGATAAAGGAAATCCTTATCGGAGCCATAAACGGTAATCTGTCAACTATGTTCGGGGACGTAAACGAAAAAGTCGGAACTATCGCCGCAGAGGTAGGCAAGACCCCGCAGGGGTGGAACGCAAGCATATTTTCTATGATACAGACCCTATCGGAAAATGTGATTGTACCCATTGCGGGGCTTGTCATTACCTATGTTCTATGCGTGGAGCTTATTTCAATGATAACCGAAAAGAACAATATGCACGACATAGACACATTTATGTTTTTCAAGTGGTTTTTCAAGGCGTGGGTAGCGGTATATCTCGTTACCCATACCTTTAATATCACAATGGCGGTATTCGATTTAGCGCAGTACGTCGTATCCGGCGCAGCCGGGGTAATCGGCGGCAACACAAATATAGATGTGGACGCCGCCCTATCCTCTATGCAATCAGGACTTGACGCTATGGAAATCCCCGAACTGCTTCTGCTTGTAATGGAAACAAGCCTTGTAAGCCTGTGTATGAAAATTATGTCGGTGCTTATTACGGTTATCCTTTACGGCAGAATGATAGAAATATACCTTTACTGTTCGGTATCGCCTATCCCGTTTGCAACAATGACTAACCGCGAGTGGGGACAGATAGGAAACAACTACCTAAAATCCCTGTTCGCCCTCGGTTTTCAAGGCTTCCTCATTATGATATGTGTCGGCATTTATGCGGTTTTGGTAAACAGTATGATTATAGCGGATAATCTGCACAGCGCGATATTCTCCCTTGCGGCATACACCGTTATCCTCTGCTTCTCCCTGTTCAAATCCGGCGCACTTGCGAAGTCGATTTTTAACGCACATTAAGCGGGTACACCCCGCAGAAAGGAGGTTTTGGCGTGGCTTATGTACCCGTACCCAAAGACTTATCCAAAGTCAAAACAAAAGTCGCTTTCAACTTGACGAAGCGGCAAATCATTTGCTTTGCGGCAGCCCTTGCGATAGGACTACCGCTTTTCTTTTTGCTCAAAGGAAGCATAGGAACGAGCGTTGCGGCGTTCGTGATGATTGTTGTAATGCTCCCTTGCTTCCTCTTGGCTATGTATGAAAAACACGGGCAGCCCCTTGAAACCGTGATAAAGAATGTCATTCAGACAAAGTTTATCCGACCAAAGGAGCGCCCCTACCAGACCGACAATTTCTATGCACTCATAGAAAAACAAAGAAAACTTGAAAAGGAGGTATCGGCTATTGTCAAAGGAAACCACAAGACAGAAAAGCCCCGCAGGGGCTAAACGGAAACTGACCCGCGCCGAAAAAAAGGAAATCGCCGCCATTATCCAAAGGGCAAAGGGCGACGGGAAACCCCATACGGCACAGCAGACAATCCCCTATGTGCAGATGTACCCGGACGGAATTTGCAAGGTATCGGAAAAGAAATACAGCAAAAGCATTGTGTTTGAGGACATCAACTACCAGCTTGCACAGGCTGACGACAAGACCGCCATTTTTGAGAATTGGTGCGACTTCTTAAACTATTTTGACGCTTCCGTATCGGTGCAGCTTTCTTTCATCAATCAGGGCGCAAGGAAAGAAAAGGCGCAGGAGGCCATTCAAATCCCGCAGCAGGACGACGCTTTTAACTCTATCCGTGCCGAGTATGCGGATATGCTGAAAAACCAGCTTGAAAAAGGCAACAACGGACTTGAAAAGGCAAAGTACATTACCTTTTCCGTTGAAGCGGATAATCTGACCGCAGCGAAGGCAAGGCTTTCCCGCATTGAAACCGACGTACTCAATAATTTTAAGGTGCTGGGAGTATCAGCCCACCCTATGACGGGTTATGAACGTTTGCAGACCCTACACGGGATTTTCCACCCGGAGGGCGAGCCGTTCCGTTTCTCCTTTGATTGGCTTGCCCCGTCGGGGCTTTCCACAAAGGACTTTATCGCCCCGTCCTCTTTCCGTTTTGGCGAGGGGC
>ERZ827458.2075-NODE-2075-length-10819-cov-2.799796_pt1 | contig 10819 bp, 8 predicted proteins | sample MGYA00519706_ERZ827458 | MGnify/ENA primary metagenome ERZ827458 (study PRJEB31778, sample SAMEA3449309) | human gut metagenome | biome: human gut; feature: human-associated habitat; material: faeces | place: United Kingdom | collected 2010/2012 ...
GGCCGCGCATCGTTCTTACAGATTCTTGCCCCGGAACTGAACGACCGCATGTTGGCAGACTTCTTGGATATGGAAAGCTCTGTGATCGTGTCCATGCACATTCAGTCCGTGGATCAGGTCAAGGCCATCAAGACCATCAAGCGCAAAATTACCGACCTTGATAAGATGAAGATCGAAGAGCAGAAAAAGGCCATCCGCGCCGGGTACGATATGGATATTATCCCATCAGATCTTGCCACCTACGGCAATGAAGCGAAAAAGCTCTTGCAGGAGCTTCAGAGCCGGAATGAGCGTATGTTCCTTCTGACCTTTATCATCCTGAATAACGCAGGCTCCGTGCAGCAGCTCAAAAACAATGTGTTTCAGGCCAATTCCATTGCGCAGAAATACAACTGCCAGTTGACGACATTGGACTTCCGGCAGGAAGAAGGGCTGATGAGCAGCCTCCCGCTGGGGCTGAACGAGATCACCATCCAGCGCGGGCTTACTACCTCCAGTGTCGCCATCTTTGTGCCGTTTACCACTCAGGAATTGTTCCAGACGGGCAAAGAGGCGCTATACTGCGGCATCAATGCCCTGAGCAATAACCTCATCATGGTGGACAGAAAGCTTTTGAAGAATCCGAACGGCCTGATTTTGGGCACGCCCGGTTCCGGTAAGAGCTTCAGCGCCAAGCGTGAGATCGCAAACGTCTTTCTGGTGACGGACGACGATATCATCATCTGCGATCCGGAGGCGGAATACGGCCCACTGGTGGAGCATCTGCACGGACAGGTCATTAAAATCTCGCCCACCTCCACGGACTATATCAATCCCATGGACTTGAACCTCAACTATTCGGACGATGAAAATCCACTGTCGCTGAAATCCGATTTCATTCTCAGCTTGTGTGAGCTAATTGTGGGCGGCAAGGACGGCCTTATGCCGGTAGAAAAGACCATCATCGACCGCTGTGTGCGGCTGATCTATCGGAACTATCTCAATGACCCGCGCCCGGAGAACATGCCCATCCTCGGTGATCTCTATGAGGAGTTGCGGAAACAGGATGAGAAGGAAGCGCAATACATCGCAACGGCGCTGGAAATCTATGTCACTGGCTCCCTCAATGTTTTTAACCACCAGACCAATGTAGATGTTCACAGCCGTGTGGTGGCGTATGACATTAAAGAATTGGGCAAGCAGCTCAAGAAAATCGGCATGTTGATCGTCCAAGACCAGGTATGGAACAGGGTGACGGTCAACCGTGAGGCGCACAAATCCACCCGCTACTATATCGACGAAATGCATCTTCTTCTCAAAGAGGAACAGACGGCAAGCTATACCATCGAGATTTGGAAGCGATTTCGCAAATGGGGCGGGATGCCGACCGGTATCACCCAAAACGTCAAAGATCTCCTCTCTTCCAGAGAAGTGGAAAATATCTTTGAAAACTCAGATTACATCTATATGCTCAATCAAGCCAGCGGCGACCGGCAGATTCTCGCAAAACAGCTCAATATCTCCCCGCATCAGCTCTCGTATGTCACCCATTCCGGTGAAGGCGAGGGCCTTTTGTTTTATGGAAATATCATTCTGCCCTTCGTAGACCGTTTTCCCAAGGATACGGAACTGTATCGGGTACTCACGACAAAGCCACAGGAAGTATCTTCCTGACCGCAGCAAGGAGGACAGACGAAACATGGATAATAAACTGATGACCTTTGAAAACGCGGCCTTTGGCAAAATCCGAACGCTGACCATCGACGGCGAACCGTGGTTTGTGGCAGTCGATGTGTGCCGGGCGTTGGAGATTGGGAATCCCACCGATGCTATGCGTCGTCTGGATGCAGACGAGCGCACCCTCGTTTCAATCGAGGGTGCCAGCAACGGGCTTCCGGTAAACGCTGTGAACGAACCCGGCCTCTATACCTTAATTCTCGGTTCTCGCAAGCCGGAGGCAAAGGCGTTCAAGCGCTGGATTACCCATGAGGTCATTCCGGCCATCCGCAAGTACGGCGGGTATATGACAAAATCCCTGCTGGAGCAAGTGCTGGAGAATCCCAACCTGATCTATGAGTTTGCACGCCGGATGCTGGCCGAACAGCAGAAAAACGAGCGACTGCGGCAGGAGCTTGACCGCGCCAAGCCCAAGGCGGATTACTACGATGCGTTCATCCACCCGGAAAGCTGCACCAATATTCGAGCCACGGCAAAGGAATTGAAGGTGCCGGAAAAGATGTTCACCGCATTTCTTATCCGGAAGCGCTATCTTTACCGCGCACCTTCCGGCAGTCTCATGCCTTACGCCAAAGCGGCAGACGACGGCCTGTTTTTCGTGAAAGACTACATCGCCGTCAATGGGCATCAGGGGGTGTACACGCTGGTGACGCCCAAGGGCAAGGCACTGTTCCTTTCCATGCTGGGTGAGATCGCATAAAAAATCCAATTTCCATGAGAGTGAGGTGATGTTCTATGGCAAAACGCGCACCCAGGCTGCAATTTACCGAGGAAGAGCGTGCTTCCCCGGAGCTTGCGCCTGCCATTCAAAAAGCGGACAAGAAGATCAAAAAGCTGGAAAAGGCTGAGGCAAAGATTCCAAAGAAAGAGGTAAAACAGCGTGTTGTGGATTCCAATGGGAAGATCACGACACGCCTTTCTTTTGAGGAAAAGAAGCCGCCCTCCAAGCTCAGCCACGCGGCGAAGGTTTCCGGTGACACGGTGCTGCACGGTGTTCACCGGAAAGTGCGGCAGAGCAATGACGGCGACAACGCCGGTGTGGACGCTGCCAATACACTGACGGAAGATGCCGAGAGTGTCTATCAGGTGGGGCGTGAGATTCATCACGCCCACGAGCTTCAGCCATACCGCAAGGCGCATCGGGCAGAGAAAAAGGCAGACAAGGCCAATGTGAAAGCACTGAATCAGGAGTTTGAACAGCAGAACGGCGGCTTTTCCTCCAATCCGTATTCCCGCTGGCAGCAGAAACGCGCGATCAAGCGGGAGTACGCCGCCGCAAAAGCCGGGCGTGGCACAGCGAATACAGTCAAAGCATCGGAAATTACGAAAAAAGCGGCAGAGAAAAGCGCAGAGGCCGGAAAGAAAGCCGGTGAGTTTGTTGCCAAACACAAGAAAGGCTTTCTCATTGTCGGCTTGATCGCAGCGGTTTTCCTGTTGTTCACCAACCTGTTTTCCTCTTGCTCCCTGATGTTTCAGGGAGCAAGCTCATCCATTGCCGCTTCCACTTATCCGTCTTTGGATGAGGACATGCTGGCGGCAGAGGCGCAGTATTGCGCTATGGAGGCGGAATTGCAGGAAAAGCTGGACAACTACGAAGCCGAGCACGATTACGACGAATACCACTATGAGCTGGACGACATCGAACACGATCCGTATGTCCTGATTTCCGCAATCACCGCACTGATGGGCAGAGAGTGGACGATCTCGGAGGTCGGCGGGATTCTGGATATGCTGTTTGAAAAGCAGTATATCCTTACGGAGGCCGTGGAAACGGAAACCAGATACCGCACGGAGACCAGAACCGGCAGCTACACCTATTATGACTACGAGTTGGAGGATTGGGTCACGGAGGAATACGAATACGATGTAGAGGTGCCGTACACCTATTATATCTGTACCGTGAAGCTGGAAAACTTCAACCTCAGTCATGTCCCGGTCTATATTATGTCGCAGGAGCAGCTTTCCCTCTATGCCATGTACATGGGTACGCTGGGCAACCGGCCAGACCTGTTCGGCAGCTCTTCCTATGTCGGCAGGTATTACGGCAGTGAGTATCCGAAGTATGAGATCCCGTCGGAAGCATTGGAGGACGAGCAGTTTGCCGACATCATCAAGGAAGCGGAAAAGTATCTTGGTTTCCCATACGTCTGGGGCGGCAGCTCGCCGTCCACATCCTTTGACTGCTCCGGCTTCGTTTCATACGTCTATAACAACTGCGGCCTCGGCTGGAATTTTGGCCGTTTGGGCGCAGAAGGGCTGCGGCAGACATGCGCCTATGTTTCCCCAGCAAACGCAAGGCCCGGAGACCTGATCTTTTTCCAAGGAACGTATGACACCACTGGCGCATCCCACGTCGGTATTTATGTGGGAAATAATACCATGCTGCACTGCGGCGACCCCATTCAGTACAGCGACATTACTTCATCTTACTGGCAGCAGCATTTCTATCAATTTGGCCGTCTGCCATCACCATAAGGAGGAACTATGAACCCGAAAATCAGCAAACTCAAAGCGGAACGAGCGAAGAATGACGGGAAAATCGCCATGCTCCAGTCCCGCAACCGTGAGATCGACGAGGATATCATTAAGCTGGAAAATGAGGATATCGTCGGCCTTGCCCGTGCCACCGGCATGACGATGGAAGAGCTGGCGCAGTACCTCATGCATATCAAAAAGGGCGGTTCGCCGTTTTGCAGCACACAGAAGGAGGATATGGAAAATGCACCTGAAGAAAACTAAGAAAACCCCGCGTATGTTCCGCATGATTGCGCTGATGCTCAGCCTTGTGCTGGTGTTTTTCACCATGACCGGCATGGCGCTTGCGGAAGAAGGGACAGACGTGTCCGATGCCGCGCCTGACAGCACCCTTGAAATTGTGGAAACAGAATTGGAGGTAGAACCCGAACCCACAGAAGAACCTCCTGCCGAGACTCCCGGTGCAGAGGAAACGCCGGAACCCACGCCGGAGTCGGAAGAACCCTCTATCCCACCGGAACCCACGGACGCCCCTGCGCTGGAACCGGATTATGAGCTGGACGCGGAAATCCCGACTGGCTGGCACAATGCGCCGGTTACGATCACCGTTCGCCTGATTGATAAAAACAATACCGGCTGGGTCAAAATCGAGGCTGCGTTCAGTAATGAGGATGACGCTGAACGCTTTGATGTAACGGAAGAATGGAATGAATACGGATATTGGGAGCGCACGATGCCGGATAATGGCACCGTGTATTTCTTTGTCACCGATCCGCTGGGCGTCGAGCATGAGCTGTTTCTGGACGTGTACTGCATGGACTTTGAAGCACCCACGCTCCGTGCAGGTATCAACGGCACGCTACTGCACGTGGAAGCCAACGATGCGCTTTCCGGCATTGCTGCGGTTTTTGTCAATGACGAGTTATACACAACCCTCGAAAATGGTGAGCTGAATGTCCGTATTGATAATCTGAGGGACGACGCCTATCTCTACATCGACGCGCTGGACAACGCTGGAAACTGGACAGACTACGTTGTACTTGCCAATCCATTTTATGAAGAAGAACCGGAGCCGACGCCAACCCCTACGCCGACGCCGGACACCGGCGATGATGAGCACGACGAGCATTGCCCCACAGACTGCGACTGCCGCAAGAATAATACGTCCGGCAGCAGCTCCGGCAGCTCATTCGGGGGCAGCAGCGGCGGTGCATCCTCTGTAAGTGGCGGCAGTAAAAATGCAGGCTCGTCTGCACAGACCCCGGCATCTTCCGAGGCTCCGGCTCCCACCACGGAACCCATCACAAAAGAGGACGGCACCGGCTTTACGCAGAACGGCAATTCCGTCACGCGCGATCTGCTTTACGACAAATACAGCAACAAGCAGTTTATTACCGTTGAGACCCGCAACGGCGAGACCTTCTATCTGGTGATCGACTACGATAAGCCACTGGACGAGGATGGAGAGCGTTACGAGACCTATTTCCTGAATCTTGTGGATGAGGCCGACCTGCTGGCTTTGGTGGATGGCGACAAGCAGACGCTGGTCTGCTCCTGCACGACGAAGTGCGAGGTCGGAGCCGTCAATACTTCCTGCGAAGTCTGCAAAACGAACATGACAGAGTGTACCGGCAAGGAGAAGGTCGTGGAAAAAGTACCGGACACCACGTCGGAGCCGGAGGTTGAACCGGAGCCTGAAAAGAAATCCAGCGGCGGTGCTGTAGCACTCCTGCTCCTGCTGGTTCTGGGTGGCGGCGGTGCGCTCTATTGGTTCAAATTCCGCAAGAAAAAGCCGGATGCCAAGGGACCGGTCGATCTGGATGATTACGACTACGGTGAGGATGAGGACGATACGGACTATGAGATGGAACCAGATGAGCCGGAAAGCACCGGCGATGCAGAACAGGAGGATGCAGAATGACCACGCTGTTCATTGTGATCGGCTGTATTGCCGGTTTTAACGCGATTTATCTCTTTTTCTACATCATGGATGATATCGTCTCCCAAATCCGTAAAATCAGCAAGCCGAAGAAGCAAACCGCCGACTTCGCGTTTTGGGATGATCTGGACGACTTGGAGGATGAGCCGGAAAAGCCTGAGAAACCGGAAACGTTTGAAATCTATGATATTTCCTCGCTGACGGAGGATGACGATTCCATGCCGGAACTTTCGCCCAATGCACTCAAGAGCCTACGGTCATACGATGTTCGCAGGTTTATAAAAGAGGAAATGTACTGGCTGAAAGACTACATTCTGGACGAGCTTTCCCGCTTTGAAATGGAATCTCTTACGCTGCTGTTTTCCTCGTATATCAAGTATCTGATCCGGACGGGACAGGAGGAAGATAAGACGTTTTCCACGCTTCGGGAAATGCTGGACAGTTCTGACCCTTACACAACTATGGAGGAAGCCGATACGGTAGAAGAGATGATACGATCCACCATTCGCCATATGCCAATTAAGCCCGACTATTACGGCGAATATCTGATGTACAAGGCCACCTGCGAGAACCGCCCGAAGGTGCTGGAAAGTGCAAAGCGGATTCTCGTGGCCATTGATGTAAATTTCGATGTTTTTGGGATGCGCAAGGAAAAGGAGACGACTGACCGTGCAGAACATGTATAAGCTGGTAATTTCGGAAAAGCCCTCTGTTGGAAAATCCATCGCCGCCGTTCTTGGTGCCAATGAGCGCAAGGACGGCTATTTTATGGGCAGCGGCTATATCGTGTCCTGGTGTTTTGGGCACCTGGCCGAACTGGCCGAAGCCGCTGCCTACGATGAAAAGTACGCCAAATGGCGCTACAACGATCTGCCCATCCTGCCGGAGAGCTGGCAGTATTCCGTTGCCAGAGACAAAGCCAAGCAGCTTGCCCTGCTCAACACGCTCATGCACCGGGAGGACGTGAGCGAGGTCGTCAATGCCTGCGATGCCGGGCGCGAGGGCGAATCCATCTTCCGCACGGTCTATATGCTCAACAAATGCGACAAGCCCATGAAGCGCCTGTGGATTTCGTCTATGGAAGATACGGCGATCCGCAAGGGCTTCGAAACGCTCAAAGACGGCAGCGCATACGACAATCTCTATGCGTCGGCGCTCTGCCGCAGCAAGGCCGACTGGCTGGTAGGCATTAACTCCACGCGGCTTTTCTCCGTTCTTTATCACCGCACGCTGAATGTTGGGCGTGTGGTGTCTCCCACGCTGGCGTTGATCGTGCAGCGGGAAGCGGAAATCGACGCTTTCAAGCCGGAGCCGTTCTATACAGTCACGCTTGGACTTCCGGGCTTTGACGCTGGCAGCGAACGCATGAAATGCAAAGCGGATGCTGTGACCTTGAGCCAATCCTGCGCCAATCAGACCCCTGTGGTCACAACGCTGGAGCGCAAGGACAAATCCGAAAAGCCGCCCGCCCTTTATGATCTTACCACCTTGCAGCGCGACGCCAACCGGATTCTTGGCTTCACCGCCCAGCAGACGCTGGACTACCTCCAGAGCCTCTATGAAAAGAAGCTCTGCACCTATCCCCGCACCGACAGCCGGTATCTGACCTCGGACATGGCGGACGGTTTGCCAGCACTCGTAAGCAATGTAGCTGCGGCAATGCCGAAGGTGGGCGGCATCCCGCTTCATGTAAACGCCGCGCAGGTCATCAATGATAAAAAGGTCTCCGATCACCATGCGGTCATTCCCACTGCCAATTTCAAAGAAGCTGCGCTCACCGGCCTGCCTGCCGGAGAGCGTGCTGTTCTGGAATTGGTCGCCCTGCGCTTGCTCTGTGCCGTCTCACAGCCCCATGAATACACGGAAACGGCGGTAACTCTGGAATGTGCCGGGCACAGCTTCAGCGCGAAAGGCCGCACGGTCATGAATCCCGGCTGGCGGGGGTTGATAGAAGCATATCACTCCGGCGAGGGTGAGAATGAATCTGCGGATGCGGCAAAGGCACTGCCGCCCGTGGACGAAGGACAGACCTTTACGGTTCATTCTGCCGCCGTCAAAGAGGGCAAGACGACACCGCCCAAACACTATACCGAGGATACGCTGCTTTCTGCAATGGAGGTCGCCGGTGCGAAAGAAATGCCCGAAGATGCTGAACGCAAAGGGCTTGGGACGCCTGCCACCCGCGCGGCCATTCTGGAAAAGCTGGTGTCCACCGGCTTTTTGGAGCGCAAAAAGAGCAAGAAGACGGTGAGCCTGATCCCGACTCACGCCGGTATTTCCCTGATTACCGTGCTGCCGGAACAGCTTCAATCGCCCCTGATGACCGCTGAGTGGGAACACCGGCTCAAGGAGATCGAGCGCGGCGAAGAATCCCCGGAAACCTTTATGCAGGGCATCCGCGGTATGGTCTGCGAGCTGGTCAAGACCTATAAAACGGTGCTGGGAGCCGACGTGCTGTTTCCGTCCGGAAGAGCGGTCGTCGGAAAATGCCCGCGCTGCGGCAGTGATGTTACAGAGAGCAAAAAGGGCTATTTCTGTGAGCGGAATGACTGCCATTTTGGCCTTTGGCGCGATAACCGTTTTCTTGCCGCGAAGAAAATCAATCTGACAAAGAAGATGGCAGAGACGCTGTTGAAAGACGGAAAAACCTATGCCAGCGGCATCTTCTCCGAGAAAACCGGCAAGACCTACGACGCTTATATCGTTCTGGAGGACGACGGCACAAAGACAGCTTACCGGCTGGAATTTGAAAGAGGGAAAGCGAATGGAAAACAGTATTCATAAAATGCGTGCGGCGCACCTGATCCTGTCAGCAATTCTTACCATGCAGGGCGAGAACGCTCCTGCTTTCAGCGCACATTGCAACACCATCGACAATCTGTGTGAAACGGTTATGTCCGTCTTTGAGAAGCTGGGATATCGGGATCGGACGGTTTTGGGTATGCGCCTGGGTTTCGATCCCCATAAAGGATTTGCGCCCACGAAAGTGTGCAAATATCTGGAGATTGCGACTGCCTTTGAAATGACCCTTGCCTCGTCGGCCAGCCGCCTTTTTCACAGAATCTGCCGTCGGTTTGCCGCTTCCATGCTGGAGGCAGGCCGATGAGACTGGAACCTTCAGAGCGTGAGACCATCATCCTGTTTTCGGATGCGGACGATACCGCCAGCGTGTACACCTTCGATAAAAAGCTCAAAGCTCGGCTCAAGGAGCTGCATCGACGTCAGCCGGATAAAATCTATCCGGATAACAAGGGACGCTCCGGCTCTGCCTGCTTCATCGTACCGAAAAACTGCATCTCTATCCGGGAGCCGTACAGTGAAGCGCGCCGCCGCGCCGCCAGTGAGCGTGCCAAGCAGGCCGGGTACAAGCCTCCGGTCAGGGGCACCGTCCCCAAATCCGAATAAGCCTCATGCCCCTGCGAGGATTTCCACATCTCCGCAGGGGCTGATCACATGCAGGGATTGTAATCCCGGAAAGGAGCGTATATGGCAGAAAAGCAGTCCAATAAGGACAGGCTCAAAGAGATCACCGACAGCATTGAAAATGGTATTAAAGAGCTGTTTGAAAGCGAAAAGTACAAGAATTATCTTCGCACCATGAGCCGGTTCCACAAGTACAGCGTCAATAATACCATGCTCATCTATATGCAGAAGCCGGACGCCACCGTCGTTGCCGGTTTCAACAAATGGCGAGATCAGTTTGGCCGCAATGTACTCAAGGGCGAAAAAGGCATCAAGATCATTGCCCCGACGCCGTACAAGAAGAAAATCGAAGAAGCAAAGCTCGACCCGGACACCAAGCTCCCCATGCTGGATGCTGACGGCAAGGCCATCATGGAAGAAAAGGAAATTAAGATTCCGATGTACAAACCGGTCACGGTTTTTGATGTGAGCCAGACGGAGGGCAAGCCCCTGCCGCAGCTTGCCGTCGATCTTACCGGCGATGTGCAGAATTATGAGGTCTTCATGGAGGCGGTGAAGCGCAGTGCGCCGGTTCCGGTCTTTATGGAGAATATGACCGGCATGGACGGGTATTACGACGACGAGAATCGGCGCATTGCCGTCCGCACCGGCATGAGCGAGGTGCAGACGGTATGTGCGGCGATCCATGAGATTGCACATTCCCTTCTGCACAGTCATTCCAAAGAGACCAATGAGCTGACACCCAGTTGGAAAGTAGTTATGGTCAGCGAAGGTGGCACAAAGCGCGATTTCAGCTCCGGCTTCAAAACCGAGGCAGAAGCGAAACATTTTGCCGAAGCGGAAAACTGGCGTTATCTGGACGAAAATCGGTTTGAATGGCGTTTGGAAGTTGAAGAAGACTTGAGTGCTGTAAAGACCGCAGCACTCTCCCGCAATACAGAGGAAGTGCAGGCAGAGAGCATTTCCTATGCCGTCTGCGCCTATTTTGGCATTGGGACCGGCGAGAACAGCTTCGGCTATATCGCCACATGGTCAAAGGGCAAGGAGCTGCCGGAGCTGAAAGCTTCGCTGGAAACCATCAACCGCACGGCATCCGGTCTGATTACAGACATTGACCGGAATTACAAGATGCTGATGAAAGAGCGCGGTCTGGATAAGGAGCCTGAAAGCCTTGCTGCCGAGCCTGTGCAGGAGATCACGGTACAGGAGCCGGAGCTGGTCAGCGCACCGGATAACGGCTGCGTCCCTGACCCGGCAATCCCTGTT
>ERZ827458.2079-NODE-2079-length-10789-cov-3.457798_pt1 | contig 10789 bp, 11 predicted proteins | sample MGYA00519706_ERZ827458 | MGnify/ENA primary metagenome ERZ827458 (study PRJEB31778, sample SAMEA3449309) | human gut metagenome | biome: human gut; feature: human-associated habitat; material: faeces | place: United Kingdom | collected 2010/2012 ...
CGCCAGCATTGAATCCGGTTAAAGGGAAAAACTGGCCGGAGGTCCTCGAGTACGCCGAAAGCATTCGGGATGGTCGAAAAGCGGCGTGCGTGGAGTTGCGCCAAGCTGTGGATCGGTTCTTTTCAGACTTAGACAATCCCGAGTACTGGATGGATAGCAAAGCGCCTGAGTTTTGCATCCGGATCATCGAAAAAACGATCTGCCACCAGCAGGGGGAGAAGCTGGACGGCACGCCGCTGCGTGGTACGCCGTTCAAGCTCGAGCCATTCCACAAATTCATCGTTTACAATCTTGTGGGATTCAAGCTGCGCGGGACGGATGTTGTTCGATTTCATGAAGCGCTGATCTTCATTCCCAGAAAGAACATTAAGACAAGTTTTGCCGCGGCACTTTCTTGGGCGCTCTCACTCCTTTACCGGCGCAGCGGGTCAAAGACCTACATCGCGTCGGCGGCGCTGATGCAGTCGCTGGAGAGCTTCAACTTTTTGGACTACAATGTCCGCCGGATGGGTGAGGACGCAAAAAGCGGCGGGTCTGTCAAGATCATCGACAACAACAATGAGCACTCCATGGAGGCTACGCTTCCGGACGGCTCTTTTTTTATTCGCGCACTGGCGGCAAACCCGGACGCGCAGGATTCACTCAACTGCAACATTGCGATTTGCGACGAGATTCATGCTTTTAAAACGCCCAAGCAGTACAACCTTTTCAAAGAGGCCATGAAAGCCTACACCAATAAGCTGCTGATCGGCATCTCGACCGCGGGCGACAATGAGCAGGCATTCCTCGGGCAGCGGCTAAAATATTGCCGAAAGGTGCTGGACGGCACGGTGAAGGATGAGCAGTACTTTATCTTTATGTGCTGCGCAAATCCAGACGAAAACGGGAATATCGACTACACGAACCCGGTCGTGCATGAAATGGCAAACCCGGCCTACGGCGTAAGCATTCGTCCGGATGAAATTTTGAACGACAGCCTGCAGGCGCAGAACGATCCGCAGCAGCGTAAGGACTTTTTTGCGAAAAGTCTGAACGTCTACACGAACGCAGTCAAGGCGTATTTTGACATCGAGGAGTTCCGGCGGAGCGACGCCAAGTACAGCTGGACGCTCGAGGAGTTGGCAAGGCTGCCGATCGACTGGTACGGCGGTGCGGACTTGTCGAAGCTCCACGACCTGACGGCTGCGGCGCTTTTTGGACATTACAAAGGTGTAGACATCGTGATCACGCATGCGTTTTTCCCGGTTGTCGCCGCGCATATCAAGGCGGAGCAGGACAACATTCCGCTTTTTGGTTGGCAGGACGACGGCTGGCTCACAATGTGCAACAGCCCAACCGTTAACCATGCGGACGTGGTCAACTGGTTCGTGGATATGCGGAAACGGGGGTTCAAAATCCGGCAGGTCGGGCACGACCGGAAGTTCTGCCGCGAGTATTTCATCGGCATGAAATCGGCGGGTTTTCAAATCGTAGATCAGCCACAGTATTTTTACAAAAAGTCGGAGGGCTTCCGGCATATCGAACAGAGTGCAAAAAACGGAACTCTTTTTTATTTGCATTCAGAAGCCTACGAGTATTGTGTGGAAAACGTGTCCGCCGTCGAAAAGACGGACGACATGATCCAATATGATAAGGTGCAGCCGGAACACCGCATCGATCTTTTCGATGCGTCGGTGTTTGCCTGCATCCGATACCTAGAAAGCCTTGAAAAAAACAGGGCAGCGAAGAAATGGTGGGGTGAAGCTTGAGCAAGAAAAAAAGAAGCAGGCCTGCGCCGCGTGCCGAGCCGGTGCGCAGGAGCATCGCCTTTGCTGGTGCAGACCTGTGGGAATCCATCGAGTGCCGGGGATACGTGAGCCTTGCGCAGAATCCCGAGATCTGCACGGCAGTAGACACGATCGCGCGGCTGATCGCGAGTATGACCATCCATCTGATGGAAAACACGGAGACCGGTGACATCCGGGTCAAAAACGAGCTGAGCCGCAAGGTGGACATCAGTCCAAACAACAACATGACTCGCGCAGCGTTTATCCATTGGATCGTCAAAACGCTGATGCTCGAGGGAAACGGAAACGCGGTGGTGTGGCCGGAAACGCGGCGCGGAATTCTGCGCGACCTCAAACCGGTGCCGCCAGCTTTTACGGCGTTCGTCCCGGAGGGCGTGTGGGATTATCGTGTGGTGATTGCCGGGCAGGAGTATGACCCGAACGACTTGCTGCACTTTGTGCTAAATCCCGGGAGCTATTATCCGTGGAAAGGCGAGGGCTACCGGGTCGCACTGACAGACGTCGCGAACAACCTCAAGCAGGCGGCCACCACGGAAAAAAGCTTTATGTCCAGCAACTGGAAACCGAGCATCATTGTCAAGGTGGATGCGCTCACGGACGAATTTGCGAGCGCGGAAGGGCGAAGCAAGCTCCTGCGCGAGTATATCGACACAGCGCAGGCGGGCGAGCCATGGATGATCCCGTCAGAGCAGTTCAGCGTGGAACAGGTTCGGCCGCTCACGCTCTCCGACCTTGCGCTCGCGGATTTCGTGCAGCTCGATAAGCGGACGGTGGCTGCCATTCTCGGCGTTCCGCCTTTTGTTTTGGGTATCGGGGATTTTCATCGCGACGCTTGGAACAACTTTATCAGCTCCACGATCATGCCGGTCGCGAAGAACATCGAGCAGGAAATGACCAAAAAGCTCCTGTACAATCCAGATTGTTTTTTTCGGTTTAACGCGCGGAGCCTATACAACTATGATCTGCGCGACCTTGCAGCGGTAGCGAACGATCAGTATGTACGTGGGATTATGACCGGGAACGAGGTGCGCGACTGGATCGGACTTTCTCCGCTTTCCAGCCTCGACGACCTTGTGATCCTCGAGAACTACATCCCGCGAGGGATGATCGGAGATCAAAACAAACTGAACGGAGGTGACAACACATGATGTATAAACGCACGGCTATGGCGCGGAGCGAAGGTTTCTGTACCCGTGCCGAAGGCGGAAATCTCTATATTGAGGGGTATTTCGCCGTATTCGGGAGCCAGTACGAGCTCTGGGATGGTGCATATGAGACGATCGAACCCGGAGCATTCGACGGGCAAACGAATGGCGATGTCCGGGCGCTCGTTAACCACGACACGACGCTTGTGCTCGGTCGTACAACGGCGGGTACGCTTTCGCTGCGCGTAGATGAGCGCGGACTTTGGGGCAGCGTCACGATCAATCAACAGGATCAGGATGCCATGAACCTTTACGAGCGCGTGAAGCGCGGCGATGTAAATCAGTGCTCTTTCGGATTTGACATCCTCGATCAGGATGTCGATTACAAGGACGGTGTGCCGACGGTGTGGCGGATCAAGGCTGTGAAGCTTTACGAGGTTTCCGTCGTAACGTTTCCGGCTTATGAGGATACCTCGGTAGAGGCGCGTCGGAAAGATTTTGAGCAGGCAGAAAAACGTAGAAAAGAGGAATGGCAGGCAAGAATGAAAAGCCGCCTGAAAGGAGAAGACAATGGCACTTAAAGCAATCATGCTGCGACGCAGCATTGAAAAGAAGCAGGCCGAGCTGGAAACGCTCCGCCAGAGGGACGCGGAGTTTTCCACGCGTGAGGCTGAACTTGAAACGGCGATCAACGAAGCAGAAACGGCGGAGCAGGAGCAGGCCGTCGCCGAAGAAGTAGAGGCGTTCGACGCGGACAAGACTGCGCACGAAGCAAAAAAGGCTGCGTTGGCCGGTGAGATCGAGGGCCTTGAAGCGGAGCTTTCCGAAGCCGAGGCAGCTGCTCCGACCAGAAGCAAAGAAAACCATCTCACAAAAGAAAGGACGGAAAGAAAAATGGAAACCAATATCAACATTCGCGCGCTGCCCATGAGCCGACGTGCGTTTGACGCGCTGCCGATGGAGCAGCGCAGCGAAATCGTTGCCCGCGAGGACGTACGCGAATTTTTTGTGCAGTTGCGCAGCATGAAGGGTCAGCAGCGCGGCGTATCCGGCGCAGAGCTCACGATTCCGGTCGTTTTCCTCGACATGATCGCGGAGAACATGTACCGGTACTCTAAGCTGCTGAACCGCGTACGTATCCGCAACGTCAACGGCGAGGCGCGACAGACCATTGCCGGCACAGTTCCGGAAGCGGTGTGGACAGAGATGTGCGGCGCGATCAACGAGCTGACCTTTGTCTTTAATCAGGTTACGCTCGACGGCTTCAAGGTCTCCGGCTATGTGCCGGTATGCAACTCGATCCTCGAGGACAATGACATCAACCTTGCAAGCTGGATCGTGGAGATGCTCTCCGAGAGCATCGGCCTCGCGCTGGATAAGGCGATTCTGTACGGCAAGGGCGCGGCAAGCAAGATGCCGCTCGGCATCGTGACCCGCCTCGCGCAGACCTCGAAGCCCTCCGATTATCCGGCAAATGCGCCGGAGTGGGTCGATCTCCACACCAGCAACATTCTCAAGGTGGACAGCACGGCCGAACCGATCACTTTCTGGTCTGCGCTGGCTGTCGCAGCCGGAAACACCTTCACACGCTATAGCCGCGGCCGCCAGTTCTGGGCGATGAACAGCAAAACTTACGCAAAGCTTCGCGCGAAGCTGATCGCGTTTAACTACGAGGGCGGTCTTGTCGCGCAGTTCCCGGGCACAATGCCGGTCGTCGATGGCGACATCGATGTGCTCGAGTTTATCCCGGACGGCGACATCATCGGCGGCTACGGTGATCTGTACCTGCTCGCGCTGCGCGCCGGCATGACGATCGAGTCCAGCCGTGAGGTGCAGTTTATCCAGGATAACACCGTATTCAAAGGCAAGGAGCGCGCGGACGGTATGCCGGTCATCCCGGGCGCATTTGTTGCGATCAACATCAACAACGCGGCGGTCACGACCGTGATGGACTTTGCCGCAGATACCGCAAACGACGCGCAGCTTACCGCGCTGGCGGTTGGCACAGAGACGCTGTCGCCTGTGTTTGCAACGGGTACATACAGTTATACGCTCGCACCCACCGGAACGAGTGCAAAGATCGAGGCAACCAGCAGCCAGCCGGGCGCGAAGGTGGCGATCAGCTACAACGGCAAGAACGTGCGCAATGGCGGCGAAGTGACATGGCTGACGGACGGCGCAGCGCATCCGCTGACGGTCACGGTTACGCAGGGCAACGCAGTGCGCGTCTATACGGTCTCGGTAACAAAATAAAAAAACAAGGAGGTAAGCGGCGTTGACGTTGACGGATGAAGACATTCTGGAAATTTTGAAGGTTGACCTGCAGGTTTCGAGCCCTGCGCTTGACCTGTATCTACTTGTACTCATCGCATCGGCCAGAGCCTACATCGCGCAGGAGGGCATCACGCTGACGGATACGGTGCAGGATGCGATGCTCGTCGAAATGTATGCCGCTTACCTGTACCGCCGCCGGCGCGAGGAAAACGTGCAGATGCCGCGCATGCTGCGGTGGGCACTGAACAACCGGCTTTTCGGCCAGAAAGGGGCGGCAGATGGATGATCTAATTTTGCTGATCTCTGAAAGCTATAGAAAAGACGCTATCGGAAACGTCACGGTGACGGAGACAGCAACGTCGGTATGGGCGCACCTGCAGTCGGCCACGAGAGCAGAGTGGGCAGACGCCGGACAGAACGGCCTGCAGCCGCAGCTTGTCGCCGTGACGCCGATCGTAAATTACAGCGGAGAGCAAATCGTGCAGATCGGCTCGGGCGAAAATGCGCATCGGTATACCGTGTACCGCACCTACTTAGACCCGGACAACGACAGCATTGAGCTGTATCTCGAGCGAAAGGCGGGGGTGGCGCGTGGCGCGGAAAATCCCGTTAAATGAGCTTGAGGCCGAGATCGTGAAAGAGCTCAAGGCTTACAGCGACGAGGTCGCCGAAGGTATAAAAAAAGCGGTGCATGACGTGGCAAAAGAAACGGTCCGCACGTTGAAAACGACATCCCCGCGGGATACCGGCAAGTATGCGCGCGGCTGGACGTTCAAGGTGGAATTTGAGAGCCCGGAGGACATCCGGGTGCGCATATCCAACCGCACAAAGTGGCAGCTCACGCATCTGCTCGAAAACGGGCATGCAAAGGTAAACGGTGGCCGCGTGGACGGCAAGCCGCATATCCGCCTGGCCGAGCAGGCTGCTGCAGATAAGCTCGTGGGTGCCGTGAAGGTGGTGATTAAAAAATGACGCTGGAGAATCTATATCAGCTTTTGGAAAGCACAGGTTTGCCCGTGGTATACAGGGCATGGCCGATTAACGGAGCGCCTGAGTTGCCGTACATCTGCTATCTCGCCGCCTACAGCAACAACTTTTCGGCGGACGGCGTCGTATACCAGCCGATCGATCATGTGCAGATCGAGCTTTACACAAGAGATAAAAATCCCGAAGCGGAGGGCAGGGTGGAAAGCGCCCTGTCCTCACTCTTTTGGGACAAATCGGAAACTTATATCGATACGGAGAAATGTTATCAAATTTTGTACGAAGTTGAGGTGTAACAATGGCGACAAACGAAAACAAGGTGCAGTTTAACATCAAAAACGTGCACTACGCGGTAATGACCGCAGACGGCGAAACGCCGACGTGGGAAAATCCGGTCCCTGTGCCGGGCGCCGTGAATCTGTCGCTCGAGGCGAGCGGCGAGATCACGCCGTTTTACGCGGACGGCGTTGTGTACTACAAATCCAGTTCAAACAACGGATACGAGGGCGACCTCGAAATGGCGCGCTTTATCGACAAGATGCTGCAGGATGTATGGGGATACGTGCTCAATGCCACCGACAAGACGATCATTGAGAATGTAGGTGTTGAGCCGAAGAGCTTCGCACTCCTTTTCCAAATCGATGGCGACGCAGACAACGATTTGTATTGCATGTACAACTGCACGGGCACGCGCCCGGGCATTGTCGGCGCGACGAGTACGGACACAAAGGAGCCGCAGACGCAGACCAGTACAATTTCCGCGACGTCGCTCGAAAACGGCAACGTCTTTGCACGTACGACCAGTGAGACGCCGGAGAGCGTTCGAAATGCATGGTTTACGAAGGTCTATATGCCTTCCACCGGCCTTGCGGCCTGAGAAAGGTAAAAAATATGGAAAAAAGAATTCAAATCGACGGAAAGGAGGTGGGGTTTAGGGCTTCGGCCCTGACCCCACGCCTTTACCGACATAAAATCGGCCGGGACATGATTCAGGACCTGAATAAGCTGCAAAAGGCGTACACCAAAGCGTTGCAGGGCATCCATGCCAAAAAACCGGCAGAAGATGCGTCAGACGAAGAGCGCGAGGCGTATGAAGCGCTGGTGCACGAATCTCAGCTTGATGTGACTGACCTCGAAATTTTTGAAAACGCCGCCTACATCATGGCACGGCAGTATGATGCCAACATCCCGGACACGCCGGAGGGGTGGCTCGACGGCTTCGAGACGTTTTCGATTTACGAGGTGCTTCCGGCAATCCTCGAGCTTTGGGCGATCAACGCTCAGACGACAGCAAAGTCTAAAAAAAAATAAGACAAACTGTGCGCGAAGCGACCGGCGCGACCTTTATGCTCCGCTGTGCGGAGCTGGGGCTCAGTCGCGAGGACCTCGACGATATGACGGTGGGCATGGTCTATGATATGCTGATCGAGCAGGCGAACGACCAAGAAAAGTACCCGTATAAAGCAACGCAGGCGGATATTAACCGCTTTTTTCCGAAGGGGTGAGTAGATGGCGGACCGAATCAAAGGCATAACAATCGAAATCGGCGGCGATACGACCGCACTGTCTAAAGCGCTTTCGGGCGTAAACAAAGAGATCAACACGACGCAAAAGCAGCTGCGCGACGTTGAGCGGCTGCTGAAGCTGGACCCGGGCAACGTCACACTGCTCGAGCAGAAGCAGCGGCTTTTGGCGGAGAGCGTGGAACAGACAAAGCAAAAGCTGGATTCGCTGAAAAACGCCGAAAAGCAGGTGCAGCAACAGTTTGCGCAGGGGAAAGTCTCGCAGGCGCAGTACGATGCACTGCAGCGCGAAATCGTCGCGACGGAAGCGGATTTGCGGAAAGCCGAAAAGGCGGCGTCCAGCTTGCAGGATGAAATCGCGCAATCAAAGGGCGAATCCGCTTTAAAACAACTTGGCGACGCGGCGTCCGAGACAGCCTCAAAGGTCAAAAAGATCGACGAGAAGCCGATCGAGGACGTAGAAGATGCGGCCAAGGACGCAGACGACGCGCTCGAAGAAGCGGGAGACAGTGCGTCCAGCTTCGCCGATCATCTCAAAGCCGATGTACTTGTAGAGGGCATCAAGGGAATCGTATCCGGGATTAAGGATCTGAACGAGGAAACCAAAGAGTACCGCAAGATCATGGGCACGTTGGAAACCTCCAGCGAGGCGGCGGGATACTCCGCGGAGGAGACAAGCGAGGCTTTTTCTCAGCTTTACGGGGCGCTTGGGGACGATCAGTCCGCTGCCACAACAACGGCGAACCTGCAGGCGATTGGTGCGTCGCAAAAGGATATAAACAGTCTGATTTCGAGTGCCGTCGGCGCTTGGGCGAAATACGGGGACAGCATCCCGATCGACGGTCTTGCGGAATCGATAAACGAAACAATCCGCGCCGGGCAGGTGACGGGCACCTTTGCGGACGTCCTGAACTGGGGCAGCAAAGAGGGCGAGACCTTCGGCGTAATGCTCAAAGAAAACACCGAGGAAAACGAGGAGTGGAACAAGGCAGTGCAAGAAGCTTCCAGCGCCGAAGATTTTTTTAATCTCGCATTGCAGGACGCTGAAACGCAGGCCGACCGGACAAACCTCGTCTTGCAGGCTATGGCCGATCAGGGCCTCAGTGATGTCGGCGATGCATGGTACAGCAACAACAAGGACATCGTAGATGCCAACAACGCGCAGCTCGAATTTACGAAAAAGGCAGCCGAGCTTTCGGAACGTGTGCAGCCTGTACTTACAGCTGTGCAGGAGGGCATAAACGGCATTATGCAAGCGATTTTGGATGCAACGGCAGGCATCGACATGGATACCATCGTCGGATACGTCCAAAGCTTTTTTGATGCGATATCGAACGTCGTATCCTTTTTGATTGAAAACAAAGAAATCGTAATCGGTGTAATCGGAGCGATCGGTCTCGCGCTGACTGCGCTGAAAATCGTCGAGTTTGTGCAAAGCGTGATCAGTGGTATTTCAGCAATTTCCGGTGCGCTGTCCTTCCTCGCAGCAAATCCCGTCGTTCTCGCTATCGCGGGGATCGTTGCCCTGATCGCGGTGCTGGTGCTAATCGTCACAAAAGGCGAAGAGATCAAGGCGTGGTTGGCGGGATTTAACGAGTGGCTGCAGGGCGTTTTTGCTACGGACTGGACGGAGGTTTTCGGCCCCGTCTTAGGCAATGTGCTGAATGGATTCTTTTCGCTGCTGAAAGGCATTTGGGACGGAGTTTATCAGGTTCTTAACGGTGTAATCGATTTTATCCAAGGCATTTTCACAGGCAATTGGGAACAGGCGTGGAGTGGTGTGCAGCAGATCGTCTCGGGCGTGTGGAGCAATATCACCGGGCTGATCACAGGCGCGTGCGACCTGATTGAAGGCATCCTTTTGGGGCTGGATAGCTGGCTGCAAGGCGTATTCAAAACGGACTGGACGGAAATCTTCGGCCCCGGTCTGGGCGACATCATCAACGCTTTTATGAAAAATGTTGAAAACACGTGGAACGCGATCAAGCAAATTTTTCAGGGTGTGATCGACTTTGTGAAAGGCGTCTTCACGGGCAACTGGAAGCAGGCGTGGCAGGGCGTCGTCAACATCTTCGGCGGCTTGTTTAACAGCCTCATCAACATGGTAAAGGCGCCGCTGAACGGCATCATCGGGCTTTTAAACGGCGCGGTCGGTGCAATTAACAGCTTGATCGGCGGCTTAAACTCGATCAGCTTCACCATGCCAAAATGGCTCGGCGGCGGGCATTTCGGCCTCAGTATCCCGTATATCCCGAGTATACCGTATCTGGCAAAGGGCGGCATCCTCTCGCAGGGCTCGGCGATCGTCGGCGAAGCCGGACCGGAGCTGCTCACAATGATGGGCAACCGCGCCATGGTGCAGCCGCTCACCAATAACACAACCAACCAGACCGACCTCGGCGGCGTCAATATCACGGTATACGGCGCGCCGGGGCAGGACGTGCGGGCGCTGGCGGACATCATTATGGACGAAATGCAGAATGCGACAGAAAGAAAGGCGGCGGTTTTCGGTGCATAAATTTTGGTTCGCCGGGCATTGCTGCCGCGAGTACGGCATCTATGTCAGCGGCGAAAACACCTTCAACGGCCCCGAAAGGGACTATGAGCTTGTGTCCATCCCCGGGCGGTCCGGCGATCTGATCCGAGATAACAAGCGGTATAAAGACATCACGGTTTCTTATCCCGCTTTTATCCACCGCGATTTCCTACGGAATACCGATGCGGCGCGCGCGTGGCTCCTCGGCTCGCGGATGCAGTACCATAAGCTGGAGGACGACTACCATCCGGACGAATACCGTATGGCGATTTTTACCGGACCGATGGATTTTGACACGCGGTTTTTAAACCGGTCGGGAGAAACGGAACTGAGCTTCATCTGCAAGCCGCACCGGTATCTCAAGGCCGGCACATGGGTGCAGGCGCTTGAAAACGGACAAATCCTCCTGAACAACTGGGACGAATCGCTGCCGCTGATCCAGATCACGGGCAGCGGAAGCGGCGTGCTGACGGTCGGCGGCGTCACCGTGACAATCGACAGCATGGACGGCAGCCTGACTCTGGACGCCGAAACCCAAAA
>ERZ827458.2085-NODE-2085-length-10761-cov-3.819914_pt1 | contig 10761 bp, 5 predicted proteins | sample MGYA00519706_ERZ827458 | MGnify/ENA primary metagenome ERZ827458 (study PRJEB31778, sample SAMEA3449309) | human gut metagenome | biome: human gut; feature: human-associated habitat; material: faeces | place: United Kingdom | collected 2010/2012 ...
GCATCTCCGCCGTTTTTCTGCGGCGGATGGGGTCCGGGTCGGCCACGCCGACGATCTTGAGCGCCTGTGGATTTTCCAGCGCATAGGTACTGTAAAGCAGTGCGCGGTGTCCCGCGCCCACGATAATTGCAGTGATCTGTTTTGCCATTTTGTTCCATCCTTTCCAGCCCGCCGCAGCAAGACGCGCCGCAGGCACGGTTCTTAGCATACCTCCCCCGCCGCGCTCCGTCAAGGGCTGTTTTGCGCAAAAAAGCCCCGGCTGCGGGCAACTGCCGCAGCCGGGGCCGTGTTTTCTCCCGGTTGCGCATTTTTCAGCGCTTTCCGGCATTTTTGGTTTTCCATGCTTCGGCTCCCGAACGTGCCGTAAGCCGTCTTTTATTTTTTCTTCGGCGCAGACTTCCCGGCCGTGGGTTTCCCCTTCTCAGGCGCAGGAACCGGCTCGGCTTTTTTCGCCGGTTCTGCTTTCTTTGCCGGTTCCGGCTTTTTTTCCGGCGCTGCTTTCTTTGCAGGCGCCGCCGCTTTGGGCGCTTCGGACGCCTTTGCGGGCGCCCCGGCTTTTGCCTCCTCCGCCTTTTTCACAGCGGGCTTACGGCCGCGTTTTGCAGGCGTCTTTTCCGCCTTGGCAGGCCCGTCTTTTTCCGCCGCCGCTCTCTTCGCGGCAGCCTTTTTGGCCGCCGGCTTTTTCGCCGCTTTTACTTCCGTAAATTTCCAGGCCTGGTTTTCGCCATCCACATCATCCCATATCTGCAGGCGCGCGCCGTTTTCCTGGCTCATGCCCACGATATCCAGCACCCGGCCAGACAGCTTGGAGCGCACCTTCCAGCGGCCGTCCGCCGCCGGCTCCAGCGTCCAGAGCTGGTTGTCCTTGCCGATATAATCCCACTGGTGCAGCCATGCGCCGTTCTGGGAACCGGCGTTGATCACGTCGAGCACCTTGCCCGTCAGCTTATTCTCCAGCTTGTAAAGGCCCTCGGCCACTTCCACAAGCAGCCAAATCTGGCTGTCTTCCTTCACATTGTCCCAGAGCTGCACGGCAGCGCCGCTGGCAGTGTTGAAATCGGCAACTTCAAGCACGCGGCCGTTTTTCGCCGCGATTTGATAACAAACATTCGATACAGGTTTTTTCTCGTTCATCTCAAAGCAACCCCCTTTTGGGAAATTATACCATAATAAGTCAAAAAATTCAATCTGCCCGTCCTGATTTCGGAGCATTGTACAAGCTGCACAGGTATCTGTTTGTTTCTTTGGCTAAATTGTTTGTTTTCCGCAGGATCTTGCACCATGCTTTTCGCTATGACAGCGCACGGCGCACCATTTGTCTGGCGTCCTCCCGCAGCGCGGCGTCATCCTGGCCCGGCAGAATATGCTGCAAATTGGCATACCCGAACACCGCGCCCGCAAGCGCCATCAGCGCATACGCTTCACTGGGCGGTTGGCGCAGCAGCCCTTCCCGCACACCGCTCTCCACAATGCGCGCGATCATTGCGCGAAGCTGCTCCACCACCTGTGCATCTCCAATGTGGCGGCACACGGCCTCGGGAGATTCCAGCGTGCGCGCACTGGCGAACAGCACCTTCATGCCGGAGGCCTGCGCCTGTACGGAATCCCGCGCAAAGCACAGCAGTGTGTCCAGTTTCTGCTCAAAGCCTTCCGCTTTGTCTACCCGCTCAGAGAGCGCGTCCGCCTCCCCGCGAAGGCGGTAGGCCATCGCTTTTGATATGATTTCCTCCCGCGAGGTGAAATATTCATATACCGTTCCCTTTCCGATGCCGGCCTCCTCCGCGATCTGCTGCACCGTTACGCTGTACATTTTTTCGCCCCGGGCCAGCAGCCGGAACACCGCCTCGTACAGAGCGGTCTCCTTTTCCGCGTTTTTCGCCATAACGAATCCCTCCTCAGCCTGCCGCGGGCTGCGGCAGTTCCTTCGCCGCGTCTGCCGCCGCATCGTCCAGTTCCGGGTCATACAGCGGCTTTTTGCGGAAGGTATCATACAGTACGGGCACGACCAGCAGCGTCAGCAGCGTGGCGTACGTGAGGCCGCCGATGGTAACGATGGCCATGGGCTGTGTCATCTCCGCGCCGTCGCCAATGCCAAGCGCCATCGTAGACATGGCCAAAATGGTGGTGAGCGCGGTCATCAGCACCGGGCGGATGCGCGTGCGGCCCGTTTCCAGAATGGCCTCCGTGCGGTCCATGCCCGCCAGCCGCAGCTGGTTGATGTTGTCTACGAACACGATTCCGTTGTTTACCACCACGCCCGCCAGAACAAGGAAGCCCAGCATAGCAATGATGGAAAGCTCGCTGCCTGTGAGCCACAGCGCAAGCAGGCCGCCCGTAAATGCCAGCGGGATCGTGAACATCACGATAAACGGGCTCATCAGGCTTTGGAATTGAGCCACCATGATGAGATAAATGAACACAACAGCCAGCGCGATCATTTTGACAAGGTCCGTCATGGCGCTGTTGATGGTTTCATTTTCGCCCGCGATCTCAACGGTGTAGCCTTCGGGCAGCTCGTAATCCGCAAGCTTTTTTTCCAGCTCGCGGCTCACGAGGCCGATGTTGTGCCGGGCGTCCACGCCCGCGCTCACGCTCATGGTGCGCGCGCCGTTTTCCCGGTTGATGGAGGAAACGCTGTCGGTCTCCTGCTTTGCCGCGATGTCGTACAGACGGACGGTCTCCTCCTCGCCCTCCGCGTTCGTCACCGTGAACGCGTGATCCATGATGTTGCCCCGCGTGGGCGCCTGTCCTGCCGGCTTCACCACGACCACGGGCGTATCCGTGCCGTCCAGCGTCAGCGTGGTGGCCGTGTTCTCGGCTTTCAGCTCGGCGGCAAGCTCACTGTATATCTGCGCCACGGTCAGCCCGTGCTGCATCGCCTTGTATTTGTCCACTGTGATGCGTGTCTCCGGGTTTCCCGTGACCGAATTTTCCGAGATATCCACAAGGCCTTCCGTACTGCGCAGAATACCGCGCAGGTCATCCGCGATGGCGTTCATTTCGTCCAGGCCGCGCCCGGTGATGACAAGCTCCACACCGCTGCCGCCCAGAGCGGACATATCCATCGTGGATTCCTGCACCTCCACGGTGCAGTCCAGGTCCGCCACCTGCGCTTCAATGGCAGCGGAAACGTCGGCATTGGTGGCGGTGCGGTCGTCAGACAGCAGGATATAATAAGTGATGCTGCCGCCGGAGGACGAGCCGCCCATCATCGAGGACATACCGCTGCCGCCGGACATCGCGCCTACGGTCTCCACACCATCCACGGCCGCGATGCGCTCCATGACGGTATCCGCCATGGCATAGGCATCCTGCTGCGCCGCGCCCCTGGGCATCGTCAGTGTGGCCGACATCTGCGGGCTGTCCATCGCCGGGATGAAGGCTGTGCCCATCTGCGTTGTCAGGAAAATGCTGATGGCCAGCAGCGCCGTCACGCCCGCCAGCACCGGCGCTTTGTGCCGCAGCGCCCAACCCAGCAGCCTCTGGTATCCCTCCACAAAGGCGTCGAACCACCTGTGGCTTTTCTCTTTGGTGTTTTTCAGCACGGCGGCACCCATGGCGGGTACCAGCGTCAGGGCTACCACCAGGCTGGCCAGCAGCGAATAGGCAATGGTCAGGCCCATATCCGTGAACAGCTCGCGGGAAATGCCCTGCGTGAACACAATGGGCAGGAACACACATATGGTGGTGAGCGTGGAGGCAAAAATAGCGCCGGACACCTGCTTCGCCCCCTGGATGGCCGCCTTGGAGGCAGGCACGCCCAGAGAACGCAGACGATAAATATTTTCGATGACAACAATGCTGTTGTCCACCAGCATGCCCACGCCCAGCGCAAGGCCCGACAGCGAGATGATGTTCAGCGTCACATCTGTGAAATACATCAGCGTGATGGCACACATCAGGCTGAACGGGATGCTGCACGCCACAATAAATGTGGGCTTTGCGTCCTTGAGGAAAAAGATCAGCACGATGATGGCCAGCAGGCCGCCCCACAGCAGATTGGAAAGGACGCTGCCCACCACCATGTCGATGTAGTCGCCCTGATCCATCAGCGGCGTGATGTGCAGGCCCGGGTTCTGCTCCTGCAGCTGTGCGATGGCGCTGTTGATGCGCTGGCTCACCGTGGCCGTGGACGCCGTGCTCTGCTTCTGGAACGACAGCACCACGCCGTCGTTGCCGTTCACCTTGGCATAGCTTTCGCCCGCGTTGTCCGTCAGAGCGATATCCGCCACATCGGACAGGCGCACATCGCCCACGCCGTCCACATCCATGTGCATCAGCAGCGTGTTTTCCAGCTCCTCCAGAGAGGCGTACTCCTCGCCCACCTTGACAAGATACTGCTCCTCACCCTCGGTGATATAGCCCGCGGGCATGTTGAAGTTCTGGGCCATCAGGATGTTGCCCAGCATGTCCGCCGTCAGCACGCCGGACAGATCGGCCTTTTTATAGGCCGCATCCCGCGCCTGATCGAACTGCTCCTGCGCGTCCGCAAGCTTCTGTTCCGCATCTTCCAGCTGTGTTTTTGTGGTACTCAGCGTCACTTCACCCCTGGTGAGCTCGTTTACCGCCGTCATCTTGCCCTTTTCCAGCTCGGCATAGGCATCCTGTGCCTTTTTCAGGTTTTCCTCCAGCGCAGGCTTCATGCCGGAAATTACAGCGAGGCGCGTGGTAATGTTGGAAAGCTCCGCCTCCACCTCGGGCAGGCGCGTGTCCGCCCTCAACGCCGCATCGCGCAGCTGCGTCAGGCTTTCCTTTGTCAGCGCGGCAAGCTGTTCGCCGCCGGGCAGTGCGCCCGCCTGCGCCTTGAAGGCTTCAAAAGACGCGTCGTCCAGAGCCAGAAGCGCGTCCACGTTGGCTGGAACGGCGGCGGCGGCCTGTTCTCCCACCACCGCAGGGTCCGGCAGGGCGGGCAGGCCCGGCTGAGTCTGCTGGAGTTGCGCGTAAACGGCGGCGGCTTCCTCATAAGTGCCCACAGCGGGCCGGCCCATCTGTGCCAGCAGGGCGTTCACGCTGTCCAGCACTCCCTGCTTCGCAGCAGCCGCAGCAGCCTGACGAGCGGTGTCCCGCGCCCCCGCCAGAGCCGTATTGATGCCTTCATACCCCTGCTTTGCCTGGGTATAGCCGTCTCTTTCGGCCTCGAACGCCTTCTGGTTGGCTGTAAGCGTGGTCTCCTCGCTCAGCAGCGCGGAAAGCGTGGCGGAGGCGCCGTCCACCTGGGCGCTGCCCTGGGCCAGCTTGTCCAGCGCAGAGCCTTTTTGGCTTTCCAGCGCGGCTTCGCCCTCGGCCAGCTTCGCCTTGCCGTCCGCCACCTTGGCCTGTCCCTCACGCAGCTCACGCTGTGCGTCCGCCAGACCGGAATCCACGCCGGCAAGGACCTTATCGTTCAGCGCGTCGATCTTCACCTGGTCGAGCGTTACGGTCACCTGCTGCTCCACAAGGCCTGTGGCATCTACGCTCGCAACGCCGTCGATGCGCTCAAAGGCCGGCATAACGGTTTCGTCCGCAAAGGCGGATATCTCTTTCACGTCCATGCCGTCCATATCCACGCTGGCCACCATCACGGGCAGCATATCAGGGCTGATCTTCATCAGCATGGGGGTCCCCACTGCATCGTCCATCTGGCCCGAAACGAGGTCCACATTGGACGAAAGCTCGATCATAGCGGAATCCATGTTCGTTCCCTGTTCAAATTCCAGGATAACGATGCTGGCGTTTTCGCTGGAAACCGAGCTGACGTTCTTAATGCCGCCCGTCGTCCCCAGCACCGCTTCCAACGGCTTTGTCACCGTTGTTTCGATTTTCTCCGGGCTTGCGCCGGGATACGTTGTCATTACCACGACATACGGCAGCTCCATGGCCGGCAAAAGGTCTGTCGTCATGCCCGTAAACGAGATAACGCCCAGCACAAGCACCAGCACTACCGCCACCAGCACGGTATAGGGTTTTCTTACACTGAATTGCGGAAGCATATCTTCCCTCCAAAATACGCGCGGACGCGGATTCTCCTCCTGCTCCCCGGCAGGGACGAATTCCGACCGACCGGTCGGTCGGAACTTTTTCAGTATAGCACACGCGGGCACGATTTCAACCCCGCGCCGCGCCGCCGCCGCGGATTTTACATTTTATTCATACCCTGTGCAGGCACAAAAAGCCCGCCCCGCATTTCCGCGGGGCGGGCCACAACGTTTCCGTTTCTGCTTTACTGTGCCAGATATTCCTCAAGGCACAAGCCGCTTTCCTTGATTTTATGCGCCTGCTCGGAACCAACATAACGGTAATGCCAGGGCTCGTAATCCATGCCTGTCGCCTCGGTCTTGTCCGACGGATAACGCAGAATAAAGCCGTAATCCGCCGCATGCTCGGCCAGCCACTGGGCCGCTGCTGTCTCCGCGAAGCCCGCGTCCTTTGCCGGGTGGTCTTCCGAAACAATGTCCAAGCCCAGGCCCGTATTGTGATCCGACGTACCGGGCGCAGAGGTGTAGTCGATGGCCTTTGTCTCTGCATCCGCTTGGGAAAGGCCGCCCTCCATCAGGGTTTTGACACGGGCGTCCCAAAGCTCCTGCTGGCGCGCGATGCTGCGGTAGCCGTTGGTAGGCTTCAGTTTGACGCCGGCGGCGGCCGCATCGTTCACCATCTGCCGCAGAGCCTCCGCGATGCGCGCGTCTACTACAGCCTCTCCCACGGTCGCCGTCTCGGCCACCGTGAAATCACCGGGCAGCACGCTGCTGCGGTTGGCCAGCACCATATACCACTCGTCCCGCGGGATGGTTTCCACCGGGGCCGCGGAGGATGCGTCCGGCGGCGTGCTGTCTGCCGGCTGGGATGTGCTGGACGGTACGGAGCCAGAGGTCCCGGGCGCCACGTCTCCGTCCTTCCCGCCAAAGAACACAAAGTAAAGGATGATGAGCAGCGCGATGAGCACGATGCCCGCCCAGGCAAAAATCGTTTTGTTCGGTATTCCGCGCCGGGCCGTGCCGGTACTCCTGCGTGGCGGACGGCCGCCGCCGGAGCCTGAACCGCCGCCCGTCCGGGTACGCCGCTGCGGAGCGCGGGGCGCAGGCTCTGCTTCCTCCGGGTCCTGGTCATACAGGTCCGGGAATGCCTGGTCCGTTTCCTGCGGGGCGGTGTATCCGCTCTGCGGAACATCGTCGAACAGGTCAAAGGGCTGCGCGCCCTCAAAATCGAAATCCAACGGCGTCTCCGCTGCCGGGGGCTGCGGCGCCTGCGCCGGCGGCGGTGCAGGCCGGGCAGGCGCAGGTGCAGGACGCTGGGCCGGAGATACGGGCGCATGCCAGTTGATAGGCCGTGGCGTGCGCGGGGCGTTTGCAGGGCGCGGCGTCGCCGCCGGCCACCCCGAGGGACGCAGCTCCTCCCCGCCGGATGCAGGCGGAACGGCCGGCGCGGGCGGCACGTCATCATCCGCCACCAAAGCGCTGAATACAGCCGCACCGATGTCTTTTTCCTTTGCCATACGTGCGGCACGGGCCGCGGGCGCCGGCTGGGCCGCCATTTTGGGCGGCGCGGGCTGCGGGGCCGCGGCAGGCGCGGGCGCATCCGGCTTCACCGGTGTGAACGCCGTCGTGGGAGCGTCCGCCTGCAGCGCGGCAGGCGTAAACGCCACCGTCGGCGCATCCGCCGCGGAATACAAGGGACTGGCCGTGGACCCCGGCTGCCCAGGCCGGGACGCAGGGCGTTCCACAGGCGCATCGTCGAAATCAAACACAAAAGGCGCCGCCTTGGGCACAGGCTCCGCGGAGCGCGGCGGCTCCGCAGGCTTTACCGCCGCCGGAGCCGCGGGCGGCACAGCGGCGACAGGCTTTGCATCGTCCAGAATATCCAGCGGCAGCGGCGTGTAGCCATCCAGTGGCGCGGCAGCAGAAGCCGGCGCGGGCCGGGCGGGCTTTTCTTCCAGAATTCCGAAATCGAACGCGGCCTCTCCGGAAGGAGCTGCGGACGCCGCCGTCCGGGATGCGGGACGCTCCACAGGCGCATCGTCAAAATCGAACACGAACGGAGCCGCCTTGGGCGCAGCCTGCGCCGGAGAGACCGGCCGAACGGGTGCATCATCCGTCCCTCCGAGGGAAGCGGACGCCGCCGGGGTAATGCGCGTTTCCGGCACGCCGCTGAACGGCGCGGGGGCAGGCTCTTCATCGAACACGAAGGGCGCGGGCCGGGCGGGCTGCGCCGGGCCCGCCGGAGCCGCCGGGCGCTGGAAGGAAAAATCGTCGAAAGGGTCTCCGGGGTCCGTCTCTCCCGGGACGGCGGGATCATCTCCGCCCAGGAAATCGAAATCCAGCTTCTGCATTCCCGCGAACGGTTCATCGTCCGCAGGCTGTTTTTCAACCGGCTGCTGCGCGGGAGACGTTTTTTTCACCGGTACATCCTCAGGCTCAAAGCCCGGGCCGGAAAAGAAGTCCGTCGTAGGCACAAAAACACCGCCTTTTCAAAATTCAAAGCCGGGCGCAAAACGCCCGCCAGCCCGCGCCGCACAGGGCGCGCGGCGGCCGGACGCCGCCTTTCAGCTATGGCACTATTTTACAGCATCCCGCACGCACACGCAAGCCCGGCGGGCAAAAAAGCCGCTTTTCTCCGCGAAGTATGAAGAATTTTTAAATTTTCCAAAAAGGGACTTGCAGTTTTCCGCCGTTTGGTGTATGCTGAATTAGCACTCATCAGTAAAGAGTGCTAAACAGTTTGGGAGGCAAAGCGGCAATGGCAAAAAAGCAATTCAAAGCGGAGTCCAAACGGCTCCTTGACATGATGATCAACTCCATTTACACCCACAAGGAAATTTTCCTGCGCGAACTTATCAGCAATGCGAGCGACGCCATCGACAAGCTGTATTTCCGCAGCCTGACAGACGACTCCGTAAAGCTGAAAAAGAAGGACTTCTTCATCCGGCTGGCAGCCGATAAAGAGAACCGCACGCTGACGGTGCGCGACAACGGCATCGGCATGACAAAGGAAGAGCTGGAGAAAAACCTGGGCACCATCGCAAAAAGCGGCAGCCTGGATTTCAAGAATGAAAACGAGACCGGCGGCAAGGTGGATGTGATCGGCCAGTTCGGCGTGGGCTTCTACTCTGCGTTCATGGTGGCCAGCCGCGTGACGGTGCGCAGCCGCGCGTTCGGCGCACAGGAGGCTTGGCAGTGGGAGTCCACGGGCGCTGAGGGCTATACCATCGAGCCTTGCGACAAAGAGGACGTGGGCACCGAGGTCATCCTTGTTGTGAAGGAAAACGAAGGCGAGGAGCACTACGACGAGTTCCTGGACGACTGGCGCCTGGCGGGCATCGTCAAAAAATACTCCGATTATATCCGCTACCCCATCAAGATGCTGCGGGAAAAGAGCCGCGCCATCGAGGGCACGGACAAGGATGAGGAGGGGCATTACAAGGCTCCGGAGTACGAAACGTACACCGAGGACGAGACGCTCAACAGCATGGTGCCCATCTGGAAGCGTGACAAGAAAAAGGTCAAGGACGAGGAGTACGCCCAGTTCTACAAGGATAAATTCGGCGATTATTCTGACCCCGCCCGCGTCATCCAAAGCAAGACCGAGGGCACCGCCACGTTTAACGCGCTGTTGTTCATCCCTTCGCGCACGCCCTACAACTACTATACCAAGGAATATGAAAAGGGCCTGCAGCTCTATTCCAGCGGCGTGCTCATCATGGAAAAATGCGCCGACCTGCTGCCGGATTATTTCAGCTTCGTGAAGGGCCTTGTGGACAGCGAGGACCTGAGCCTGAACATCAGCCGCGAAATGCTGCAGCATGACAGCCAGCTCAAGCTCATCAAAACCACGCTGGAGCGCAAGATCAAAAACGAGTTGGCCGCCTGGCTGAAGAACGACCGTGAAAAATACGAAGAGTTCTTCAGGAATTTCGGCCTGCAGCTCAAGATGGGCTGCTATGCCTCCTACGGCATGAACAAGGAGCTGCTGCAGGATCTGCTGCTGTTCCACAGCGCCAAGGAGAACAAGTTGGTAACGCTGCGGGAATATTACGAGGCCATGCCTGAGGACCAGAAATATATCTACTACGCCGCGGGCGAAAGCACCGACCGTTTGGCCAAGCTGCCTGCCGCCGAGCGCGTGCTGGACAAAGGCTTCGACATTTTGTACCTGACGGACGATGTAGACGAGTTCATGCTCCAGATGCTGCGCAGCTACGGCGACAAGGAAAAAGAAAAAGAGTTCCGCAACATCTCCGCCGACGATCTCGGCATTGAGACCGACGCAGAAAAAGAGGAAGTTAAAGCCAAAAACGAAGAAAATAAGGAGCTGTTCGAGGCCATGAAAGAGGCTCTGGACGGCAAGGTGACTGAAGTGCGCTTGTCTCAGCGCCTGAAGAGCCACCCGGTATGCCTGTCCAGCAGCGGCCCGCTGTCCATCGAAATGGAAAAGGTGCTGAACAGCATGCCCGCCCAGCAGGAAAAGGTCAAAAGCGAAAAGGTGCTGGAGCTGAACGGCGAGCACGAGGTGTTCGCGGCGCTGAAGCGCCTGTTCGAAGCCGGCGACAAGGAAAAGCTGGCCGCGTACAGTGAGATCCTGTACGACCAGGCGCTGTTGATCGAGGGGCTGGCACTGGAGGACCCCGTGGCTTACGCCAACAATGTCTGCAAGCTGATGGTCTGATTTTCCCAGACCGCCTTTACTGAAAAAAGCCGCGCCCGCCGTAAGCTGCTACGGCGGGCGCGGTTTTTTTGTAGAGAAACCACCGGCTATGCCGGTGGTACGGAAAAGCTTAAGCTATGAAAA
>ERZ827458.2091-NODE-2091-length-10700-cov-7.950211_pt1 | contig 10700 bp, 9 predicted proteins | sample MGYA00519706_ERZ827458 | MGnify/ENA primary metagenome ERZ827458 (study PRJEB31778, sample SAMEA3449309) | human gut metagenome | biome: human gut; feature: human-associated habitat; material: faeces | place: United Kingdom | collected 2010/2012 ...
CAAACGAATTCGAACAAGTGTATGAAAGAACGAACACTGAGGCTGAGCTTCTGGCGGGTTAAAATGGGAAAAGTTTCTCATTTTAACTTGTACTAAATCTTGACATAGGACCAGATGTCCTGTAAAGGTTTTGAGGGAGCAGATGGAGTGGCATTTAGAAAAATGTATGCAGAAGGTATGAAAAGTGCAGAGAAGAATACAAGAATAAATGTTGTTATTACGATGCCGGGTGTTCCCCAAAGACAGATAAATTATGGAGGTTTAGCGTATGAAATACCGAATGATGAAAAAAAGATTGTTAAATTATTAGGTGTACATCGTGCAATTGCAAAAGAAGCATTGCTTATTGAATTGCCAGTAATAGAAAAAGAATTGTTTGAAAAACTCAATGAATTAGAGGTTAATTGTATACAAGGAACAAACAATAAATATGTGCATAAGGTGTTGCGAGATATAGGGAAGATGATTGAAAGGAAGTTTACGCAAGCACAATTGTGGGCAGTAAACTGGGCGAAACATATTACTGTATTTTCCGATTTTCCACTTGGTTTAGCAATAATAGGAAACTGTGATACATCATTGCAATGCTATAAGGAAATATCTTACAGACCGTTAAGTCCACTGACAAGATGTTTCCAAAATGAGATGGTTAAACATCGACAAATATATCATGGTGCTCAGTGCAAAATTGCATTTGCAGAATGTGTACTTAATGACGAACAGAATCAGGGGATTAGAGCTTGCTCAGATGCTATTGTTTATTCTTTGAAAAGATTAAGTAAAGAAAATAAGAAATTGCAAGTTTCATATGGTGAAACGTTGACAATATCTGATTTAAAAAAATTTATTGCTGACAACATGGATGCAGATATTCTGCATATATCAGGGCATGGTTACTATGACCGAAGAAGTAATATGGCAGGACTGATGGTGGGAAACGAGTTTTGGATGGCTGACGAGAATGATTATAGGGTTCCACCAGTTGTAGTTTTAAGTGCATGCCATGTTAGTCCGAGAGGAAGTGGAACTGTGAATGTTGCGGATATGTTTATGCGTGCAGGGGCAGAAGCTGTTTTGGGAACTTTTATCCCAATAGATGCAAGGAGAAATATGGTTTTGATTAATCGTCTTTATACTTATATAGCTGAAGCACAAAAAGGAAGTATGCAGTATAAAACTTTGTCAGAGGCGTGGTCTGGTGTAGTTGCAACTAATGCTATTCATGAAATGGCAGCGACATCTAAAAAATTTTTTGAATGGATTTGGGGTGTGAATTGCAAAGGGAAAATACGAATGATGGATTTTGCCATGGAAAGAAGCGTTGGAAGATTGCACGGATCGACAATGTATGCAGATACTATTTTGATTGTAAAAGAAATGCTTCATGAAGAAGGATTGGATGGGAAATTTGATGATGTTCTTAATCAAGATAATTATTTCCCAGAGTCATTTTTTTATCAATGGGTAGGTTTTCCAGAGAATGTTTTTTTGTATAATGAAGTGTTTGAAGAAACAATAAATTTATATCATGTATAGCCACAGTAGAAAATATTTGGATAAAGAAGGTGTAGCAATATTTTTTGGAGAGACAGTATTAAGTTGGAAAGGAAATAAATGCCTATATTAATTTTACGTTGTAATTAACTAAAGAACGCCCCACCTTCACATCTGGCAAATTACATGAACTACATCAGTACCCGTGAGGGCGTGGAGAAGGTAGACGGTACCACCGCCTTACTGCCGGCAACTGTAAAGCAGAAAGAACTGATCGCAGACATCCTGTCAAGAATCGAAGATGCAGGACGGATGCATAGAGGAAAATCCTAACTGGAAGAACGCAGGTATTTATGCTGATGATGGAAAGAGTGCAACGAACACCAAAAAGCGAGATGACTTCAATGCCATGATTAAGGATGCACTGGACGGGAAAATCGACATGATCCTTACCAAGTCCGTCAGCCGTTTCGCAAGAAACACGGTAGACGCCCTGATGACGATTCGTAAATTGAAAGAAAAAAACGTGGCAGTGGTTTTTGAGAAAGAGGGGGTTAATACTTTAGACGGCACAGGAGAAATCCTGATTACCATCTTAAGCAGTCTGGCGCAGGAGGAAAGCCGAAACATCAGTGAGAACACCAGATGGGGAGTGGTAAGAAGATTTGAAAAAGGGAAGGTTATCGTAAACCATAATAAATTTATGGGATACACCAAGAACGAGAACGGAGAGCTGGTCATCGTACCAGAGGAGGCGGAGATCGTAAAGCTGGTTTTCCGGCTTTATCTGGAAGGCTACAGCACAGCCAAAATCGGCAGTTGTCTGGAGGAGCATCAGATTAAAACGGCGACCGGACAGGAGAAGTGGTATGACTCGGTTATCATGAAAATGTTAAAAAACGAGAAATACATGGGAGATGCCCTGCTGCAGAAAACCTACACGGTGGACTTCATGACCAAGAAAAAGGTCATGAACAATGGTATCGTCCCACAGTATTATGTGGAAAATGACCATGAGGCAATCATACCAAAGGAATTATTTTACCGGGTGCAGGAAGAAATCATGCGGCGATCTTCCATGTGTAAAGCGGCAGTGACCAGAAAGAAGAATCAGAAAAGCAAGTATTCCTCCGGGTACGCACTGACCGGAATCCTGCTGTGCGGAAAATGCGGACAGGAATACCGCAGAGTCACATGGGCGAGAAACTGAAGAAAGAAGATTGTCTGGAGATGCTCAAACCGGCTGACCAATGGAGTGAAGAAATGTGGTGACTCTGAGACACTGGAAGAGGAAGCATTAAACAGGGCGGTCATGGAGGCCATTCACCGGATTACCAGAAATGATGGAGATTTTGTAGGAGCCTTCGGGCAGAATGTCATACGGGTGATTGGCAGCTACGGAAAGGAGCAGGAGCCGGATGAATATGAGGATAAGATAAAGGCAAAGCAGCAAGAAATGGTGGCTCTGATAGCCGAGAACGCAAAGACAGGATCCTACACGCAGGAATTTGATGAACGCTACCGGAGCATCGCAGAGGAAATCGAAATCTTAAAGAAGGAGCAGGCAGAGGCCAGAAAGAAGAAAAGACTGGCAGAAAGTTATGAACAGAGGGTAAAAGACATGGATGCATTCATAAAGGGAAGCAGCTGCCAGATACCGGAATTTGACAATGACCTTGTCAGAAGGTTGATTTCAAGCATCAAAGTAGTCTCTGCCGAGAAACTGATCATTCAGTTCCAGTCGGGAATCGTCATGGAACAGGAAATCAGATATGACTAAGAAAAGGCAGGGATGACAACTGAATAAGGAAAGCGTTATTCCTGCCGGTTTGCGGTAAGAATAAAATGCCCGATGGTTTGGGCGTTTTATTGTTGGCGTAAACGACAGGAAGTTTGAAAATGAAGATTGTAGAAACCTGTTGATATCAAGTATAATTAAAATAAAGGTAATATCATAAGCAATAGGATGCAAATAATTTGAAAGAAGGAATACGATGAGTGATGCAAATTGGTTATGGCCGATAGATGGCAAAAGCTTTTATGATATAAATGACAACAATTATTTAGTACATATTGATTGGAGCAAAAATAGTAAGGAAGATTATCAAAAATTATCGCAGGATTTTTTTGAATGCGGATATAAGATATGTGAGAAAATAGTAGATAGCGGACATGATAACATTAAGTCTGATATGTGGTTTTTCCCAACTATGTATCTTTTCAGACAAGGTATGGAACTGGGTCTAAAAGCGCTAATCTGTGGAGTAATTTCAGAAAAAAGAAAAATACAACAGATATTTCTTGATTGTAAGCATGATTTGTATATGTTGTTCAATGCCTATGAAAGAGAGACAGCAATATTGCTTACGGAAGAAGAATATGAGTGGATGAAGAAGTACCTGTATTCATTGGAAGAGGTAGATGCAAAATCTGATCTTTTTAGGTTTCCACTAGAAGATGAATTCTTGTTGAATTATCAAAATAAATTTTTGGATATTGTTGATATGGCAAATAGTATGCTTCAGGCATATGGAATTATTCAGAAATGTTTGGAAATACCAGAAGAAAATAGAATAGATAGATTTGATGCTTTGCGGTCATCGGATTTTTTACAATTTGCAAACCATGGATTTGGAAACTGCTATTTATGGGAATCAATCACAGGAGATGGATTTCATAAATTGGTATTGGGATATAGTCAGTCCGCAGAATTCTTGTTCTGTGAATGTGATGAAATATCAAAAGAAGAGAAAGTGTTTCCAATTCTCTTTTTGTTAAGAAATCTTATAGAACTGGGACTAAAAAGAATGTTTTATAAAACAATAGAGCATGGTGTACCTCAAAATGTTTTTAGGAGCAAAAGAAAAAGTCATCTATTATATAAGGAGTTATGGAAGAATGTCCGTCCAATGATAGAATATTATGCTAATGCGCAAGGTCAGGATATAAGCATAATAAATATTGTGGAAAAACAGATTCACGAACTAAGTTGTATAGATAAGAATGGCGATATTTTTAGATATCCTACTTCATACAGTTTAGAATATCGTTTTGATAATATTGATTTGGACTTAAAAAATGTGTATGAGTTTATGCAGGCAATTTTTAATTTTTGTGACGGATGTGATTGTGAATTTGAATCTGTCGCAGATTGGGAATCTGATATGATGCAGGAAATGGCACAGTACCAGGATTGGTATTAAGGGGGAATGATGGCAGAGAAAATTAGAAAACTTGCGAATTCAGAAGTTGAAGTGTTGGCTAGAATAGTTGCAGAATGCATGACAGGAAGCCAAATGAATGAAATTTTTCGGGAATGCGGAGTCAGAGACACAAGCAATGAAAGTACAAAACGGAAAAAGAATCCACTACACTTTTTTAACGAGACAAGAAATAGACGGATCGTCAAATGCTTTTCTTAATTTTATTAAAAAGAGCTTAAAACCTGTAAGGTTCATTAACAGTCAAAATGGTGACTGTGATGAGATTTTATTGAGATAAATAAACCATTGATGTTAATGGGGCTACAGATGACAAATGAACCGAAAATTTTGACATTGAAATATAATCAGTGATTGCAAATATATTAAAATAAGACAAATTTTGGATGCCGAGACAGTGATTTAGGAAGGTAATGTATATGAATTCAACACTTTATATTATTGGAAATGGTTTTGATTTGGCAAATAAATTGCCAACTTCTTATGAAGACTTTCGAAAGTATTTGATAAAAAAAAGTAAAGAGAGTCAAAAAGAACATAATAATTTCTTTGTAATTCAGAAGAAAGGTAAACTTGCACCAGATGACTTCCAAAATGCAACATTGATGATAAGAATGATAGATTCAGCTTTAGCTCGTGTATATCACAAGAAGCAGGATTGGAGATACTTTGAAGATATTCTAGGAAGATTGAAATATGAAGATATATGGAAAGATGAAAGTAAAAATGCAATGAATGGAGTTATTATACATATTACATTCACTAGATTAAGAGATTATTTTAAAGAATGGATTTCGAACATAGATTTAAAGCAAGCCAGACAAATTAATGGTTTTCCACAAAAAAGTAATGCCTTGTTTCTTTCATTTAATTATACTGCGGTACTTGAAACTATATATCATGTATTGTCTAATAATATATGTCATGTACATGGCGTTTGTGGTGACACAGAATTAATATTTGGTCATAAAGATTTGGGAGAAAGAAATTTTAAGAATGAAACTGATGCAGAACGACAAGTTGCAATTGTTCGGGAAATGCTATTGAAGGACACCGAAGCTTGTTACAGCGAGCATTATGACTTTTTTAATAGAATTAATAAACAAATAAAGGAAGTTGTTTCAATAGGATTTTCTTATGCAGATGTTGATATGTATTATATTGATAAAATAATAAAAAATGTGGGAAATGATACAATATGGTATTTACATATGTATAATTTCAAAGACACAATGTGTTTTAAACATAAAATTAGGAAATGTGGATTTCGTGGAAAAATAAAGATGTTTAAAAATATAGAATGCTCCAATGATCAAGGTGAAGAAACTAAAAACTGTTGGAAAAAATAAAACAATATTATTAATGGTGTATGACATGACAATGAAGTTATTTTAATGATTGGAGGCAATAAGTTGGAGAAAATTGTTGATTGGATAAAAGGAGCTTTAACTGGGGATAAGCCGTTTGCAAGAAAATTGAGAATACTTAGATATGTGGCATGTGTAATAATTTTATTTATAATGTTTTGTGATTCATATTGGAACTTGTTGGTTTATATAGATTTACCATGTGCCCCATTGTTGGAAGGAAATTTGAGAGATACATTACATTCATCCGGAATGGGGGTATTTATAGCTTGGGTAGTATATAGCGCTTTTTTCTGCAATTTATATAAAATTATAGGTGAGGAGCAATGGATGAACTTGTCATACATAGGCATTTTAGTTGATTTTATTTTTACAGTGTATTTTGTGATATATGCTTTAAATATAGGGATAGAATATGCAAATGGGCTACAGGTACAAGTAAAAGTTGAAGCGGTATTAGCGGTTTTATACTTAATGTATTGTGCATTGGATAAATCATATAGGCTATATCGAATTAATTATGAGAGAAATAAGAGAATTGATTATACAAATTATTGTGATAGTGCAGGGAAAACGATACCTGTTGACGCTAAAGTCTTTTATAAAGGAAAAGGATATAAGGTAGTGAAATATAAAGGTGTATATAGACTTTTACCTCGTGAAGAAAAAATAATATCTTCTACATTAATCGCACTTGAAGATGCGGCAAGTGATGTGGAAGGAAAACTATTAGTGCAAAAGTAAAATAATAATATCATAAACAAATGAATGATGGTATTGATTATAATGAACAATCAAAATGATGGTTGTAAATTTATAATAAAATATTAGGGTAAATACAGAGAAAAGTCTGCATTTTGTTGACGTTATGGCATAGAAATAGTATGATATAAATTGAGTAAGTTTGATTATGGGAGGTGGATAAAGTGGCTACAGCAGAACAAATAAAAAGTTTGGTGAAAGCTTATGCAGATTGTAATGACGAAAAGTTTAAGACAGTTGTTTTACAAATTGCAGCTCACGAAGCCAAGCTTGGGCACGATAACTTAGCACGTGATTTAAAAAAGCAGATTGATAGAGTTGGAAGCAAAAGAGCAAATATTGTTCAACTTACTTCAACTAATCCAATGCTTACACTATCAATGCCTTCCCATGATTTATCAGAACTAATTGTTTCAGAAGATATCAGTGATAAAATTCAAAGAATTCTGAATGAGTATAGAAATAGAAATAAACTTGTATCTTATGGCTTGACTAATAGAAGAAAGATATTGATTGAAGGAAATCCGGGAACAGGAAAGACACTAACGGCATCAATTATTGCTTCTGAGTTATCATTACCTTTATATACGGTACAAATGGATAAGCTTGTGACAAAATTCATGGGAGAAACAAGCGCAAAGTTAAGACAGATATTTGACAGCATTGAGTCAACTGTGGGTGTATATCTTTTTGATGAGTTTGATGCCATAGGTGCAGATCGAAGCCTTGATAACGAGGTGGGAGAAATGAGGAGAATTCTTAATTCATTTCTACAATTTATAGAGCAGGATGATTCTGAAAGTATTATTGTGGCAGCAACAAATAATCAAAAACTTTTAGATCAAGCATTGTTTAGAAGATTTGATGATGTGTTGCACTATACATTGCCTGCGTCTAAAGAGATTAAGCGTTTATTTGAATACAAAATAAAAGCATATGATAATTACTTTATAATTTCAAAGGAAATGATAAAGGCTGCAGAAGGATTAAGCCACGCGGAGATTGCAAGAGTATGTGATGATGCGATTAAAAATTCTATTTTGAGTGACGAGCCAATTACAAGTAAGGCAGTAATTGCATTACTAAGTGAGCGGCAAAATGTATATACATGTAAGGAGGCATAAGCATGGCAGTAGAAAAAAGAAACATTTTTCTGACGCAAACGGTTGAAACTATGCCTTATACATCGACATCAAAACCTATAGGAAAAAATTATCCAAAGCGTACAGTTGCAACGCATGCAGCATTTATACAGAGAAAATTACAAGAGTGTTATTCCAAATCATTGTCACAGAAGCAGGTTGCGGCAATTCGCTATAAAGAAGGAACTTATCTTGAATTCTCAAGCGCCAAAGGACATGATTTGGCTATAAAGAGTTTGGAAAATCGTAAAGCAGGAATTCGCTTGCTCAATGTCCATGAGGATGAAGAAAAATCCATAATTAAGGCTACAGTTTATATACCTGCTGGAAAAGAAAGCTTTTTCCTTAAAAAGGTTGAAGCATATGCAAATGAACAAACATCGAATGGAAATCCAAAGAACAATGATTTGGTTAGAAGCATTGATGATATAAAAGTGGCAATGCTGGATTCTTTTTGGGTTGGTACATCTGAAGGCATGCCTAAAGATACACCTGTTTGGTGTGAAATTTGGCTTAGATATGACTTTAAGAAAGACAATATTGACGCATGGAGAGAAACTGAAGAAAGTATTTCCTTAATATGTTCAGAAAATCAAATACATATTGATGATAAACATATTGTTTTTCCAGAACGTATAGTAAAGATGATATATGCAAATGCTGAACAGCTAAAACTGTTAATAGCTGTATGTCCATATATCACAGAAATACGGCGAGCACAAGAAGCAACAACTTTTTTCGCGGATTTGTCTAATAATGAACAGAGGGAATGGATAGATGAATTGCTACAACGTACAACCTATACAGATGGTAATGTAGCTATTTGTTTGTTGGACACAGGAGTTACAGCAGCTCATCCCCTGTTGGCGAAGGCAATTAATTTAGATCACGTTCAAGCGGTAAATTCTACATGGGGAAATGGGGATCATCAAGGACATGGAACAGAAATGGCCGGAATAGCTCTATATAATAACCTGAAAGAGGCATTGTTAGGAAAAACTAAAATAGAGATACCCCAGAAAATTGAATCAGTAAAAATTCTACCACCAACGGGTGGAAATGATCCTGAGTTATATGGTGCGGTTACAGAGCAAGCTGTGTCATTAGCTGAGATAGCAAATCCGTTTGTACATAGAGTTATATGCATGGCAGTGACTTCTCCAGAATATAATACTTTTGATGGGAGTCCGACTTCGTGGTCAGCAGCTGTAGATAGTATTACATCTGGTGCGGATGAAGAAAATGTAAAGCGCCTTTTTGTTGTTAGCGCAGGAAATGTATATCCAGAAGAATTAGGAAAATTATCATTTCCAGATGCAAATACATTGCATTGTGTTGAAAGTCCTGGGCAAGCATGGAATGCTATTACTGTTGGAGCATATTCAAATGATGTCAACATAACAGATGCTTTTTTTAAAGGTTATAATCCAGTAGCAGAAGCAGGTGCTATGTCTCCGTATAACTCTACTTCCGAATTGTGGAATAGTAAGTGGCCAGTTAAACCAGATGTACTATTTGATGGCGGAAACATGGCAACTAATGGTACCGACTATTCGGAGTGTCCAGATTTATCATTATTAACAACCAATTATAGACCGTTGATTAAGAATTTTTCAACAATATGGGGGACAAGTTCTGCTGCAGCGCAAGCAGCATGGTTCTGTTCACAGCTATTGGCTGAATATCCTGATATGTGGCCTGAAACAGTTAGGGCATTGATGATTCACTCTGCTAGTTGGACTGAACAAATGAAAAGGCAATTTTGTATCGAGGATACAAAAACAAAAGGGCGTCGGAGACTTTTAAGAACTTGTGGTTATGGTATTCCTGATTTGGGAAAAGCCATTCAATGTATGAATAACAGTGTAAATATGGTTATTCAAGGTGAATTGCAACCATATAACAAAAACAGCATGAATGAAATGCATATTCATACATTGCCGTGGCCTACAGAAGTTTTGAAAGAACTTGAAAGTGAAACGGTTACTTTGAAAGTGACTTTATCATATTTTATTGAACCTGGTCCTGGTGAAGTCGGTTGGAAGGATAAATATCGTTATCCGTCGTGCGGGTTAAGATTTGATGTAATTAACTCAAACGAGGATATTGAGGATTTTAAGAAACGTATCAATGTAAAGATGCGTGGAGATGATAAAAAGGATAAAGGTGAGGGTACAAGTGGAAGTGAACGCTGGTATTTAGGATCAGATAATCGAGATGTAGGTTCAATACATTCTGATTATTGTGAATTAACAGCAGCAGAATTGTGTGATTGTAAAAATATCGCAGTTTTTCCTGTAATTGGTTGGTGGAGAGAACGAAGTTACTTGGATAAGTATGATAGTAAAATTAGATACTCATTAGTGGTTTCATTATCAACCCCGAAAGTTGATGTAGATTTTTACACACCAATTATGACTGAAATTAGGAATGTTGTTGAGACTGATATTCCAACAAATATGAAAAAGAAATAGGTACTGTTGAGCATCTACAGTACAAAGAATAAATATGTTAAATGTTATAGTGTAAAATCAAGGCACAGGAAATAAATGGTTAGAATAATGCCTCCAAGTCATATACAGATATGGGGGCTTTCTTCTGCCCATTTTGATTTCGGAAAATCTATCCGAAAAAGCAAAACTATGTAAATGGTAGTAAGGTAAGCGCTTAATAAAACAGTGCCTTTCGGTATAGATACAATTCATGAGATAATC
>ERZ827458.2092-NODE-2092-length-10699-cov-7.456689_pt1 | contig 10699 bp, 8 predicted proteins | sample MGYA00519706_ERZ827458 | MGnify/ENA primary metagenome ERZ827458 (study PRJEB31778, sample SAMEA3449309) | human gut metagenome | biome: human gut; feature: human-associated habitat; material: faeces | place: United Kingdom | collected 2010/2012 ...
TAAGCTCTGCGCCCTGCATAAAGGGAAGCACAGGCAGCAGCGCCGCAACAAGGTCAGTTGCCGTCTGCGCCATATCCTCGGTGAGATAATTGCTGTCGGTGCGGGGATAGGTCAGGAAGCGCTTTTCATACAGACTTTGCGCATAGTCAAGGGTCTGCTTGGCGGTAAAGCCATAAACGCGGTTGGCTTCCCGCTGCAACAAGGTAAGGTCAAAGAGCTTCGGCGGCAGCGCAGTTTTCTTCTCCTTTTTGAGAGAAACACAAACGGCCTGCGACGCTTCGCAAGCCGTTCTCAGCGCATCCGCAGCGGCAGCGTCGGAAATACGTTCACTTTCCGCGTCCACGCCGCCGCAGCCGATATGTACGATGTGGTATTTTTCCTTGTGGAACATCGTAATTTTTCCGTCACGCTCCACCAGCAGATTCAGCGTAGGCGACAGCACCCGTCCCACATTCAGGGTCTTGTGATACAGCACGGAGAAAAGCCGCGTCGCATTGATGCCTACAAGCCAGTCTGCCCGCGCACGGCACAGCGCCGATTGATACAGCGCGTCGTATTCCGTTCCGGCTCGGCGTCCGGCAAAGCCCTCGCGGATGGCGCTGTCCTCCATAGAGGAAATCCAAAGACGGGAAAAGGGCTTCGTGCATCCGGCCTGCTCATAGACAAAGCGGAAAATCAGCTCGCCCTCACGCCCAGCGTCGCAGCCGTTCACCACCTCGGAAACGTCGCTGCGGTGCAGCAGCTCTTTCAGAATGGCAAGCTGCTTTTCTTTGCCGGGAGTAGGGGCATATTTCCACGCCTGCGGCAGAATGGGAAGATCCTCATAGCGCCACTTTTTGTATCGCTCGTCATAGCTGCCCGCGTCTGCCATGCTGATAAGATGCCCGATGCACCACGACACCAGCAGCCCGTTGCCGGAAAGATACCCGTCTTTTTGCTCCGCAGCGCCCAGCGCAAGGGCAACGGTCTTTGCCACGGAGGGCTTTTCACAAATAATCAAAACACTCATTCTTCATTCTCCTGTTCATCGGGATCGCTGGCGCTGTCTGCGTCCTCATAATTCCCGTATTCTTCGGCTTCGTCATCCTCGTCAAAATCGAACTCGTCCAGCTCGTCGCCGCCCTTGACGCTGGATTTCGGCTTGCGCAGCTTGAAGTACCACAGCGCACCGCCGCCACCCGCAGCAAGGAACAGTACAAGGATTAGGATGCCACCTACATTGTTTTTCTTCTCCGGCATCGGCTCGTCGGGCTGTTCTGTTTCCTCCGGCGTCGCTTCCTTTCCAGCGCAATTCGTCATATCCGTTTTGCAGAGAGTGCAGTTCGTATTGACCTTGCCAGCGGTGCATTTTTCGGTGCAGGAGCAGACAACGGGCGTATTCTGGCTATCGTCCTCCAACAGCGCCATCAGGTCGGCTTCGTCTACGGGATTTAAGAAATATGTCTGATAGCGTTCTTCTTCCGCGTCCAGCAGCTTGTCATAGTCAATGACGATATACAGCGTATGCCCATTTCGGGTTTCCACGGTGATAAACTGCTTATTTGTGTGTTTATCATAGAGAAGATCGCGGGTCGCGGCGATGCCGTCCTCGGTGAACGGAGTGCCGGGGACAATCGTGGTGTCCTCCGGCTGCGGTTCCTCCTGCCATGTTTCAGGCGGCAGCTCGTCATCGTAGTAGTCGCCGCCGTCCGCATACGCGACGGTGGCAAAGGCCATCATGCAAAGCACCGCGCAGAGCAGCGCGGCGAACACAGAGCGAAAATGCTTATTCCTCGTCATCGGCCATGTCCTCCTGTTCGTGATAGGCGGTTTCCACGGGCGGCGCGTCGTTGCCGCCGCCGCGCAGGAAGTTCATCAGCTCATCGCGGCTCATGCACATAGAGCGGACAAGATTGACGATTTCAAAGTTTTCCTGCTCGGTGCGCTGGGCTTCCAGCTCTTTCAGCCTGTTTTGGTACTCGGTGATTTTGCCGCGGGTCTTTTCAATCTCACGGTCAATGCGGTCAATTTTGCTCATAGCCATAGGTGATTACTCCTTTCCAAATCGGTCTTTCCATGCGTAATTGCGCCCCAAACCTTTCACTTTTTCCAGCCGAGGGCGGGCGTTGTCCTCAATGGCAATCGCACGGGCATATAAATCAGGATGCTGTTCTTTCAGAAGCATAATTTCCTCTCGCTTCATGCTGGGGCAAAAAAAGCAGGAGGATTTTCCGGGCTGCGGCAAGTCTGCCGCTTCCAATACCCGGACACAATCCGTCCTGCTCCATCCCCATTCAATCAGAGGATAACGATTATGATACTTTTTGTCTTTCGCGTCGTATGTCTTGGAATGATTGTACCGTCTGATCTCACCTGCATCGTAGCCGAGGAAGCGGGTCACGCGCTCGCCGGATGCCCACACCGCACGGCACGGAGGATAGTTATTGCAGAATTTTCCCTGCGGTGCGATCTTGTGCTTTTGTGAACATCTCTTATACCCGTAGGCAATCGAGGGCAGCGTTTGAGAGCGCAAGCACTCCGTTTCAAGGGACAGCCGATTTCCAAAGCGGTCTACATTCTCTACGGTGATGATAGAGGGCATATTGTGTGCTGCAAGCCATTCGTTCATCGTTTCAATGAAGCAATAGGTGTGCGGCTGCTCTGCGCCTGTATTGGCAAACAAAATCAAATCGACGGGGATGCCATGTTGATGCAGCCCGACCAGCATTGCCGCGCTGTTCGTACCGCCCCCAAAGGAAACAATATTGATAAGATCAACCTCCATTCAGCCGCTTTTCATAGCGGTATTTCATTTGCGCCGGATAGAGCGGCTGGGCAGGACGGCGGCTGCCTGTCCACGCCTTGCCGCCCGCAAGTCCGGCGTTCGTCCAGCCTGCGGCGCGTAGGCTTGCGCCGCTTTCGGTGTCTAAGGTGTAGGTGATAATTTTGCGGTAGCCCATCGCCCGCGCAGCCCGTGCCGCTGCCGCATAGAGGATACTGCAAGCGTTCTTCGTGCCATCGCTGCACAGGCGGTTGACCTCCAGCGTAAAGCCGTCGTCCAAATAGCGGCTCACAGGCCGTCCCACAATGGCAACGGCACAAAGCCGCCCATTTTCAGCGCAGCCAATGGAAAACTTGTGTCCGGCAACGGGCTTGTGGTGGCGGTGATGCTGCCGCACAAACTCGTTCGCCTGCGCAAGAGAAACAGGAATCAGCGTCAGCATAGCCGCTCTCCTTAGCTGTACGGCGGTCTGGCGTAGGCGTAGAAATGCGCCTGCCAATAGCTGCTGTTCAGGTTGGAATAAGAGATCGGATCTCCGCAATGGATCATCATGGAATTGCCGACGTAGATTCCCACATGGCTAACGCCCGGAGTATCGTATGTCCCGACGAAAAACACGAGGTCGCCCGGCTGCGGGTTGGAAACAGGGGTGGAAATGTTGTAAAGCCCCTGTGCGCCCAGCCTGCCCGTATTGCACACGCCGCTGTTTGTCAGCACCCAGCTCACGAAGCCGGAGCAGTCAAAAGAGGTGGACGGACTGCTGCCGCCCCACACATAGGGATACCCCAAATACTTTTCTGCTTCTGTGATAACGGCGGCAAAGGTTTCGTCCTCCATTGCAGAGGGCGGGATCTCATATCCCTCCGGGCGGTTTGTGATGTACTTGGGGATGTACTCGCTATCACCGAACAGCTCCGGCTTGTTGCCCAGCACCGACATATACAGCGCATATTTGGACAGCGTTTCTTCATCCATGATATAGACAGGGATATGCGAGAGGTCGAAGTTTTCCAGTTCTACGGTGCAGATGTAGTAGTTATACGGAACTTCTACCTCATACTCATTGCCCTCGCTGTCCGTCCGGGTAACGGTGCGGTAGCGCACCTCGGTCACGACGGTTTCCGTGAGGATATATTGTTTTTCAAAGAGCATTTGCAGTGTCCCCTGCACCTCGCTTGCCGTCCATGCGCCGTCATGCAGCGCGGAGAGGATCGATGCCAGGACATAGGGATCGTGCTTGATCTCGTCAAGGTCATAATGGTACTCGTCGTAATCATGGGTGCGTTCATAGGTGTCGAGATATTCTTGCAGCTCGGCTTCCAGCGCACAGTAGGCGGCTTCGGCGGCAAGAATGTCCGCGTCCTCCGACCGATAGCTGGATGCCGCCACACCGCCGCCAGCCGCGCCCACCAGCGCAGAGCAGGATTGCAGCCCGCCGATCAGCATGACAATCAGCAGAAAACCAGACAGAACGACCAGCACACCTTTCCAATGGCGGGCAACGAACTCCGCTGCTTCTTTTGCCTTTTCTGCCGCTTTTTTCGCTGCCGTCGCTGTGGCTTCTGCGGTTTTTTCGGCACTTTTGGCGGTTGCCTGTGCGGTGCTGCCCGCAGCCTTTGCCGTTCGTGCAGCCTTGGCATACTCACGCTTTAGCTGCTGCTTCTGGAAAAAGCGATTAAGCGGATTGCCGGAGAGCATTTCAGGGTTATCATGCAGCGCCTTTTGGTAGAGGTATTCTGCATTGGCATTTACCGCTCTGCACTCGGCCTTTTCCGCAGCGCGGTAGGGTTTCAGCTTGCGGTGACGGCGCTCCCAGCGAATTGCACCGCCTGCGCCATGCTCGGCAAGTTCTTCGGCTTTATGCCCGCTTTCCACACCGACGTTCTCATGCTCGGCCTCATGGATTTTTCCGTGCGCCTGTACTGCGACCTCCCGCAGCGGACGACCTAACGGATTCGGTTTCAGCTTGGGCGGGGACTTATCCACGGTATCAAAGCGCAGCTTGGTCTTGGCTGTGCCGCTGGCTTCATCAAAGACACGTTCCTTGCGCAGCACCCGTTTCTTGGGAATCGCTGCCTGCGCCGCATCCAGCTTGTCGGCGGCCTTTTCCGCACGGTGGATATGCTTGTGCAGCTCCGGCGCAGCGCGTTCTTCCTCGGAAAACTGCAAACGGGATGCAGAATACCGCTGCTGCGCCGCGTCGCGGGACATCCGCGCTGCCTGCCGCGCCTTGTGCGCATCATGCTCTGCGGCCGCACGGTCAAAGAGCTTTTCCGCTGTACCGCCCGGCGCAGCGGACGTTGGAATGTCTTGCGGGATATGAGAAACGGGGCTGCCGCCCTGCGGCTGGAACGGCTCGGCGCTTGGCTGCTGCGGTTTTGGCTGCTCCTTTTCCGGCTCTTTTTGCTCCTGCGGGCGGAGCTGCCGCCCGTGCTTGGGGGCGTCCTCTGCCGGATTCATAGGTGCGTCGCGTTTTCCCATCTGGACAGGCTGCCCATCCGGGGAAAGCTGCTTTTCCGCGTCACGCTCGGAAATATGGATTTCTTCACCCGTGGTCTGATTGTCCAGCACCGCGCCGTCGCGGGTCATACGCTGGGTGAGCTTATCGCGGGGCTTAAATTCTTTCAATGGGTATCACCTCCGATCCGTTCCCGTGCGAGGGAACAAAACTCTGTGTTCAGTTCAATGCCGATGTAATGCCTGCCGTGCCGCTTTGCCGCAAGCCCCGTCGTGCCGCTGCCCATGAACGGGTCAAGGACAATGCCGCCCTTGGGACAGCCCGCCAGAATACAGGTTTCTGCCAGCAGGGGCGGATAGGCGGCAAAATGCCCGCCCTTGTAAGGCACGGTGTTGATAAACCACACATCGCGCTTTGCCCGGACGGGCGAGATCATGTCGTCGGTGATGCTGCCTTTTTCCCTCGGCTTATTGATATTCTGTGTCTGCGGTTGTCCCGGAACGGGAGCGGAATACTTGCCCACGCCGCGCCCAGCCTTTTTGCGCAGGGCGGTCGTGGGGGCAATGGGTTCGGCAATGGCAAGCCAGTCATAGAAATAACGTCTGCTCTTGGTGAACATGAAAATATGCTCATGGCTGCGGGTGCAGCGGTCTTTGGTACTCTCCGGCATGGGGTTTCCCTTTGCCCAGATCACGTCATTGCGCAGATACCAGCCGTCGGCGCGGAGCGCAAAGGCCAGCATCCACGGAATACCGATCATGTCCTTTTGCTTGCAGCCCCGCACCGCTTGGCAGAGAGAAATGTTCTGCCCGTTGCGCCCCTGCGGATATTTGGGGTCGCGGGTATCGCCTTTGCTGCCTGTGCCGCAATAGCTGTCCGCGATATTTACCCACAAGGTCCCATCCGGGCGCAGCACCCGGCGCACCTCGCGGAATACCGCTGTCAGCCGCGAAATGTATTCCTCCGGCGTAGCTTCCCGCCCGATCTGTGCGTCCATGCCGTAATCCCGCAGCCCGTAGTAGGGCGGCGAGGTCACGCAGCAATGGACGCTGCTCTCCGGCAGGGCTTTCAGCACATTCAGACTGTCGCCGCAGAGAATGGTATCAAGCTCCATCGTCATACGCCGTTCACCTCGCTCGGCTTGGTGGACATGATGCGGTAAAGCTCGGTGTCCCGTGGGAACTTATCTGCAAAGGGCAGGATCACATTTTCAAAGAACAGCAGTCCCTCGCCGGGTGGGGAGTTGGTGACGAACTTTAGCTGCTCCGGCGAGATGTTCAGACGTTCGGCAAGAATTTTGCGGTCGCCTGCCGCTTGGTTGAGCATACAGATGAAGTCTGAATTTTCCAGAATATTTTCGATTTCCGGGCTGGACAGCAGATCCTTGACGTTCTGCGTCGCACCTGTCGGCACACCGCCCCATTTCCTGAAACGCTTCCATATCTCCGCGCTGTATGCTGCGGTTTGCGGCTCTTTCAGTAACAAGTGAAATTCGTCTGCGTAATACCACGTCGATACGCCTGTGTTGCGGTTGTGGGTGACGCGATTCCAAACCTGATCCTGAATCACTAACATCCCCGGCTTTTTCAGGTTCTTCGGCAGCTCCTTGATGTCAAAGCAGACAAAGCGGTTGTCAATGTCAACCGTCGTTCGGTTGTTGAAGAAATTGAGCGATCCCGACACATACAGGTCAAGCGCCTGCGCCACACGGTCGGCTTCCGGCAAATGCTGCGCCGTCAGCGCGGCATGGAGGTCGGAGAGGATCGGCATATTCTCCGGGCGCGGGTCTGCAAAGTAGGGCTGATAGATACGCTGCACAGCACGGTCAATTACGGTGCGCTCGATGGCTTCCAGCCCGGTCTTGCCGCCCATAATCAGCTCACAGAGGGACAGCACAAAGTCGGATTTGAGCGCCAGCGGGTTTTCGTCCTCGGAATAGTTCAGGTTGATGTCCAGCGGATTCAGGTAGTCGCGGCTGGTGGGTGAGAGCTTGATGATCTGCCCATGCAGCAGCTTTACCAGCGGCGCATACTCGCCCTCCGGGTCGCATACCAGCACATGATCGTGGGTTTTCAGCAGCACACCGATCATTTCCCGCTTGCAGGAGAATGACTTGCCGCCGCCCGGTGTGCCGAATACAAGGCCGTTGGGCGAACGTGCATTTTTGCGGTCAAGCATAATCATGTTGCCGGACTTGGCGTTTAGCCCGTAGTAGAGGGAATCGCCGCCTTGAAATAGCTCCTGCGTCACAAAGGGAACGATGATTGCCACGGCCGAGGTCGTCATGCCCCGCGTGATATGGATTTGATTTTCCCCCAGCGGCAGCGAGGACACAAGACCGCGCTCCTGCTGGAAGTCCAGCCGCGTCAGGGTGCAGTTGTGCTTTTGCGCTACGCCTGCTGTACGGAACACATCGTTTTCCAGCTTGCGTTTGGTATCTCCGTAGTTCAGAACAAGAAACGTCAGCAGAAAATACCGCTCGTTGCGGCTTTGGAGATCTTGCAGCAGCTTTTTCGCCGCACCACCGTAGGTGGCAAGGTCGGACGGCAGAATATCCATATCGTAGCCGTCCCGGACAGCCTTTTTCTGCTCCTGAATTTTCATAGCGTCAAGGTCTGTGATTTTCCGCTTCACCATTTTTACGGCTTCTGTCTGCTCCAATGCCTGAATATGGACATTGACGACAAGGCTACTGTCCGTATCAAGAAAATCGGTCAGTATGCGGTCGGTCAGCTCCGGCGTAATGATCTGCAAAAAACTTGCAGCGCAGAGCTTGCCGCCCATCTGGAACATACGGCTATTCTTGAACGCAAAGGAGGATGGCGCGATAAAGTCCTTGGTGGAAAGCCCGCCAGCGGCAAGCCACTTCCAGTCAAAGTTGAAGCGTTCTCCATCCGGGTGCATGATGCCGTGCAGCACCTCTAAACGCTCCTTGCCGTCCAGCACACGGGACACCGCACCCATGATTTTGAAGTAGCCCTGAATATCCAGCGAGATACGCGACAGCCTTGCCCGTGCCGCCTTGAGGTTATCGGCTTCAATGGTATAGGTAATGTATTTGGTTTTCACGCTGCCATTGTTGCCGCGGGCAAGCTGCCGCTTGAGAATGTCCGTCTGCTCCTGACGGATCGGGTCTAAACCGTCATTGCAGGGCGGCATTTCAAAGCTCCGAGCAAGCTGCTCCCGATCGGACTTGCGGTTGGGATAGGTGAACTGCACATGGATGGAAGAATCCAAATAGTTATACAGATCGCAGAGATATTCAAAAATAGCCGTCTGATCGTCAGGCTGCGCAAGCAAATAGTTGATGTCAAAAAACTCAATGCTCTGCGAATAGCGCCTGTTTCCGAGATAGCAGATGCCGTCCGGGTACATGATCTGATAGGGTATCGTGTCCTGCGCGGTATGGGGCTTGCCGTCACCGCGATATTTACGAATGACGGCTTCAATCTGTTTTCTTTCGGCGCGGGTGAGCTTGGGCTTGTCCGCCATGCTTTTTGCTTCCGCGCTGTCTGCTCTTTTCGACAATCGCCTTTACCTCCTGTTCCATTTGATATTGACACACAAGGGCGTCGTATGCGTTGACGGTCTGATAGGGGCGCTCCTTGGGGCGCAGAAAGCAGCTTTCTATGATTTGCCGCCCCACCACTTCAAGGGGCTGCCCGTTCTTCTCATACACCCCAAACAGAAAACCGGGGAGCATGACAACGATCATCACCATTGCCGCAGCCGTCGTCCCGATGCCGCCTTTGAGCAAAAAGAAAAGCGGCACTCCCATGAGCGCCGCCAGCCCAAAACAAATAAGCTGCCGCTTTGTCAAATTGAAAAGCACCTTGGATTTGATTTTCGTCAAATCCTTTGGCACGTTCACATAGGCCATGCGCTAACTCCTTTCCACAAGCGTAATATCGCTTGCAATTTCATTGCCCCATGCGTCCCAGCCCGGCGTTTTCTGCCGGGCGAACAGCTCCACGCGGGGCAGATTGCCCATGAGCGCAAGAATCTTGTCCCGCGCTTCATCCGGCTTTTTACTATGCTGCTCAATGGGGCTGATAATAAACTGATGTACGCCTGCCGACTGCCGTTTGGGTTTGCCCTTGGTCGCCAGCAGACAGATTTCCGCATTGCTGCGTGTCCAGTAGCCCATGCCGTAAAACCATGACGGACTTTTGCGGTTGCGTTTGAGCCAGACGAACGCCACGGTTTTATACCGAAAGCCCCATGCGCGGATCAGCCGCAGGGCTTCGGGAAGCTGCGGAAAGGTTGCCCAAAGGAACAGGGCGCAGTCTTTCGCCGCCAGCTCCGGCACGGGCAGGGCGCAAAGCTCGTCAATGCTCATGGTGGGATAGTGATTTTCTGCCGCGCCCTGCACCTTTCTCTGCTCATAGCGCCACGGCGGGTCTGCGTAAATGATGTTGTACGTTCCGATAGGCAAGCCCTCCGTCAATGGGCGCTGAACACGGCCTTTGCCATACTGCCCGTTTTGAACAGGCAGAAGCACAGCAGCACCGTATAGCCCATTGCCAGCCAGATTGCGCCGGACACGTCGCCCGTCGCGGAAATGCTCTGGATCAAGACCGAGTAGATGCCCACGACCACCATAATCAAAAACGCCTGAAAGCCCAGCGCCAGCAGAGATTTCAGGTAATTTTGCCCGACATTGCGCCATTCTCCGTTTGTCATGGTAGCAAGCGGGATGGGTCCCAGCGAGGTCACAAGATATATTTCAATCATTCTCCCGTAGACCACCAGCATAATGCAGATGGAAAGAATGTTCATTGTCAGCCCGACAAACAGGGATTGAAACCACAGCCCAATCAGTCCGCCAAGGTTCATAGCTTCCAGCGACGTTTGCAGATCGCCCACAAGGGAATCTATGTCAATGCTGGTATTGCCGATTATCACGCCTGCGCTCTGATTGACGACCTGCTGCGCCGCGTCAAAAACGCCCATGACGATATTCCAAGTGTTCGTGACGATCAGAACAGCCGCATAGGTTTTGAACACCCATTTGAAGAACATAAAGGTGTCAATGTCGTGCAGATTGTTTTTCTCTGTCACCATCTGGATCAGCTCGTAGGTCATTACAAATGCGAGAATTGCACCTGCAATCGGGATGATGACGGATTCGGACAGGTTGCGGATCATATTGAAAATGCCGGAGTTCCAGCCCTGCGGCGTCGCTCCGACATCAGCGGCAATTTCACCCACCTTTGTATTCACCGTATCGAACAGCCCCGACAGGTTGCCGATGATTCCGTCGATCAGAACGCCCTTAAACCATTCCTCCAGCCAGTCAATAATCAAAAGGCAGCACCTCCTTTCCCGCGCCGCCCCCGGTCAGGGGGCGGCGCGGCGGTGTATTTCAGAATCGGTTAGCTGAACAGGCCGGAGAGCAGCGGGACAAGAACGCCGCCAATCAAGGCAACGCCGCCGCCCGCCATGAGCTGTTTTATCCCCAATTAGGTGTAAAACTCTGC
>ERZ827458.2110-NODE-2110-length-10523-cov-5.113680_pt1 | contig 10523 bp, 10 predicted proteins | sample MGYA00519706_ERZ827458 | MGnify/ENA primary metagenome ERZ827458 (study PRJEB31778, sample SAMEA3449309) | human gut metagenome | biome: human gut; feature: human-associated habitat; material: faeces | place: United Kingdom | collected 2010/2012 ...
TCCGCCGGCCTAAAGGCCGGCGGACGGGCGGCGCCCCTTGTTTGCCGATTGTATTTTTTGTACATAATCCAAACGACCGCGCGCAGGAACGCCGCAGTCGAAAAACGCCCCGACGACCACAGTTAAAAAATGCGCGGCGGAATTCGTTCCGCCGCGCGTCTGCTTTTATGGAATTCAGTCCAGCCCGAGGACCTGCCGTTTGAGCAGCAGATACGTCGAAGCCGTAAGGCTGCCGCCGTTCAGCTTGGCCGCCTCGTAATACGCGCCGGTCAGCGCGCCCTCCCCCACGAGAATCTCTCGCTTGACGAGGATATAGTCGGATGCGGTAATTCTTCCGTCCCCGTTCACGTCGCCAGCGACAACGACAACACAAGAGTCAACCTTTGCTCCATTGACAAGCAGCTCGACCACACAGCCGGTGCCCACGACGGCGCCCGCTTCCAGCACGGCGCCGGAAGCGTCGAGTACGCGCAGCCCGGTGTTGGTAAAGAGTCCAAGCACCTGCTCGACAGACGACCCGTCCGCCACGCCCAGCAGATAGCCGTCTGCGCTGATTTCACAGCCGGAGCCGGAAGCCAGCGTCAGCTCGCCGCTCCCCGTCGGAGGCGCGGGCTTGATCACCGTGCCGAGCTTCAGGCATTCCTCCAGCACATAGCCGCTCGCCTTGCCGCCCGCACGCGTATCCTCGCAGATGGTGAAATAAAAACGGTCTCCGTCCCCCGTCACCACGCTGCCGATGACCGTAACCTCGGTACCGGCGTCGGCAATGCCGTTGCTTTCGGCGCTCGTGCTCAGCCAGCGGCGCAGATTGACGTTCTGCGTAATGATTGCATTGTAATGCGCGGCGGTGTCGGCCACCGTCACCACGCAGGACACGCTGCTTTCCCCACTGGAGGCGGTAATGACCGCGCTGCCGACGCCGAAGGCAAACACCTGTCCGCCGCGCACGGTGGCGACCGACGTGTTGCTCGACGTCCAAGTCACCGACGAATTCGCGCCGTCCGACGCGTCGCCGGTGATCTTCACTTTTGTCGTATAGACGTAGCCGCGAACCAGCTTCCCGGAGTCGTTGAGACACTCAATGTAATAGAAGTTGCCGATTGCCTCGCCGAAAATCTTGACTTCAACTCCGGCTTTGGCGATGCCGGAATGCCCGGCTGTCGAATCGTCGGCGGCCGCACGGATATACACATCGCCCATCATCACGCCCGTGCGGATGTCCTCCGGCATACTGCCCGTGACCGTAAGGCTGCCGACGCCGCCGAGCGCGAGCGTCAGCGCGGTTTTGTCGAGCGTCAGGCTGCCGCTGTCGTCCGCGACAAGGACGGTGCAGGTGGCCGTTTTGCCGTTCTTGCTCGTCGCGGTGATGTTGGCCGCGCCCAGTTTTTTGGCCGAAACCAGCCCGCCGCTCACCGTCGCCACCGACGTATCGGAGCTGGACCAGGTTACAGACTTGTCCGTCGCGGTCGCGGGATACACCGACGCCTCCAGCGAAAAGCTCTGACCGACGCGCAGCGTGATGTTCGATTCGCTCAGCGCCACCCGCGTGACCTCGCCGGGATCGACGTCGCCGACGTCGTATCTGTAAAGCTCATAATCCTCGATGAGCCCGATGAGGTTTTCCGCATAGCCGGGGTCGCTGCAATAGCCGTCCTCCACGACATACTGGCAGGCGAGCTTGTAATCGGTCAGCCCGCGCAGATTCTCATAGCGGTCGGCGGTATTGAACAGATTGCTGTGGTCGTTCACGCTCTCCTGCCAGCTCGAATACGCGCGCCAGAATTTTTCCTTGTATGTATTCATGAACGACTCGCCAAGTATGCTTTTGGCCTCTTGATAGCTGGTATACAGCGTTCCGTTCGCCGAACAGTAGACCATACCGTCCCACGAGCTGTACGCCTTGATGCCGAAAAGGTTATTCGCATTCACCGCCAACGGGCTTTGACCGTATGTACTTTCCCACATCGCCTGCGCAATCGTCAGCGAGGCGAGAATGCCGTTCTGCTGCATATCCGCGCTGGCCATCGGCCCGATGACGTCTAAAAATTCGATCACATGCTCATTCGCGGCGTCCGCGGATACGGGGGCGGCCCCGACGATCAGCCCGAACGCCAGCAGCAGCGCCAATGCCAGCGGCGCAAGCCTTTTCTTACAGATTGTCATTTATGTACCGTCCTTTCAATATGCCGGAAGTTTAACGACTGCTTTTTCAGACTTTCCCAAACGTTTCTTTTATTATAACAGAAATCGGGGCGGAGTGTCAAGGACGCGGCGCGGATTTTTCCCGAAAAGCGCAAAAAAGGCGGCCAAACGGCCGTGTTGTTTCCTGATTTTTCCATTTATTGGCGGCGCACGGCAATTCAACTGTTGATTGATTTTGAAACAAAGAATTGAGGATTGCTTTTTCCGTCCGCGTATGTTATGCTGAAAGCACACCGGTGAACAACGTGAAAGGAGATCGACACAATGAAACTATCGGTCGGAGAAACCATACGCGCGCTTCGCCGCCGCGACGGCCGGACGCAGGAGGCGCTGGCAGAGGCGCTCGGCGTCACCGGGCAGGCGGTCTCCCGCTGGGAGGCGGGCGGCAGCTACCCGGATCTGGAACTGATCCCCGCCATCGCCCATTTTTTCGGCGTTTCCATCGACGAGCTGTTCGGCTATACGTCCGAGCGCGACAAAAAAATCGACGCCGTCATCGCCCGAATCGACGCGTTCGGCATCCGGGCGCGCGGCGACGACGGCTGGGTGGACGAATGCCTGTCCCTGCTGCGCGAGGCGCTTGCGGAGTTCCCGCAGAACGAGCGGCTGCTCATTACGCTGGCCGACACGCTGTCGGAGGCCGGCTGGCGGCGGCATCACGAATGGGTGTATTACGACGAAGAAGGCTATATGCAGCACGGCTATGACAAGCACAAAAGCAACGCGTACTGGACGGAAGCGGTCAAAATCTGCGAGCGGCTGCTCGAAACGACGCACGACAACGCGATTTACACACGCGCCATCCATATACTCGTGCTGCTGTACCGCAATTTCGGGGCAACCGAAAAGGCGCTCGCCTGCGCCGCGCGGATGCCGGCGCTGCGGGACTGCCGCGAGCTGCTGCGCGCCTCGGCGGCCGACGGGAAAGCGGAGGCGGAATACGTCGGAGAGGCGCTGCTGGAAATGGCCTCGTCGTTCTCGTCACAGCTTGTTTACGGCCTGATCTGCAACCGGCAGCATTACGAGACCGATATGCCGATTGAGAAGGTCAAGGGCGCCATCGCGCTGTTTTCGCTCTTATGCGACGACGGCAATCTCGGCCCGTACCACGGCAAGGTGATTCAGCTTTATCTGTATCTTTCGCGGCTGCAATGGGAGCGCGGCTATCAGGCGGAGGCTTTCGCCTCGCTCGACGAAGCGCTTGCGCACGCGAGAGCGCTCGAAGCGCTGTCCGACGGGCAGGAGCACCGTCTGACGGCGCCGCTGGTCCGATTCGTGCGCTACCAAAGCGCTCCCGCGCAGCGTGTCGCCGCGCAGCTTCCGGAGGACTGGCCCTTCTGGTGCAATCCCGACCCGACGCAGACGGCGCAGGAAATGCAGCGCGACCCGCGGTGGGCGGACTGGGTCAGACGCACGCAGAACTGACACGTCAAAAATCCCGCAGACAAAGGCGGGATGTCCTTAACGGAGAAAACCAAAACCGAATAGGATAACAATGAAAGACAGCATAGTCTATGATGGCTATGCTGTCTTTTACGTTGACTTATCCAATGAGCCTAATTTATTGTTCCATCTGCTGTAGAAGCAATTGACAGGCTTCAGTTTTTAGAGAATCTGCCTCGGATATCATTTCCCACGCAGTAGTAACCCTGTCGTAATCAAATTCTACTTGCGGAGGGAGAATAAACTTTTCAACATCCTCTGGATAGACCGCATCCACAACAGAACCGCAGGCAACCGCAGAAAGCTGGGCCTGGACAATTGGGTGTGAGAATGCAAGGTAGAGATATCCTGGATGGATATCGGGATTGGCCTCTATACGTCCAACATGCCCGCTTGCAAACCAACCGTCCCTGTTTTCGGTTATTATCACAGGTGTACCTAATCGCCCTTCTACACGGCCATCAGCAGGATATGCGATCCAATTTTTATGCAATCTGAAACTGCTGTATTTTTCAGAAGAAGATTTGGGCAAATATTTTAGTCCTACAGCTTGATTTTGAAGCAACTGACGCCCTGAGAGGATGGGAAAACCATGCTCTTTTTCTACGTAGTTTGTTTTGTTCCGACCTCCAGGTTTGTGAGTTTTTGCTACTGTAGATAATTGGACTCCGCCAACGGTTCGGAGTTTTTCGATGGCATCGCGAGTAGTCCAATCATAATATGCAGCATCTATGCGAGTCCCATTTCCATTGAATATACTCCTGAACGATACATTCCAGCCGTTGCGAAGGGGAGAGGTTGCTTTGTAGGAGTCAATCGTTGCGCAATATTCATTTTTACAGCGGACTAACTCCATACGCGCTTGTGAATACAATTCATAGGACTTCTTCATAAGCGCAGAGACGTCTTTGAATACTTTTTCGCCATAAATGGGAATGCGCAAATCTCGGATATCATCTGCACTCAGGTGATCGATTACAGATCCCGTTTTACTTGAATGTAACAATGCTTGTCCGACCCAAGTGCTCAAAAAAGTATATACATAGAATCTCGTATCGGAGTCATCAATCGTAATTCTCATCAGGTCGCTTCCGAAGACAAATGATTCTAGATATTGATCCGATATAACAAGAGGCCCCAGGTTTCTGCCAGAACATGTCTGAAGTATGGTGCCAGAAGGAACTTTAAGTTGATCAACCGGGTTCTTGTGGCTTGATAGTTGTGCTCGTGGTTCCGGAAGGAATTCCAGAATATCATACGGTTGCAAATACGGCACAGATTCTTCGCCATCACCGGCATATACTAAGATATTTCTATTTGGTTGCCATACAGTTACCATCTCTTTATCTCCCAAATGTATGTGTCTGGGAGATCTTCTTATTGCAGCTTCTACTAATCTGGTTGCAATATTTCCTTCTGAAAGATAGTAAGATGAGTCAATACGACAGCGATTAGAAAGTTCGGCTCTGTGTACTGTTGATATTTTCATAACAATTCTTCCTGCCATTTCTTGAAAGCTGTTACAACATCAGGCATTTCATCATCGACTACTCTGTCTTTTGTTCCAGCAGAATAAACAACAGTTTTTCCAGTAATAGGATCAATTGCTTCTTCCTGATTACTAACATCGGAAAGGATTTCATTCCCTTCAGCATCTCGCTTGTAAATAGTGGCACCGCGCTTGTCGTGCCCGATCTTTTCCGCAACAGCCATAAACACAGGGTAGTCTATGTTTCCGCTTTCAGCCAACACCTTCTCTTCTTTGCTAAATCTTCTGATAAGGACCATTGATGTCTGGGTGTCATTTTCGGGTTGGAACAGATCTCGTTGCATATCAACAACTGCGATAAGCTGAGTGTTGGTTAACAACCACGAACGAACATATTCAAGAGAAGGATTGTTTAGGATACCGTTTGGAATTACCATTGCCATTTTTCCGGTTCCAGGCTTTAAGAGCTGTACGCAACGTTCAATGAACAGAATTTCCGGAGGTTGGTTTGTTTGAAGAACAACTTCGCCATTTTTGTCTTTTCGGATTGAGAGATTTCCCTTTTCATCAGAATCCCAGACTGCGGCCAATTCATATTGTGACAGAATGTTTACATCGTCAATTAAAATATTGGCTCCGAAAGGAGGATTAGTAAAAATCAGGTCAAAGCTCCCTAATTGAACAGCGGTGGCGGATTCAGGTTTCCAAGTGTAAGGATTTGCCAAACTATTTTCTCTAAATAATCCTCCTGCGCCGTCGTTATTCATAACCATGTTCATTTTTGCGGCTCTAACCAATGCCGGGTTAAGATCCATACCGTGGACACATGTAGAAAGATATTCTGCACGCTTTCGGTATAGTTCTTCCATTTCATATGAAGTAGGATTATCCGGATCATTCCACAAGGTAGATTCTTGCGCTCTAAGAACTTTCAGGGCATGATTCATTGCGGTAATCAAAAAACCGCCAGTGCCGCATGCGGGATCAATCACACGTTGGTCGGGTTGAGGGTCAAGCATCTCCACAGCCATTTTACACGCATTTCTTGGCGTGAAAAATTCTCCCCTATCTCCACCGGAGGTTAGATCCAACAATTTCTTCATAAGCAATACCTTTTACATCCACAGGCGATGCCAACAAAGAGTACCCCTGAAGTTGTGATACAACATAGGCCAAAACATCAGCTGACAATTCGATTGTACGTGTCTCATCGCTATTAAAGATTTTAGGGTACTTAGCAACAACGCGAGTTTGGAACAGTTTTTGGATTCTTGTCTTTGTCGCATTTGCTTTCGTCTTGTCTTTCAATTCGGATGGGGTCACATAGAAATTGATGGTTCCAGATCGTTCATCTTCGATTTTGGAGAAAATGACTTTAAGTAATTCCCAGAAGGCATCATCTTTGTGCATGCCGGCATTTCCAGCTATGTAATTGTGGCAACGACGAAATGCAAACAACAGATTATCTGCAGTTGCTATCTGGAGGTTCTTTCGTTCCGATCTATAGATTTCTGCCTCTGTTTGTCCAAACGAAGGAATTTCAGGGATTTCATCATATACAAATCCCCCGTCCTTTTCTCGTTTGACAATGCAATACCGTTCATCTCCGTTTGTCCAGAGCCCGAATTTGGCATTCAGACAAGCAGCCATATAAACTTTAAGCTGCTCGATACCATCTTTTTTCCGTGCGGATTGGTCTTTGCCTTCTTTGTTTCTATGAGAATGTATGCATTTTCTTGCTTGTGCGGTTTATTTTGCTCGAAAACTACTACATCAACCCGCTTGCTTGCTGACCCAACTTTAATCGATACCTCTGGTTTACAGCTGTCGATCGGATACTTATACTGGCGGACAAGGGCTTTTTCGATGTTTTGTCTAACATATTCCTCGGGAGTGTCGTTTACAAATCTTTTAGTCAGGAAATCCAGAATTTTACCATCAGGTATAGACATGATCGTAGTAATAGATGGGGTTTAGTTCTTTAATGCAGCCATATTGATTTCTCCTCTACTAAGAATTCTATGTTTTTATATTTTGATATTCCAATTCCAACCAAATCAACTAACTCGCCGCATTACTATAGAGGAATACGGACATATATCTTTGTTTCAAGTTGGATCAACGAGTAGAATTACTCCACTAACGTTTTCAGCACATCCACAATCTGCTCATACTTAATCTTTCCAGCATAGGCAAACTGCTTGCGGTACTTGTCCCACATGGTTTTGAGTTCTGCGCTGGTTTCGATGTTATGCAGAATCCCCGGTACATCGGCGATCTGCTCGGCTGTGCCTCTGTGTGTCGCCGTTGCGGTCAAGGCTTCGGAAAACACCGCTTTATCAAATTTCTGCGTTGTCGCAAGAATATAAGCATCGTAAAAATCTCTGGGACGGGTGTTGAACACGCCGCGGCGGAGGATGGTTTCCACCTTTTCCGCCATAACGGTTTCGATGTTGTACGCCCACAGCTCGTAGGATTTCTCATCGTCAAAGATTTCCGAGAACTGATACGGGATTGCATGGGGTGTGATAGCGTCGCCCGTGGAAACGTCAATGCTCAGCGGTGTGAGCAAGGTATCAAACTTGGCGTTCATCATCACACGGTAGCCGCCGTAAATATCATCCTCTCGGATGGGAGAGATTGTGCCGACCTCAAACACCACGCCATCGTCGAATGGAATATCACAAATCTCTTCCAACGCACTGCGAACGGCTTCCGGTGTAAGCGGAAGATTTTTTAACGTGGTGTCCATATCCATCGTTGCACGATTATCGAGACCGACAATAGCAGCAACGAGCATACCGCCCTTCAGCACAAACTTTTCTTTGTATTCGGAAACGGAAAGACGGACGAGCAGGCGCTCGAACATATAGTTCTGCAGGATTACCTGGGCGGGAATGTTTTTCTGTTTTGCGATATTACGGATCTTCGCCTTAAGGCTCATTGCTTTACTCACAGGAGCACCTCCAAATACTGACGCAACACCTTTTCTACGCGCATTTGCTTTGCGTAGGTGTTTAACTTGTTCAGATTCTTCTTCGGGCTTGCCGCGTACGTTTTGAGGGCGGCTAAGAATGTTTCTGTTCCCAATTTATTGCGGCTACGGATAACATCGCAAATCGTGCGCTCTAAATCGTAGGCTTGCACTACGTTGCCCGCAGGCGTTTTCAGCATTGTTTTCCCAAGCTCAAACAATTCCGGCTTGATGTAATACACCTTGCACTCGGATTTAATTGTGGCAGACGGAATGCAACCGGATGGAGCCGTGACGGTATGTTCAAAGGGTGTTCTGTCGGAAATCCCGTGCAGGAACAATGCCGTTTCGTGAGAAAAAATAATTTTATCGGAACGCTTGCTGATGGACAGCAGTTCGTCCTGCATATCGTCGGGAAGGATATACTGCCCTTTTACGATTCTGTGAATTTTATCTTCCTTGCACAGCTTGTAGAGCATAGCTTTGGAGATACCGCGCTGTGCTGCGACTTTAGCTTCTATGATACCGCCGTGTTCCGAAGCAATGGCGGTAAGTTCGGTTATATAATCCATGCACTCACCTCATTTTGAAATTACTCGATAATACTATATTCTTAATTACGATGAAAGTCAATACACTGACAAAGACATTTCGAAAATATTTGCAATTATTTTACGATGATAGTCAACGGCACATAACTTCTATGCAGTTTGCGTAGAAGTGTTTCGACAAGTGATATCGTAACACATCATTGACAAACCTACACCCACATCCCACCCAACTTATTCACCCCATCTTGACAAAAGTTTCCTGCGTATGGTATAATAAACACACCAACAGAGGTCGGGATAAAAACTAAATATTAAGTGCTACATATTTTTTCAGAGTTTTAAGACTCGCATTTACATAGGCACGGAACATTGAAGCGGACAATTTTGTTCGCCTGTTTGTGTTTCGTCTCGATGTAAGTGCGAGTCTTTTTGTTTTTCACTCGCCTTAATTACATACAAGATCGAAAGGTGGAATGCAGATGATTGTATCAAAAGTTAGAATCAAAACAAGCGAAAGGAGGATCAGATGCAGCACAAGAATTTCTTTATGGTTCCCAACCGCATCTTTGATTTAGAGCTAAAGCTGAGAGACTTCGCCGTGTATTGCTGTCTGCTCCGGCACAGCAACAGCAAGGACGGCTCCTGCTTTCCTTCGCGGAGAGTCATCGCAAAGGAGTCCGGTATGGATAGGAAAACAGTAGACTCTGCTATCGAGAATCTCTCGTCCCTCGGTCTGGTGAGAAAGGTTCAGCTGCACCGTGAGGACGGAACGAGGACAAGCAACCTCTACTATGTGGCAAACTTTTTGGAGTAGAGTAAATTTTTCTTTGGGGTAGTGTCAGAATTTCCTATCAAGAAGAAAACTCATAGAACAAAACTCAGGAACTACCACAACAGAAAAAAGAGAATAGACAATGCCCACAGAACGCCTGTGTGCCGAGGAACGCAGAGGATGGGAAACAACCCGACCGAAAAGAAAACCGCCCATTTGGGGGCGATTTGAGAGCGAGGTTGGGCAGGCGGATTTTGGAACGCAACAAGGCAGTTTTCAGGCATTTTCGATGGGTTGAAAATCAAGCAGGAGAAAGAGTCGGGGTCGCAAACGCCCCTCAACTCGGTTCACAGCGGGCGGCAACGCCGACCGCACAAGGGTTTTCGGGATTTTGGATGCCGAAAAAGTTAGGCGTCGTAAATAAGGACTTGTGCCAGTATACGGTGCCACAGATCCCCGAAAGTGCCGTGTTTAAGGGAAAAACGTAGGCGCTGTGATCGGGGTTGTAACAAGAAAGGAGAAAGAATCATGGATTATGAATTACTGAAAAAGCGCAGAGAGAAATATTTGAAAATACAGAAAGAATTAGGAGAAGAACAGCATATCGGTATAGGTTATGTGCTGACGGTGGACGGAAAGCAATATCCCGTAATGGCTTGTTTCCATGTCGATGGTGTAACGGAAGAAGCAAAGGACAAACTGAAATACCTTATCACCGGTCGAAGAAGTTAACAAAACTGTTTCAGCAAAGTCGCTGGACTACTCGACCGAATCGTGATATGTTGTTGCCGTATCCTATTCGGTTTGATTGAAAGAGCCGCACTCGGCTCGGAAAGGAAACGTGTAATGAAATCAACCGAAAGCAAAAATTTAATAACAGCCATATACTGCCGCCTGTCCCAAGAGGACGATCTGCAAGGCGAATCCAACAGTATCAAAAATCAAAAGTTAATATTACAGCAGTACGCAGAACAGCACCGTTTCCCGAACATTCACTTCTATGTGGATGACGGATACTCGGGAGCAAATTTTGCTGGGGTTAGATAGCGATACTTTTTACATCTACCATGTTGCGGCGGTCATGGTTGACAA
>ERZ827458.2113-NODE-2113-length-10509-cov-23.957050_pt1 | contig 10509 bp, 10 predicted proteins | sample MGYA00519706_ERZ827458 | MGnify/ENA primary metagenome ERZ827458 (study PRJEB31778, sample SAMEA3449309) | human gut metagenome | biome: human gut; feature: human-associated habitat; material: faeces | place: United Kingdom | collected 2010/2012 ...
TTATAACTTCCTGTTTTTGTTGGTGTAGTCCTTACACCGTCCAATCATTATTTGGGCTGGCGGAGTTTGAATAAATATTGTATTGCTTTGATTTTTAATGATTTTGTTTAATTCATTTTTTGTGCGTATACCTAATCGTATACCAATGGCTGGAAGTTAATGTGAAATGAAAGCGCATTTTTACTTGGATTGATGCTATATCGTACAGGAAAAAAAATTTTTTTCGAAAGAACTGTTCACACTGTTCACCTTTCTGTTTTCTCCTTTTATTTCAGAGTGATAGATGGTGAATAATGGGTGAAGGGTGAACATTCGATTCTTCACCTCCGGCATTCTGCCGGTGTGACTTGTGCAGGGGATTAATTTCCCGTGCTGAAATCACACCGGAAGAAAAAAAGTTTTTTTGATTTGATTGTTCACACTGTTCACCTTTCATTTTTCTCTATTAATTTCAGTGTGATAACGGGTGAATATACGGTGAAGGGTGAACAGTGGATTGTTCACCTTCGGGGAATTCAGGGATAAAAAAAGACCGGCAGATGCCGGTCAGATGAGTCATGATGGTCAGGTTGTTGCAGGGTCGTCACATTTTGGCAGCCAGTCGCCGTAGCTTTCCTCTTTCAGCGTCAGGTTGGTCTGTATCCCCTGTTTGGTATGGCGCTTCTCGTAATTCAGTCCGTATTCCTTCAGCATCACCGGCAGCCCCAGCCCGAACATTTTCAGACTGAGTACATTCCGGTAGCCGTTTGCCTCCATGTAGGCCAGATAGGCGTGATAGAGGTATTTACGGTAATTACGCGGGATGATACTGGCGTTCCCCATATACATGCCGCTGGTCTGCGGCAGGGTTTCCAGATAGCCGATAAAATCAAACGTCGGGTCGGCATCCCGTTTGATGTTCAGTGCCTCGTCTGAGTTCTGCTGGGACTGAAGCAGTGACCGGGCGAGCATCGGGTCGCTGAACTTCTGCATCAGGTGACGCACGATGACCGCCAGCTCGCGGGTGATTTTGTCCTTAAGCTGCGGGTCGCGCTCCTGCGGGGCTATCTGTTCCGGGAAGTGAATAATCACCCGCCGGCGTGACACGCCGCCGCTGCGGTCGGTGAAGCGCATCGGGTTATTGTTCACGGCCAGAATCACCGCCGGGATATGCGTGGAGTACGCATCCCGGTATTTCGGGTCAACGGACACCGCGTCGCCGCCGGTGATGGCCTTGAGTCCGGCACCGTCGCCGCTCCATTTTTCCTGGTCCGGCAGGCGTATCAGTGAGAAGCCAGTTAACGCGGCACGTTCACGCGGGGATTCCAGCGTCTCGATGGTGGCCGACGTGGCGTTATCCTCCCCGGCCAGCAGGGTGGCTATTTCGGCCATGATACTTTTGCCGCTGCCGCCGGGACCGGTCACCTCCAGAAAGAGCTGCCAGTCGTAGCGGTTTGCCAGCACCATAAACAGTGCGGCCAGAATCACGTCGCGTTTTTCCGCACGGCCACCGGCGGCACGGTCAAGCCAGCGCCAGAACGCGGGGGCGTGGGTTTCCAGCGTTTCCCCTTCCACCGGCGGGGTGAAATCCACATCGCACAGGGTACGCATCCAGTGTGACGGACTGTGCGGGTGGAACGTGCCGTTCTGCGTGTCGAGCACGCCGTTACGAAAGCCAATCAGGCGGCGGGAGGGGGCTTCCTGCTGCGGAATAATCAGCTTCAGGGTGTCCACCACGGAGGCCACCTTCCCGGAGGAGAACGGCGCGCGCAGACGCTGAAACAGCCCGGCCACATCCCGGGCAAAGTCCTGTGGTGGCAGCACCTTCCAGACACCATTTTCATAACGGGACAGAAGCTGGCCGTTGGCATCGACCGCGAGCGCCTCGCCGTAATGCTCATAGATACGCATGGCCTTTTCGCTGGTACTCATGGCGGAAAACTCCGCTTCGCTCATGGTGTCGAACGGGCTTTCAGCCGGTGGCCGGATGGCATCGTAAATGGCCTTACGGGTGGCCTCCCCGCCGTACTGCGTGAAGGCATCATTCCAGTCACCGAAGACCGGCGGCAGGGCAACAACGCCCTCACACGCATCTGCGGCTGCGGCGGCTTTTGTCTGGCCGTCACCGCTGAGGTCACGGTCTGCGGCAAGGACAATCTGACAGGCCGGATACTTCTGTCGGGCAAGGCTGGCCAGAGAAAGGAGGTTCACGGAAGAAAGCGCCACCATCACCGTTTCACCGGTCAGGTGATGCACGGTAAGTGCGGTCGCGTATCCCTCCGCTATCCACAGACGTTTTCCTGCCTGATTCTGTCCTTCAAGGGTGTGACAGGTGCCCCTGACCTGTCCGCCTTTCAGGGTGCGCTTACGGCCGTCAGCACTGATTAACTGAAGGTTAACCAGTTCGCCGCTGTCGTCATACAGTGGCACCACAAGGTCACCGGCGCGCCAGCTCACGCCACCGGCTCTGTGTGTGCCGGTCAGCATCCGGCATTCCCGGCCGGGAAAGCCCTTGCGGGTCAGGTAGGCGTTACCGGTTCCGGGACGGGTTTTCGCCATCAGGGTTTGTGCCAGTGCGGCGGCGTTCTTCCGGGCAGCGTCTGTTTCAGCACCGGCGGCAGCCGTCACTGCCGGGTCAGCCGGGGGCAGGCTGCCGGTCACGGCAGCCACCTTTGCGGCCGCATCGGACGGGGAAACACCAAACACCTTTTCAACCAGTTTCAGGCCGTCACCGGCACCACACTGATTGCAGTACCAGGTGCCGCGCCCCTCCCTGTCATCAAAACGGAAGCGGTCACTCCCGCCACAGACCGGACAGGGCTGATGACGGTTTTTCAGCACCTGAATCCCCAGCGCCGGGAGAATACGCGGCCAGTGGCCGAGCGCATGGCTGACGGTGGCGGTTACGTTCATTTTCATGGTGTTGTTCTCCTTCAGTGCAGTACCGGCGCTTTTATGTGACGGGCACAGAGTTCATCCATCACAACCAGCCCGAGAAAGGACAGCGACGGCGCGGCCTTCAGGGGGCCGGATTCCATTAAATCTTCCAGCAGGGCACAGGCTATCTGACGCCCTTTTTCCTCACCGTGCTGGCGCAGATAAAAGCCTTCCAGCTCAGCGGCGATGGCAGCCTCCAGTGATTCAAGGGTGAGATGCGGGTAGCGGTGCTGACGTTCGCACACGGTCAGCCAGGCACAGGCGACAGCGCGACGGTAAAGGGCTGCGCGTAAGACGGGCGGTAAGGGGGGGGGCATTTGCTTTCCTCCCTGTGACAGATGACTGCATTCCGTGCCGGTTGCATTAACTGATAAGGCATATCTGCGTCTCCTGAAGACGTGCGTATCCCTGCGCGAATACGCACATTTAATTTTTCGGGTGTCGTTTTTTAATTACAGATAATTGCGGTAACTGTTATCCGGGGTGATTTCCGGGTCAGGCTCCGTGCGGGGAATTTCCCGCCATTCCCGCGCCACCGGTGCCGCCCGGCTGACCGGAACAGGGTCCTGCGGGTAAATATCCAGATATTTCTCCCGCCATTTCTGTAATTCCGGGTCTCCGGCCATTTCTTTCAGTACCGCATGCCGGTTTACGGGGCTGCGTCTGAACAGGTCAGGACGGTCACAGGTAAATTCCCGCAGAAAACGCCCCAGCGGGATGTCTGTGGTGCGCCCGTCAGCGAGGATACGCACAAGGATACTGAATTTACGGCGGTACGGATTCCAGACAATGTCCGGGCAGCGGTACGGCATTTCCCACGGAATACCGTCTTCCAGAATGCCGACCACGGCCACATCGGGAAAACCGGCAGAACGGTAAATCTCACCGGGCTGGGGAAAATCAAACATGCGTCCTGTCTCCCCGGTCTTTCTGCTGGGCGAGAAAATCGCGGCACAGGCCTTTGGCTTTCAGCTCATTCAGCACAAAATCAATATCTTCATTCAGGTAGCTGAAAATATGCGGAATGTAGAGCTGATGCAGGCCGGAGAGTTCACGGTGAATCAAATCACCCCCAACAAACTGGGATACGGCGCTGGCGCGGTTGAGCTTATGGTAAGCCTCAATGCTGAGGTGTTCACGGGCGTCATGACGTGCTGAGACGGTCTGAGGGGCTTTTTTATTACGCACGGGACACCTCCACCACCGGCAGACGGGCAGCAAGGGAGAGCACATAGTCACGGACAAGGGAACGGCGGGCGCTGCGTTCATCACCGGCGACGGTGCGAAGCATGCAGATACGGGGATGACGGTCTGCGCGACGGACAGCCGCAAACACAAAGACAAATTCAGGGTGTGAAGGGGTAAGGGTTGTAGCCATAAGGCAGTCTCCTTCGAGTAGCAAATAACTGCTATCGCCGGAGTTCCTACGCTCGATGGCGATAGCCCAGACGGGGGTAGGAATACCGGCCTCGAAGAATACCGGCCAGCCCGGAGGCTGCCCCGCCTGAGCTACCATTGACTCAGTGGCATAACATGCGATTGCGAACAGGATCATACCTGCACGGCAAACCACACGCCACACCATAATCTGGCGCTCTGTGGCGTTGATTGCGACACAAAAAAAGACGCATGGCGCGTCATATGTCGCCTTCGAGTTACACGGGTTCCTACGCCCGGCTGCCGATTTTGCGGCAGCGGAAAAACTATATCCGCAAATGCCGGAAAAAGGCAAGCCAGAAAAAGGGACTTTTTGCAGAGCGGGCATCATCATGCGTCGTACCCCCGTTTGCGTCCGGCAATGCGCCCGGCCATCCATGCGGTGACTTCAGAGTGCAGCCAGGCCACATTTTTACCGCCAAGACTCACCTGCGGCGGAAATTCCCCCTTACGGATGAGTTCATAGATGGTCGAGCGTGACAGGCCGCACAGGTGCATCACTTCCGGCAGACGTAAAAAACGCTCCTGCGTGATGTCCGGCAGCGGCATCAGTGGCGTAACAGGGGCGGGAGACGGGGAAGAAAAAACAGCTTGCATCGGGCTACCTCGTTAATGTCCATACAGCACCGGATAAGTCCGTCCGGCTTCGGGTAGCGCTTTATTTTGTGAATATTTTCAGCAGACGCAACAGGGGGGATTTGTTCCGGCAGCCTTACAATGGCTGTGCATTTTTTGTACATCAGCGCCAGATAGCTTTAAAACGCTCTGGAAGGAGCTGGAAAAAATTATAGTGAAATACAAATTGTTTTTTCTTATTTATTTCAGTGAATTAATAAAAATAAAAAGTAATAAACAGCACAAAAAGCCCATCAACGGGTGAACAGTGGTGAACAGAGGTGAACAGTAAAATATAAAAAAACAAACAGTAAGCCGGTTTTTCCTGCGACCTTTTCCTGGCTTGCCGGTCTGAGGATGAGTCTCCTGTGTCAGGGCTGGCACATCTGCAATGCGTCGTGTTGCTGTCCGGTGTACGTCACAATTTTCTCAACCTGAAGTGACGAGGAGCCGGAAAATGTCTGACAACACCATCCCTGAATATCTGCAACCCGCACTGGCACAACTGGAAAAGGCCAGAGCCGCTCATCTTGAGAACGCCCGCCTGATGGATGAGACCGTCACGGCCATTGAACGGGCAGAGCAGGAAAAAAATGCGCTGACGCAGGCCGACGGAAATGACGCTGACGACTGGCGCACGGCCTTTCGTGCAGCCGGTGGTGTCCTGAGCGACGAGCTGAAACAGCGCCACATTGAGCGCGTGGCACGCCGGGAGCTGGTACAGGAATATGACAATCTGGCCGTGGTGCTGAATTTCGAACGTGAACGCCTGAAAGGGGCGTGTGACAGCACGGCCACCGCCTACCGGAAGGCACATCATCACCTTCTGAGTCTGTATGCAGAGCATGAGCTGGAACACGCCCTGAATGAAACCTGTGAGGCGCTTGTCCGGGCAATGCATCTGAGCATTCTGGTACAGGAAAATCCGCTCGCCAACACCACCGGCCATCAGGGCTACGTCGCACCGGAAAAGGCTGTCATGCAGCAGGTGAAATCATCGCTGGAACAGAAAATTAAACAGATGCAAATCAGCCTCACCGGCGAGCCGGTTCTCCGGCTGACCGGACTGTCAGCGGCAACACTCCCGCACATGGATTATGAGGTGGCAGGCACACCGGCACAGCGCAAGGTGTGGCAGGACAAAATAGACCAGCAGGGAGCAGAGCTGAAGGCCAGAGGACTGCTGTCATGATTTACTGCCCGTCGTGTGGACATGTTGCTCACACCCGTCGCGCACATTTCATGGACGATGGCACCAAGATAATGATTGCACAGTGCCGGAATATTTATTGCTCTGCGACATTTGAAGCGAGTGAAAGCTTTTTCTCTGACTGTAAAGATTCAGGAATGGAATACATTTCAGGCAAACAGAGATACCGCGATTCACTGACGTCAGCCTCCGGCAGCATGAAGCGCCCGAAAAGAATGCTTGTTACCGGATATTGTTGTCGGAGATGTAAAGGCCTTGCGCTGTCAAGAACATCGCGGGGTCTGTCTCAGGAAGTCACCGAGCGTTTTTATGTGTGCACGGATCCGGGCTGTGGTCTGGTGTTTAAAACGCTTCAGACCATCACCCGCTTCATTGTCCGCCCGGTCACGCCGGACGAACTGGCAGAACGCCTGCATGAAAAACAGGAACTGCCGCCAGTACGGTTAAAAACACAATCATATTCGCTGCGTCTGGAATGAGGGCTGCCGGTTAACACCGGCCGTCGCCACACACCGTATTTTTATTCTTCAGCATGATGAGAAAGAGATAACGATGGAAAGCACAGCCTTACAGCAGGCCTTTGACACCTGTCAGAATAACAAAGCAGCATGGCTGCAACGCAAAAATGAGCTGGCAGCGGCCGAACAGGAATACCTGCGGCTTCTGTCAGGAGAAGGCAGAAACGTCAGTCGCCTGGACGAATTACGCAATATTATCGAAGTCAGAAAATGGCAGGTGAATCAGGCCGCCGGTCGTTATATTCGTTCGCATGAAGCCGTTCAGCACATCAGCATCCGCGACCGGCTGAATGATTTTATGCAGCAGCACGGCACAGCACTGGCGGCGGCACTGGCACCGGAGCTGATGGGCTACAGTGAGCTGACGGCCATTGCCCGAAACTGTGCCATACAGCGTGCCACAGATGCCCTGCGTGAAGCCCTTCTGTCCTGGCTTGCGAAGGGGGAAAAAATTAATTATTCCGCACAGGATAGCGACATTTTAACGACCATCGGATTCAGGCCTGACGCGGCTTCGGTGGACGACAGCCGTGAAAAATTCACCCCTGCGCAGAACATGATTTTTTCGCGTAAAAGTGCGCAACTGGCATCACGTCAGTCTGTGTAAAATTTCCCGAAAATCCGCCTGTTTTTACTGAAAAAAGCCATGCATCGATAAGGTGCATGGCTTTGCATGCGTTTCCCTGCCTCATTTTCTGCAGACCGCGCCATTCCCGGCGCGGTCTGAGCGTGTCAGTGCAACTGCATTAAAACCGCCCCGCAAAGCGTGCGGGCGAGGCGGGGAAAGCACTGCGCGCTAACGTGGTAGTTTAAATTTTTTTCGCATGACAGCACGCTTCAGTCGAGGAGTAATGCTTTAAATTAATCCTGTTAGCTATGATTATTGCGGTTCATCATATCGTGCTAGAAGCATGAATAATGCTGTGAAAAAGCCGCTATTAAAGCGGCCATAAAAAGTAGTAAGGCTATATGAATAATTATGGAGCCTTTATTCCTAACTCAAACTCCTCTCCATCCCTAACCTTTTCGAGGAGTTCTCGAAGATAGTTTGAATATCTATGGGACTGAATCTCATCACCGTTCATTATTGCATAGTGGTATTTGTTATCGAATGTCTTGATGTCTACGTTCGTGATGTTTTTAACTACTTCTAATAGTTTGTTCGCATCATGCCAGCCTTTGAAACCAAGTGATTGCCCTAGCGTGGTTAAAGTAAAAGGATAACTGGCATTAAATGCCATACCATCTGACGATGTGGCGATACCATATAATTTCGCTAATTCACCTTCTGACTCGCTAATGCTTGATAAAACTCGGTAATCAACTTGGACAGGATTGCGAGGTATATCAGTTCTGACGAGATCGTAAGTGCGAGCTAAAAGTGCCCTCAATAATTTGGGATTTATGTTATCAAGTGCTCTGTTCGCGCCAAACGCTGAAAATACCCAAGAGAAGTCATTTGCTACTATACTTTTATTCTAATGCTTTTGTTTGCAGATACTTGAATCAGCCGTTCACGGCGTGGGTATTCACTTTCATTTTGTTTGCTCGTCCATTCTAAAATGTATATATTTGGAATGACATCTCCATTTTCTGAAAGTAGTTCATCAATATCAGATAGTATGTTTTTTATGTTCGAGTCTTCTGCGCTGTAACCTATAAATAGAAGAGGGTGTTCAGCAAAGAAAGTAAGCAGTTTTGCGCTTAAATATTTCTTCTTCTTTATGAAGTCATCGTAGTCATCGCGGTTTATTATTATGCTTTCAGGAGTGGAGCAGCAACCATGTATTTTAAGTATTTCACCAATGCTACCGTGATTAGCGTAAAGGATTTTTTGGCCTATAATGGGGGTAAGCTCAGGATATATCGATTCAAGTAATTTGTCGTAATTTGTTGTGATGATTGAATGAGGGTGAATCTTTCTCAGAAGTTCAATTTCACCGTTGTTTACGATTTCTTTTTCTTGTAACAATGAGTTGAAAATACTAGATACTTTGTATTTAAAATAAATACTTGGCTCATTGCCTGCATCAAATAACTCTGCTGGAAATTCTTTCTCTCCATCACCCCATGCCCACTCGTTATAAGAATCAGAAAATACACTGCCGATATCAATCAACTCGGGGTATTTCTGTTTATAATAGGCAAATCTTTTATCGATGTTAGGACATTCATTAGCAAGTTGCTGAAGAAGTTCTTCCCAGTTTGGGCCAGAAAGATATCTCTTGGTTAATCCCGATCCAACAAAAAGTATGGGTTGGCATCCCATTCCTTCAAGACATGTCTTTATATCATCACTAACGTCTTCGATGTATTGATGGTAGTTATTTGGCATTTAAGACTCCTTTGCTGTGCAATCTTATTAAATCGCTTGCATGAGGCGGTGGCGGTTGTGCACAAATTCACCCCACCAATTCATCAAGTCTATACGTTGTTCAAGGTAAGTTGAACGATTGTATGCTCTTCGAACTTCATTTTTATCACTGTGAGCAAGTGCCGCTTCAATTACGTCCGGATTAAAACCAGCTTCATTTAGTGCTGTACTTGCTATAGAACGTAATCCATGAGCAACAAGCTTCCCACCATAACCAATGCGCTTAAGCGCGGCATTCGCAGTCTGGCTATTCATTGGTTGTTTAGGGTCATTTCTGCTTGGGAAAACATGCTCACGATGTGCGCTAATAGGTTGCATCACTTCTAGAATTTCTAATGCCTGCGTGGATAAAGGAACTATGTGCTCTCGTTTGGCCTTCATCCGTTCGGCTGGAATCATCCAGAGCTTTGCATCGAGATCGATCTCTGCCCATCGAGCACCGGAAGCTTCAGCAGGACGCACTAGAGTCAGAAGCTGCCATTCAATGAGACAGCGAGTCGGAACAGACAGATTTGACATGAACAAAGAACGCATCAGCTTTGGTAATTCTTCTGGCCTCAGCGTCGGCATGTTTTGTTTTCTGGGCTTTTCAAAGGCCATCCCAACACCTGATGCTGGATTGGCATCAATCAGACCAGTGTTTACGGCATAAATCATTATCTCGTTAATGCGCTGTACAAGTCGGCGCACTGTCTCGAGTGCTCCACGAGCTTTGATTGGCTCAAGGGCTTCAACTAGTGTTCGGGCTTTTATTTGCTGGACAGGAATCTCCCCGATGGCAGGGAATACGTCTTTTTCCAGTGAGCGCCATATATCTTTAGCGTAATCAGGGGTAACGCTTTTGCTTTTTATCTGGAACCAGTTGGTCGCAACAGTCGAAAAAATACTGTCTAGAGCTATCTGTTGTTGTTCTTCGATAAATTCAGCTTGAACTTGTGGGTCTATACCATTAGCCAACAAAGCAAGGTAATCCGCTCTTAACCGTCGAGCATCAGCAAGTGAAAGGGCGGGGAAAGCACCAAGCCCCATCATTGTCCGCTGTTTTGTTGCTGGACGTTGATAACGGAAACGCCACAACTTCTTACTGTTCGTTTTAACGAGCAGAAAAAGGCCATCGCCATCATGTAACGTTAGATCCTTTTCTAACGCTTTAGCGCGCAGAACTTCTGTGTTGGTCAGGGGGCGTGTCGTTCTTGCCACTGTGGCCGCTCCTTCATGAATTGGTATACGCGTTTAGGTATACATCCTACCGTATACCTAAACGTATACCAATAATCACTGGATTTAGCTGGATATCCTCGGACAATGGTAGACACAAAAAAGCCCGCAGAGCTTGTGCCATGCGGGCTTTTAGGATTTCTCCGGACGTATCCGGAAGAGCAAGTGGTGGAGCTGGCGGGAGTTGAACCCGCGTCCGAAATTCCTACATCCTCGGTACT
>ERZ827458.2115-NODE-2115-length-10497-cov-7.192396_pt1 | contig 10497 bp, 10 predicted proteins | sample MGYA00519706_ERZ827458 | MGnify/ENA primary metagenome ERZ827458 (study PRJEB31778, sample SAMEA3449309) | human gut metagenome | biome: human gut; feature: human-associated habitat; material: faeces | place: United Kingdom | collected 2010/2012 ...
CAGGCGGTCTGCCGTGTAACGGCTTAAATAAAATGATGAAATCATTTTATTAAGAGATAGTATTACAGCTTTTTTCGCCGGTTATACAGCTTGGCGAGGCCGCCCTCGCTGGTTTCCCGGAAGCGGTGATCCAGGTTGACGCCGGTTTCCCGCATGGCGCGGCACACCATGTCGTAGCTGATGTTCCGGGAGCCGGTGAGAAAATAGCTCAGGTTGCAGGCGTTCATCGCCCGCACTGCAGCCACGGCGTTGCGCTCGATGCAGGGAATCTGCACAAGACCGCAGATGGGGTCGCAGGTCAGACCCAGATGATGCTCCATGGCGACTTCCGCGGCGTACTCCACCTGATCCAGATCCTGATGGTACAGCTCCGCCAGCGCCGCCGCGGCCATGGAGCAGGCGGTGCCGATCTCCGCCTGACAGCCGCACTCCGCCCCGGAGATGGAGGCGTTTGTCTTGGTCAGGTTGCCGATGATGCCGGCGGTGGCAAGCCCCCGGCAAATCTGCGCGTCGGTAAAGCCCTTCGTCACCTGAGCGTATTTGAGGACGGCGGGAAGTACGCCGCAGGCGCCGCAGGTGGGGGCGGTGACGATGGTGCCGTTGTCCGCGTTCTGCTCGGCGACGGCGTAGGCATAGGCGGCGATCATCTGGAATTCCTTCATGGCCGGATTTTCGTCATCGGGGTGCTGCTCATACAGGTATTTTGCCTTGCGCTGGACGTTCAGGCCGCCGGGAAGCACGCCGGTTTTGGAAAGACCCTCGTCGATGGACTGCTTCATGGTCTGCCAGACGTCCAGAAGGAACGCCCAGATCTCCGGCCCCTCGTTCAGCTCTACGTAGTCACTGAGGGTCTGGATGTAGCGCCACTTGCAGAAATCGGCAATCTCCGCGAAGGAATGCTCCACGTAGACCTCCTCGCTTTCGGCGTCCGTCCGGCCGGGGATGCGGATGTCGCCGCCGCCGATGGATTCCACCCGCAGCCTGTCCGTTTCTGCCCCGTTTTCCAGAGCGATCAGATCCATGGTGTTGGGGTGGGCGGAGGCGGGGAGCGCCTCGTCGGAGAAGACAATCTCCGTGGGGACGGGAGCAAGAACCTCCCGCAGCACTCGGTCGGTGCCGTGACCCACGCCGGTTTTGCTCAGAGAGCCATAGAGGATCACCCGGAAGCCGCCGGCCTGGGGATGGGCGCCCTTAAAATAATTCGCAGCACGCTCCGGCCCCATGGTATGGGAGGAGGAGGGGCCTTTGCCGGTTTTGTAAATTTCACGGATGGATTTCATAGAGGAACCTCCGAATTTCTATATCTGCCGGGAAACCGGCGGAGTACTATTTTCTTTAGTATAACAAATTCGGGAGGAAATTACAATGGGTTTTCCTCCCGGCTTTGCAGCGCTTCCAGGCTCAGCTCTCCCGCCAGCTTGTAAAGGCTGTCGCAAAGCACCTGCTCCAGCGGAAGTCCTGCCCAGGCGGCGACCCGGGAATAAAACAGAGCCACGGTAGGCTCCAAGTACAGTGTTACCTTCGTCATAAGCGCCTCCTGGGATCGAAAAAATTTCTCAAAAACCTCTGCTCCATCCTATGCAGACCCTTGACAATGGTGCTATAATAAGATATCTAGATTTGGGAATCGAGGATGAGGAATATGGCAAAAGAGAAAAAGGTGGAGCAGATCACCGACATGGAGGTCGATTTTGCGCAGTGGTATACGGACGTGTGCCGGAAGGCCGAGCTGGTGGAGTACGCCTCCGTCAAGGGCTTTACCATCCTGCGCCCCTATGGCTACGCAATCTGGGAGAACATGCAGCGGATCATGGACGGCGAATTTAAGAAAACCGGCCATGAGAACGTGGCAATGCCCGTGCTGATCCCGGAGAGCCTGCTGAAAAAGGAAGGCGAGCTGGTCAACGGATTTGCCCCCGAGGTGGCCTGGGTCACCATGGGCGGCAGTGAGAAGCTGGAAGAGCGTCTGGCCTTCCGTCCCACCTCCGAGACCATGTTCTGCGACCACTGGTCGAACATTCTGCAAACCTACCGGCAGCTGCCTATGCTGTATAACCAGTGGTGCTCCGTCATCCGTTGGGAGAAGACCACCCGCCCCTTCCTTCGTTCCCGGGAATTCTGGTGGCAGGAGGGTCACACCATCCATGAGACTGCCGAGGAGGCCAAGGCCGAGACGGAGCAGCAGCTGAACTGCTATGCCGATTTCTTTGAAAATGTTCTGGCCATCCCCGTGGTACCCGGCCAGAAGACCGAAAAGGAGAAGTTCGCCGGCGCCGAAGCGACCTACACCGTGGAGTGCATGATGAAGGATCACAAGGCGCTCCAGGGCGCGACCTCCCACTATTTCGGCGATAAGTTCAGCCGCGCCTACAACGTCACCTTTACCGGCCGGGACAACAAGCAGCAGTACCCCTTCCAGACCTCCTGGGGCAGCACGACCCGGATGATCGGCGCGGTCATCATGACCCACGGCGACAACAACGGCCTGGTTCTGCCCCCCAAGATCGCCCCCATTCAGGTTATCATTCTGCCCATCGCCCAGCACAAGCCCGGCGTTCTGGAAGCGGCGGCGCAGCTGAAAGAGCGCCTGGTGAAGGCGGGATTCCGGGTGAAGGTGGACGATTCCGACAACTCCATGGGCTGGAAGTGCGCCGAGTACGAGATGAAGGGCGTGCCGCTGCGGGTAGAGTGCGGCCCGAGAGATCTGGAAAACGGCCAGTGCATTCTGGTGCGCCGGAACGACGGCGAGAAGACCGTGATCAAGCTGGAAGACCTGGAACAGGCCGTGGAAGCCCAGCTGGAGCTGGTGCAGAAGGGCATGTACGAGAAGGCAAAGAAGAATCTGGAGGAGCACATCTTCGAGGCGCACTCCATTGAGGAGGCCAAGGAGCTTCAGCAGAAGAACGGCGGCTTCATCAAGACCATGTGGTGCGGCGACGAAGCCTGCGAGCTGAAGATGAAAGAGGTCGCCGGCATGTCCTCCCGGTGTATGCCGCTGAAGCAGGAGCATCTGGGCGACACCTGCGCCTGCTGCGGAAAGCCCGCCAAGCACATGATCTACTGGGGCGTTGCGTACTAAGAAGCAATAGACGAAAATGCAGGTCTGCTGAAAGGCAGACCTGCTTCTGAGGCTGTAAGTTTACATAATATGGAGGAATATGGAGAAAATTCTGATTATTGGCTGCTCCGGCAGCGGAAAATCCACCCTTGCCGTGGCTTTGGGAGAAAAGCTGGGATTGCCGGTGGTGCATCTTGACCAGCTGTGGTGGAAAGAGGGCTGGCGAAATGTGACCCGGGAGGAATTTGACTCCCGGCTGGCCATGGCGATGAACATGGACGGATGGATCATCGACGGAAATTACAGCCGCACCATGGAAATGCGGCTGGCGAAATGCGACACCGTTATTTATCTGGATTTTAACCGCTGGGCGTGCCTGCGGGGGATGTGCCAGCGGGTGTTCGGCAATTACGGGAAGGCGCGTCCCGACATGGCACAGGGCTGCCCGGAACGGTTCGATCCGTCCTTTGTGAAGTGGATTTGGGATTACAACAAAAACAACCGGGTGCAAAATTATATGTACCTCGCCCAGGCGAAGCACGCCAAGGCGATCGTTCTGAAAACCGGAAGGAGGTCAAGGCGTTCCTCCGGAATCTGGGGGACACGCTGCCCGATTGAAGCCCAATATAAAAAAGTACAGCCCCAACCGTCAGGTTGGGGCTGTAGAGATATTGAATTCTTACACGATACCCTGGGCGCTCATGGCGTCGGCAACCTTCAGGAAGCCCGCAATGTTGGCACCGGCAACGTAGTTGCCCTCCATGCCGTATTCCTTGGCGGCGGCATCCAGATTGTGGAAGATGTTCACCATGATGGTTTTCAGCTTGGCGTCCACTTCCTCGAACGTCCAGCTCAGGCGCTCGGAGTTCTGGGTCATTTCCAGCGCGGAGGTGGCGACGCCGCCGGCATTGGAGGCCTTGCCGGGGCAGAACAGAACGCCGTGCTCCTGCAGGTAGGCGGTGGCGTCCAGAGAGGTGGGCATGTTCGCGCCCTCGGCCACGGCGAAGCAGCCGTTTGCCGCCAGCGTCTTGGCGTCGTCCAGCAGAAGCTCGTTCTGGGTGGCGCAGGGCAGCGCCACGTCGCACTTCACCGTCCACACGCCCTTGCCCTCGTGGTAGACGGAGTTGGGGCGTGCCTTGGCGTACTCGGTCAGGCGGGCGCGGCGCACCTGCTTGACGTCGATGAGGGTGGCCACATCGATGCCGTTGGGATCGTAGATCCAGCCGGTGGAATCGGAACAGGTGACGGGCTTGGCGCCCAGCTGCCAGGCTTTTTCGATGGCGTAGGTCGCCACGTTGCCCGCGCCGGAGACCACAACGGTCTTGCCCTCCAGGGACTTGCCGTTGCAGCGGAGCATTTCGTCCGTCAGGTACAGCAGACCGTAGCCGGTGGCCTGGGTACGGGCAAGGCTGCCGCCGTAGGAAAGACCCTTGCCGGTGAGGACGCCCTCGTACAGATTGCGGATGCGCTTGTACTGGCCGAACAGATAGCCGATCTCCCGGCCGCCTACGCCGATGTCGCCGGCGGGAACGTCGGTATCCGCGCCGATGTACTTATACAGCTCCGTCATGAAGCTCTGGCAGAAGGCCATGACCTCCCGGTCGGACTTGCCCTTGGGGTCAAAGTCGGAGCCGCCCTTGCCGCCGCCGATGGGCAGGCCGGTAAGGCTGTTCTTGAACACCTGCTCAAAGCCCAGGAACTTGATGACGCTTAAGGTAACGCTGGGATGGAAGCGCAGACCGCCCTTGTAGGGGCCGATGGCGCTGTTGAACTGGACGCGGTAGCCGTTGTTCACCTGAACCTGACCCTTGTCGTCCACCCAGGGAACCCGGAACAGGATGGCACGCTCGGGGGTGGTCAGGCGCTCCAGCAGAGCGTCCCGGCGGTAAGCGTCCTCGTTTTTCTCGATCACGGGACGCAGAGATTCCAGAACCTCATAGACCGCCTGATTGAATTCGGGCTGGTCGGGATTTTGCTTTTTGACCCGGGCAAGGGTCTCGTCAACATAACTCATGAACAAATGTCCCTCCATGAAAGATTAGTATGCCCGAATTGTAACAGAATTGGGCGGAAAAAACAAGGGGTATCTGCAACTTTTTCGTCGCAGAACTGCATTTTCCACAAAACCGCCAATCCCCGAAGGCGGATAGAAAGGGGATTTGGAATATTGGAAGCCGTCATCTTGCCCGGGGGAGGATCTCCTCCCGGATGACCGAAACGAGAGTGTCCAGCTCCTCGGCGGTGGTGTCCCGGCTCAGGGAAACCCGGAAGGAGCCGTCCATGATTTCCGGCGAGAGATTCATGGCTTCCAGCACATGGCTGCGATGTCCCTTGGCGCAGGCGGAACCGGCGGAAACGCAGATGCCGTGGTCTTGTAGAATATTGATGGTGTTCTGGGTGGGTACGCCGGGGACGGACAGGGACAGAATGTGGGGCGCGTCGTGTGCGCCGTTGACAACCAGCCCGTCCAGCTCGGAAAGCTGGGAAACGGCATGCGAAAGCAGCGCCCTTTCCCGGGCGGCGTCCGCGTTAAATGTGGCGGACAGGGCGGCGCAGGCGGCGGCAAAGCCGAAAATGGCCGGGGTCGCCTCCGTGCCGCTGCGGTAGCCGCCCTCCTGCCCGCCGCCCTGGAGCAGCGCCGGGAAGGATTTCAGCCGGGGAGAAATATACAGCGCGCCGCAGCCCTTAGGACCATGGATTTTGTGGGAAGAAACGGAGATCAGGTCCGCGCCCAGCGTCTTCGCGGAGAAGGGGACTTTCAGGAAGCCCTGCACCGCGTCAGTGTGGAAAATTGCGTCGGGGCAGAGCCGGTGGGTCAGCCGCGCCATCTGCTGAATGGGCATGACGGAACCGGCCTCGTTGTTCACCATCATGACGGAAACCAGAATGGTGTCCTTCCGCAGAGCGGCTTTCAGCGCGTCCGTAGAAATGCGCCCCAGACTGTCCGGCTGCAAATAGGTCACGGAGAAGCCCCGGGCTTCCAATTCCTTCATGCAGTTCAGAATGGCGTGATGCTCAATGGCGGTGGTGACGATGTGCTTTCCCCGCTTGCCCATGCGCTTCGCGGTGCCGAATACGGCCCAGTTGTCCGCTTCTGTGCCGCCGGAGGTGAAGAACACCCGGTCAGGCTCCGCCCCCATGGCGGCGGCGACGGCGTGGCGGGCGGTGCGCAGCTCCCGGGCGGCGCGGATGCCGAAATCGTACAGGGCGCTGGGGTTTCCCCAGTTTTCGGTCAGCGCCTTTGTCATAGCCTCCACCGCTTCCGGGCAGGGACGGGTGGTGGCGGAATTGTCAAGGTAAATCATACGGATATCATCCTTTTTCGGTTATTTTCCCACGCAGAACCGCTCGAAAATTCGCGCGGTGATGTCCTCCCGGACGGTTGCGCCGGTGATCTCGCCCATGGCTTCCATGGCCTGCTCCACATCGGTGAGCACCGCGTCGGGGGTGATGCCCAGCTGCAAGCCCTGAAGCGACCGAAGCATGGCTTCGTAAGCCCGGCGGATGGCGTCAAACTGCCGGGCGTTGGTGAGAATGGAGCCGTCGCAGGGCGTTTCGTTTTCAAACATGGCGTCAACGGCGTCCGCAAGCTGGTCAAGCCCCTCGCCGGTTTTCGCGCAGATGGGAATGACGTTCAGGAAGGGCAGCTCCCCTGGCTCCACGGCGCTGCCGAGGTCTGTTTTATTGATGAGCGCCACCGCGTTCTCCCGCTCCATGCACAGGTCAATGATGGCCTGATCTTCTTCGTCCAACGGCTGGGAGCCGTCGCAGACGAAGATCACCAGATCGGCGTTTTCCACCGCTTCCCGGGAACGCCGGACGCCCATGGCCTCCACGGTATCGGCGGTTTCCCGGATACCGGCAGTGTCGATGAGCCGCAGACGGGTGGAACCCAGCAGCACCGTTTCCTCCACCGTATCCCGGGTGGTGCCGGGAACGTCGGTGACGATGCAGCGGTCAAACCCTGCCAGCGCGTTCAGAAGACTGGATTTGCCCACATTGGGTTTGCCCACAATGGCGGCGGCCACGCCCTGCCGGAGGATACGACCCTGCCCGTAGGTTTGCAGCAGGGCATACAGCGCTTTGGCATCGCCCCGAAGACTTTTGCTGTACTGTTCAAGGCCAAAATCCTCGATATCCTCGTCTGGGTAGTCCAGCACCGCGTGGAAATGGCTGCACAGATTGGTCAGGTCGTCGTAAATGGGCGCGAGCTGCTTTTGCAGCCTGCCGCCCACCTGCCCCGCGGCGTTGGCGGCGGCGTCGGCGGTATCCGCTTCAATGAGATCGATGACGGCCTCCGCCTGGGTCAGATCCATTTTCCCGTTGAGGAAGGCGCGTTTGGTGAATTCCCCCCGCTTGGCGGGAAGCGCCCCGGCGAGATACAGAGCCTCCAGCCCCGCCGCCAGCACGGCAGGGGAGCCGTGGCAGTGAAATTCCACTGTGTCCTCGCCGGTGTAGGAGTGGGGCGCACGGGAGACCACCGCCATGCACTGGTCAATGACCCGACGCTGCTTGTCGTGAAGAGCCCCCAGAACCAGACGGCGGTCGGGGGTGTCCCCCAGGGACTTTCCGCTATTCAATGTAAATACCTTATCCGCAGCCGCAATGCAGTCGTCACCCGACAGGCGGATGATGCCGATGGCGGAAACGGAAGCGCCGGTGGATACGGCGGCAATCACGTGGGACATAAAAAGCCTCCTGATTTGATTTTACGTTCGGAGATAGGTCATCCGGCATACCGTTCCATACGGAGCGCTTTTCTGCGCACCGTCCATGCGAAAGCCGTAATGTTCATAAAAACCGATGGCCGGGTCGTTGTTTTCCAACACCCAGAGTGTGACAGGGGAGCGGCGGTCAAGGCGGCTCAGCGTGGCATCCATGAGCTTCCGACCAAGCCCCAGACCCTGGGCTTCTTTCAATAGATAGATGGTAAATACCTCACCGGCACCGGAATCGTCTGTACCGTAGCAGCTGAAACCCACAATCTTTCCGTTCAGCCGGACGACGAGGGTGTTTTCCGGCCAGCGGCGGGCATTCTCCTGACATTTTTCCAACGTCTGACGGGCGATAAATGCTTCCGGCATCCGGCCGGTGTAGGTTTCCTGCCAGCTTTTCCAGTGTACGAAACCCTTCCCGTCGGTATCCTCGGGGCGCATCGGATGAATGTTGACGTCCATTTGGGAACCCTCCCTTATTCTTTCTGCAAAAATGCCAGAGGGTCGCCCTCATCGGCAATGAAGTGCATCAGCATGTACGCGCATATGATGGCCACGTTTTCCTCCCGTAGAATCCGCTTGCATTCCGCCCGGTCGGCGAGGATCACCTGAATGTCCTCCGACGATTCCTGATGTGCCGAGGTGGGTTCGCCGCTGCAATAGCCGAATACGGTGCCGCAGCTTTCGTCGGTCATGCCGATGGTGGTGAAAAACGGTCGGGAACAGGCGCCCGCGTCCACCGGGGTAAAGGTAAGCCCGGTTTCCTCGTACATTTCCCGGATACCGGCGGCTGCCGTGTCCTCGCCGCTTTCCACAAGACCGGCGGGAAATTCGTAGACGTAGTCCCCCAGGGGGTAGCGGTACTGGCGGACGAGGACGACCCTGTCCTTTTTCTCTCCGTAAACGCCGAAAAGAACGACGCCGTCGGGCTTGTTCTCGTGGGAAACGGCCTTGAGCTGCTCGATTTTCTTTGCCCGTGAGGCGACAAAATAGGGCGCGGACATTCCGTCCCGGTGGACGGCCTCGAATTCATAAAAGTTCAGAAACCGGGTATCAGACAACTTTTTGATTTCTCCGATTCGGCTCACCAGGGATGCCCCCTTAATTCCATAATGTTCTACTATAGCATTACACAATCAAAAAAGCAATGATATTCCGCCAAAATCCGGGCATACTTCCCTGGAGGAGGGGAAGCCATGACAGATGAACAGATCAAAAGCCGGTTTGCCGAAGCCGGGGATTTCGTGACCCGCACGCTGCGCTGCGGCGGGAATCCCCTCTATGCCTACTACATCGACGGCCTGACCTCCGGCGGGGATATTTCGGAGTATGTATTCAAGCCTATCTCGGAGAATTTGTCCGGAAGCATGGAGGAAGCCTACGACGCCGCCCTCCACGGCGCTGTGTATAACTCGGCGGTGTCCGTCTGCGGGGACGTGGACGAGGTGGCGCTGAAGCTGGTGAACGGCTTCTGCGTCGTCCTGTTTCCCGGCGTGGGCGCCCTCGCTTTTGAGGTAAAAACCGGCGTCAAGCGGGGGCCGTCCTCTCCCGAAGTGGAGAACACGGTAAAAGGGCCGAAGGACGCCTTCGTGGAAACCATCCGGGTCAACACCAGCCTGATCCGCCGCCATCTGCGGACGCCCGATTTGCGATTGTACGAAACAAAGGTAGGCCGCCGGTCGCTGACCAACGTGACGGTGGCGTGGGTGGAGGGCATTACAAACCCGGAATTGGTGAAGCGGATGAAGCGGCGGCTGGATACCATAGATATTGACGGACTTCTGTCGCCGTCGGCGGTGGAGGAGTACGTCACCGGCTCCCGCGCCACGGCGTTTCCGCTGCTGCAATACACGGAGCGTCCTGACCGCTTCTGCCAGGGACTGCTGGACGGCCGGGTCGGGCTGCTGGTGGACGGTCTGCCCCTGGCCTATCTTGCCCCGGCGACGCTGGGGTATCTGCTGGAAAGTCCGGAGGACAGGGGACGGGATTATGTGCTGGCTTCCTGCATCCGCATTCTCCGCTACGGCGCGCTGCTGACGGGGCTGCTGCTGCCGGCAATTTATATTGCCTTCGTCAGCTTCCATCAGGACTGGATACCCCAGCAGCTGCTGAACATTATCCTGTTGAATAAGGAAATGGTGCCGTTTTCCACGGCGGCAGAGGTCCTGGGATTGCTCATCGCCTACGAGCTGTTGCAGGAATCCGGAATCCACCTGCCTCAGGCCGTCGGACAGGCCGTCTCCACCATCGGCGGCATTGTGGTGGGAACGGCGGCGGTGGAAGCAAACCTGATATCTCCCGTGGCACTGGTGGTGATCAGCACGGCGGGGGTGTGTGGCTTTGTCCTGCCAAACAGAGACTTGGCGGAGGCCATTCGGGTCTGGCGGTTCGGTCTGGGCGTGGCGGCGTCGTTCGCGGGCATCAAGGGGCTGATTGCCGGACTTGTGCTTCTGATCGCCCACCTGGCAAGTCTCAAGTGTCTGGACGTGGGCTATCTGACGCCGTTTCCCGGGAACAGGGGGCTTTTTAGGAAACGCCTGAAGAAGGAAAAGACGCGGGATCCGAAGCTCCGCCCGCAAGATGAAAAAAATCAGAAATAAACCCAAAAACCGCTTGACAAACGCTGACACAAGTGGTAATATATGCAAGCTGTTCCGAGAGGGGCGGCTGCGAAGGGAAAGCGCATGCAAAGGAATTTGAAAAAGATCGAAAAAAGTTCTTGAC
>ERZ827458.2117-NODE-2117-length-10487-cov-9.834068_pt1 | contig 10487 bp, 7 predicted proteins | sample MGYA00519706_ERZ827458 | MGnify/ENA primary metagenome ERZ827458 (study PRJEB31778, sample SAMEA3449309) | human gut metagenome | biome: human gut; feature: human-associated habitat; material: faeces | place: United Kingdom | collected 2010/2012 ...
GTGCCGCGTGCTTTCTTTGGTACTTTCTTTCGCTTCGAAAGAAAGTACTGCCCCCATCGGGGCGGCAGCCCCACCGTCCGCGCCGGAGTCGGCGCGTCAAGCCCCCAACAGAAAAATGGGCTGCGCATGCGGGCGCACCAAAGGGCTTTCCGCTCGCCCTTTGGAAACCTTCGGATACCGAAGTTGGCGAGAAATCCCTAGGACGGTAAACCCCAATTCACGCCGTAGTCGGCGCGTCGATCTCCCCGGCATAGCTGCCGTGTGCCAACGCAAGCGGAGTTTTGCTCGACGCCGCCCCCTTCAGGGACACTTCCGCAGAAATTTTTTCTGGCAATAATGCCAAATTTCCCCACCCGCGCTGCAAGATTTTCACTTTTCCTATCGTCCTATGGATAAATTCCCAAATTTCGGAAAGGGAGGAATCCCCCATGAAACGCTTTGCCCTGCTGCTGTCCCTCCTGCTGTGCGTCCTCGCTTTGCCAAGCGCCTGCGCCGCACAGGGAGAATCCGAACTGCTTGCCGCCTGTCTGGGGCAGCGCTACCCGGACTTCACGGAAGCCGCCTACGCGGAATGGGGCAACACCGCTGCGGCGGTATTTGTCCATAACGGCCAAAAGATCCTGTGCCTGTTGGAGAATACCAACGGCCAGTGGCAGATCACCGTGGATAACCCCAACGCCCTTGACCAGACCAAAGAACTGCCTTCGCTCCTGCTGGACAGCGATCAGTCCCTTTATTGGAGCTATGCGGAGTACCCCGAGACCACCTATTCCAGCTACCGGGAGACGGGCGGCGTCTGGGCAGCGCCGACGGAAGAGGTCGTTTCGTCGTCTACGGAAAATAATATCGTGGAATACGTTTTTTATCAAAACGGCCATATTATATATCAGTGGATGCTGGAGGATAAAGAAGGCAATCTGATCGAGCAGGCTGCCGATCGTTCCTTCCCCGCCCCGTGGCTGGCGGACATGACGACCCTGCAGGAATTCGATCTGTCCCGCTTCCCGGTGCTGGGATATACCGAGTACGAGGGGGAATGGCCCGATCGTCCCTTCATCGCACAGGCCGCGGCGGCGCTGATGCCGAATTATACCTTTCTCAGCGGCTCTTATGTCTCTGGACGTCTTCAGTTTCTGATGCAGAAATCCGATGGAAGCAAAATCTTCGTCGGCGTGGATGAGGACGAAGGCCCCCTTCGGCTGACCGAAAGCACGCCCCTGCCACAGGATGTATACTACGGCGTGGAAAACTTCACCAATTCGCTGGGTTGGTTTGATAATGTGTGCGTCACGTTAAAAAAGTATAGCGCCGGAGATAAAAGATGGGGCGTTTGCAGTATGGGATTTGGAGAGCGTTTCTTTGGCCCGCGCTGCGTTCAAAGCGACGGGAATTATCAATTGCTCTATTTCGGTTCCCATCCGTGGAACGACATCACCAAAATCGATTGGACGACACTGCCGAAAACCTTGGAGGAAGCAGCCGACTGCGTGAACGGCAGCGGCTACGCCATGGTGAAAAATCCCGACCCGGCTGACCGGCTTCATCTGAGAACGGAACCGACGAAAAGCGCGGCATCTCTGGGGAAGTACTATACCGGCACGCCGGTCAAAGTGATCCGGGTGCAGGGCGATTGGGTGCAGGTGGATGTTTTTGGCCGTCAGGGATGGATGATGAAAAAATACCTGGACTTTTCCGAGCCGTATACCATCGACCTGACCATTTTCCCCGGATACGACGGCGTGGAATGGAAAAAAGATCCCGACGTTTATCAGAAGCCTGATGAAAACGCCGGGACGATCAAAGCGCCTAATTGGATGAATACCTATGTAATCGGAATTTTGGAAGACGGCTGGTATCATATCTGGAACCCGTGGACGGATAAAAGCGGCTTTACAAAGGCGATACCGTCCATGCGCGTGGGCTGACCGTCAGGGAAACAGCGAGGTCTCCGAAGAATGTGTTTCTTCGGGGGCCTTTTTTTGCCGCCGGAAGATATGCTCCAGCCGCTTTACCAGCGCGGACAGCATCAGCTGCAGGGGCAGGGCGGACGCGCAGAGCCCGGCGACGATCAGCCATACGTCCCGGTCCAGCGGCGTCAGGTAGAAGAGCTTGGGGAAGCACAGCATTCCGACGGCCATTCCGATGGTCATCAGTGCCACCACACAGGCCCGCAGCCACTGGAAGGGCAGGCAGGTCAGCGCCAGCGTCACCAGCCCGGAGGCAGCGGCCACCACGGTGCAGAGAGTGCTTTCCTGCGCGGCGGCAAGCCCCAGCGGCTCCCGCAGACACAGGGCGGCCAGCAGCAGCACCGCCGTGCAGATGCCGCCCGGCAGAGCACGCAGCAGGATATTTTCCAGAAAACGTCCCTGCGTCTTTTCCCTGCTGGGCTGCAGGGCCAGAATGAAGGACGGCGCGCCGATGGTCAGCGTGCTGATCAGGGTCAGCTGGATAGGCGCAAAGGGATAGGGAAAGGGCAGAAACAGCAGCGCCAGTGAAAGCAGCATACTGTACAGGTTTTTCACCAGAAACAGGGACGCAGCCCGGGTGATGTTGTTGATGACCCGCCGCCCTTCCAGAAGAATCTGGGGCATGGCGTCAAAACCGCCGCTTAAAAGGGTCATTTGAGCCACCCGGCAGGCCGCATCGCTGCCCCCGGCCATGGCCAGCGAGCAGTCCGCCGTTTTCAAGGCGGGGATGTCGTTCACGCCGTCGCCCACCATGGCCACGCCGTGGCCGTCCCGCTGCAGGGCGCGGATGAGCTCCCGCTTGTCGTTGGGGGAAACCCGTCCGAATACGGTGTATTCCCGGCTCAGGGCCGTGTAGTCCTTCTCTCCCTCCAGCTGGGAAAGGTCGATCTGCTTTTCCGCGCCGGGGATGCCCGCTCGCTGGGCCACACTGGACACGGTCAGCGGGCTGTCGCCGGAGATCACCTTGATCTGCACGCTCTCCCGGCCGAAATACTCGACGGTCTGGCGAACCTGCGGCCGCAGCCCGTCGCACAGGCAGAGCAGCGCCAACAGCTTTCGCTGGGCGGGCAGTTGAACGTCATCGGCCTGAACGGACGGCGGTTCGGGGCTCTCCATCAGGGCCAGCACCCGAAGCCCTTGCGCTGCCAGCTCCTGCGCCTTTTTCAGCTCCGCGCCGGAAAGCAGCCGTTCCGGCGCACCGAGGATCACGCTTCCCACGCCTTCCAATACCGCCAGCGACCATTTCCGCTGGCTGGAAAAAGGCACGGTCTCAAGGCAGGGGAAAACAGGCCGGGGCGGACAGGCCTCCGTCAGCGCCGCGGCGGTAGAACCGTCCGCGCCCATGCCGCACAGGAAGGAAGCCAGTATATCCTGCAGCCGTTCCTTGGACACATCCGGCGCGGGGATCGTCTGTTCCAACGTCATTTTGCCGCTGGTCAGGGTGCCGGTTTTGTCCACACAGATCACGTCTACCCGGGCCAGTGATTCGATGCCGTATAGCTCGTTGACCAGCGTTTTTTTCTGGCCCAGCGTTACCACACCTGCCGCCAGCGACACGGAGGTCAGCAGCATCAACCCTTCGGGAATCATGCCGATAATGGACGCGACGGTCTTGACCACCGCCTCCGAGTGAGCCAGTCCCAATACGGCGGTTTGCTTCCAGTACAGCAGCAAACCCACCGGGACGATCAGGGCGGACACCCAGCGGATGATGCGGTTCATGTCCGCCATTAACTCGCTTTTAGGCCGCTTCACCTGCCGGGCCGCAGCCTGCAGACGCCCCATATAACTCTGGGCTCCCACGGCGGTCAGGCGCAGGGTCAGCCGTCCTTCCACCAGATAACTGCCGGAATAGACGGTATCGCCCGGCTTTTTGGGAATCTTTTCGCTTTCGCCGGTCAGGATGGATTCATCCGCCAGCGCTTCGCCCTCCAGGACCTGCCCGTCTGCGGGAATTTGATCGCCCCGGCGCAGCAGCACCACGTCGCCCTCTACCAGATCGTCCGGGGAAAGAGGGACTTCCCGGCCGTCTCGGAGGACGGAGACCTGACTGCGGCTCAAAAGCTGCAGCCGGTCATGGGTGCGTTTGGCCCGAAGCTCCTGAATGGTGCCGATAAGAGCGTTGGAGACGACCACGCCCATGAAGAGCATGTTGCGGTAGCTGCCGGTACCAAGCAGCAGCAGGGCCAAAATGACGTTGAGCAGATTAAACAGGGTCAACACATTGCGGCGCAGGATCTCGCCTACGCCGCCGTCTTTGCTTTTGGGCTGCTGATTGCCGCGCCCGGCTTCCCGGAGCTTGGCGGCTTCCTCCGTGGTCAGCCCGTGGATGGAGTTTTCTTTCATTTTTTCCTCCTGCCCCGGCGAGAACGCCTCAGGGCCGTTCGACGATATAATAGGAAGAAATATTGCAGTCGTACACTTTGTCAAGCGAGATCCGCACCACACCGGGAGCCACAACGTCGATCAGCGAGCCTGTGCGGTTCTTGGCATAGTTGTTGTCCCGCAGAGGATCGAGAAAGTAGACCCATTCGTCGTCGGCGTAGCACATGACCTCGAAATGGCTGGACAGGGTGAAGGGGCTGCCCCACGTGGCGCAGGTCAGCGCCAGCCGCTGTTTGCTGTGATCCTGCAGGGCAGCGACAGTCTCGTGAAGATCGGTATTTTTCTCGATCTGAAGGCCGAAGCCGTCCGCCAGCTTTTCCAGATAATTCAGGCTGCTGCCCCAGTTGGTGCTCCGGGCCTTGAGTCCCCAACAGTTGTTGCCGGTGGCCATATTGCCGATGAGAATGGGCAGATAGCGCTGAAATTCCTCCGGCTTGGTCGGGTGATATTTCACGTGATAGCTCTGGCAGTGAAACTGGTTCACCGAGCAGGGGCAGAAATAGAAGCCCTCGCCATTTTCGGTGAACTGATCCAGCCGGGTCAGTTCTTCCGAGGTCAGTAGATTGGCCAAAATCATGGCTGCGGCAGTGGGGCCGCATCCGCCGTGGCCGAAAATGCGGTATTTCTTGGAACTGGCCACTTCAAAGGTCAGCCGGGCATAGACGGGGTCGTTCTGGGCGTAGACCATGAAGGAGCCCACCCCGTCGATCGTGACCCTGCCGTTGCCGGTTTCCCGGTCGTCCAGTTTCTTTTTGAAAATATCGGTCACATCTGCCGAAGGTTCCCGGGCGGTCAGCTTGCCCATGACCACCATGCGCTGACGGCTGTCGCCGGTGGTGGCCATGACCAGCACACGATCGCCGTACTCCGGCAGGTTTTCAGGCAGGGAAAAGACGGAACGCTCGGTTTGGGTTTTCAATGCCTGCTGAAAGGCGGCTTCCGCGCCGACCTGATCCAACCGCCAGCTTTCCTCATCGTCATAGGGAACGGTGAAGGCGGCGAACAGCTGAATATCCTGATTCCCGTTCGGCGTTAGCAGCAGCAGACGGCTATGGGTCAGCGCATAATCTTTTTCCATGTAATCCCGCAGAAAGGAAAAAGGCCCTTCGTCAATACCGGGGCTGCCGTACAGGATCGTTACCGGGTCGGAAAAATCCGCGCTGGCCTCGCAGTCCATAAAAACGGAGCCGTAATAGTAGGTGGAGCGGTCGTAACGCAGCTTGCGGTAGGTCTGATTGTCCGCCGCCTGCAGAACGGCCTGATCGATCAGCCCATCCTCGCTGTAAAGCCAACCGGCAATATCCGGGTTAAGGGTGTGAAGATAGTCGAAATCCGCCCCGTACTCAGCCGAGGCGGAAGAAAAGCGGGATAACAGGGCGCAGGCGAGCAGCAGGCAGAGAAGCGGCTGAAAAATGCGTCTCCCCGCGCCGCCGCGCCGCTGGATTCCGTGCATGTGCATCCCTCATTCCTGTTTTGAAATGGAGCTGCCGCACTCCGGGGTCAGGCCCGGAAAATGCAGCAGGTCAGCACGCCGTCGCAGTCAAAGAACTGGTAACGGATGGCGTAGGGCAGGGTATTTTCCAGCGTCAGGTTGATATTGCCGCCACCCACAGCCGCGTCAAAGCCCTGCTTGATGTAGTAAATGCCCACGTCCGCGTGTACCCGGCGATGGGTCACGAGGATCGGCACCTGAATGGTGGCGGCGTAGAAGGTGGTATTCACCTGACAGGTGCCGCCGCCGTAGCCGGTGAGGGCGTTTTTGCTCATGATGGGGGCAGACTTGTAGCCTGTGGATTTGCGGTACGGGCCGATGACCTGATTCTGGTCGTAGGTTTCACCGGGCTGCAACACGACCCCGCTGATCAGGCCGGAAGCCAGATGGATGTTCCAGTTGCGCCCCTGATATTGCAGACTGTACACGCCCACCGCGTAGAAGGTGGTCATGACGCTGATCAGGTCGCCGGGCTGTGCCTGTTCCCAGTCCACCACAGGCATGACGTAGGCCACGTCTTTTTCGCTCACATAACCCTTGGTGCGGTGGTAGGGAACGCCGTAGCGGCCCATTTCATCCTTTTCGTAGGCACAGAAGGCCGCGCCGGGGTTGACGGTCTGGAAGACCTCGCCGTCGTCATAGGAAACGATGTCGGTGCTCTTGTTGGTGAAGATCATCAAGGGCATAATGTCCAGACCGGGAATTTCCCCAGCGTCCCAGACCAGCCGGTCCCACTTAAAAAGAGAATCACAGAGCATATAGCCGGTTTTGCCATTGTAGCGGGCGCGGCACCAGTCGCCGTCCACCTCGCTGACGATGACTTCCTTATACATAGGCACCCAGACCAGCACCTTCGAGTCAGTGTTGGCTTCCTCATAAACGGCGGCCTGATTCAGCGCGTAGGCCTGATAGGCCTCCCGGAAGCCGCTTTCGTCGGGCGTGCCAGGCTCCACCGTGGGTTCGGGCTCCACGGGGGAACCATCCATAGAGGTCATGGCCTGCAAATATTGAGTCTGCACATAGCCTTCGCCTTCGCCGAAGACGATCCGTGCCCAGCCGCTGTCCAGCAGTTCCAGAATGGAAACAAGGGAATCCTTGGGAATGCTGCCCTTGCCGCTGGAATCCTTGCGCGGTTCCCGGCGCACCTTCAGCGCCACAGAGGCATAGGCCTGATATTTGGCCTCGTTTTCAGCAGCTTCCTCGGCCAGCACGGGAAAGGCCAGCACGAGAAGCACGGCGGCCAGCGTCAGGCAAAGCAGCTTTTTCCACATCTTCCGCTTCATCTTTTGTTCTCCTGTCTATTGGTATGCCGGATCTCCCTCAAAAAGTGTGCAGGAAACACAGCCCTGTTATTATACGAGTTTTCGGTTTAGTCCGTCAATAGACAGATACATTCCGCGGGCCGGAAAACCCGCTGGTCTTCGCGAAGAAGCCCGTCCCGGGTCATTCGGTGCATCAGAAGCGTTGCCTGTCGGGGACTTAAGTCCAGCGCGCGGGCCGCCGTGTCCCGATCCAGTTGGCCACGCTCCAGATATAGCTCCAGCAGCCGTTCGGAACGGTCGGCGTAGGGGGAAACGGCTCGTTTCCGGGGCCGCCACGCACTGGGAAGGACGAGGGTCAAACGATTTTCGCCGGGCCGGACGGTCAGACCGCTGCGATTGGCAAAAAATCCGCCCTCGGCGTAAAGCCAGCGGCTTGCGCCGAATTCCGGGTGCAGCCGTTGGAAAATTTCCATCAGGTGGGGATTACGGCATATGGTCGTTCCGCTGCTGGCGTCCAGACGGCTGACGGGCAGCTTCGCACCCGGCACAGAAAGCTCCAGCCGGTCTTCCAGAAAAGCCAGCCGCCACGGGGCGTTGGAGAGACCGTCCAGCAGGGAAATGAACAGCTGGAACAGCTCCATCAGGGCGGAACGGGGAAATTCCTCCCCTTCTTCGCCGATGATGCGCCGTCTCCGCATTCGGCAGACGTCGCCGATTTTGCCCAACAGATGATGGCTCATTTCAGGCAGGCTGCTTTCCAACCAGCCTCGGTATAGAAGTTTTCCCACCCGGCGACGGCTGGCTAGCCAAAGCAGCTCTACCCGGTAGCGCCGCTGGTCGCAGAGCATCCAGGAAAGATTGGTATCCAGCGCTTCCGCCAGCTGAAGCCCCAAAATGCGCAACTGCGGCTTGCCAAGAGAAAGGCCCTGCTCCCGAAAGCGATGGGCCAGATCGTGCAGCGTCAGCCCCTGATGGACGGAGCGCTGAAGCTCGTAGTCCTCGCCGTCCGTCTCCTGAATGGCGGCATGAATCCATTCCTCCGGGGCAGGCCGGGCCGACGTTCCGTCGGGAATCCAGCAGCCTTTTTTCAGGCCGTACAGCCGGTCAAAATAGGGTTTTTCCTTGCCGGGCCGAATTTCCATCTGTCCTGATTTTTCGTTCCATTCCAGAAAGCCGACCGGCTCCGGAAGAATTTGTTGGCACAGCCATTCCAGCCAGCGGTAGCCGTCCCCTTCGACATGGGGGAGGCAGCCGCCCTGACCGTTGAGCATGGCAATCGCCAGAGGGAGACTGTCCCGCCAGACGATCCGGTTTGCATCCGTCACGCGCATTGGTTCACCGCCTATTTTGTTTTTGATGAGTCTATTTTAGAAAAAATCCTTTCGGATGTCAAGAAAAACTACACAAACAGTCATAATTCGAGCAGCGGAATTGGCACGTTCTTAACGCCGAAAACCCTTACTCGGCACGAAAAATGCTGAAATTTGACGAAACGGCTTGACAGCTAATGCCTGTTAGCTTATACTGCTAATGAACGTTAGCCAGCAAAGGAGCCTTTGGGATGCGCGATACCAAAGAACGGATTCAATCGGAAGCTCTCCGCCTTTTTGCCGAGAACGGCTATCATGCCGTTACGGTGGAGCAGATCGCCGCCGCCGTGGGAATCAAAGCGCCGTCGCTTTACAAGCATTATTCCGGCAAGCGGGCTATTTTCGACGGCATTGTTCACCAAATGGAAGCAAGGGATCTTCAGCAGGCCCGCCGTTACCAGATGCCGGAGGAAAATGGCACGGCGGAAAATCCCGCCGGGGAAACGGCGACGATGGAGCGGGTATGCGCCTTCAGCCGCGCGCAGTTTCGGGATTGGACGGAGGACGAATTCCTGTCCCGGTTCCGCAGGATGCTGACGCTGGAACAGTACCGCGACCCGGAAATGGCCCGCCTGTACGGGCAATATCTGTCCGACGGGCCAGTCACGTATCTGACGGATATTTTCCGGCCTCTGGCGGCTTCGCCGGAGGAGGAACGCCTGCTGGCACTGGAATTTTACGGCCCCATGTTTCTATTATACAGTGTATACGATGGCGGAGAGAAAAACGCGGCGGCGCTGCTGGAAGCGCATTTCGCCCGCTTCATGGAAAAGATGAAAGGAAGACCAGAATAGAATGAAGGAAACTTTGCTTTGCTGCCGAATCACGGCGCAGGAAAAAGGCCTGTACCGGCTATGCCACGACGGTGTGGAACAGGCCGCGCAGGTATCGGGAAAATTTCAATACGAGGCGCTGGGGCCGTCCGACTATCCTACGGTGGGCGACGAGGTGTTGGCCGACCTGAACGGCGGCGGGCAGGCGGTGATCCACAAGGTTTTGCCCCGGAAAAGCCTGTTTTTGCGCAAAGCCGCCGGTACGGCGCGGGAGGAACAGCCCGTAGCCGCCAATGTGGATATTCTGTTCCTGTGTATGGCGCTCAACAACGATTTCAACCTGCGGCGGCTGGAACGGTATCTGGCCGCCGCGTGGAACAGCGGGGCCACGCCCGTGGTGGTGCTGACCAAAGCCGATCTTTGCGGCAATCCGTCAGAAAAGGTGGCCGCCGTAGAAGAAGCGGCTCCCGGCACGGACGTGCTGCTTACCTCGGCGGCGCAGGAGGACGGTATACGTCCCCTGCTGCCATACCTGACCCCTGGCAGGACGGTGGCGTTTGTGGGCTCCTCCGGCGTGGGAAAATCGACCCTGATGAACGGTCTGTTGGGGAAGGAAATTCTGGCTACCGGCGGTTTGAGAAACGACGACCGGGGACGGCATACCACCACCCGGCGGCAGATGTTCTTCTTGCCCGGCGGCGCGGCGCTGATCGACACGCCCGGGATGCGGGAACTGGGCCTATGGGATTCGGAGTCTGGGCTGGAAACGGCCTTCGCCGATATAGAAGCACTGGCCCGGCAGTGCCGTTTTCGGGACTGCCGTCACGAAAAGGAACCCGGCTGTGCTGTTCGGGCGGCGCTGGCGTCGGGCGAATTGTCGGAGGAACGTTTTCGGTCATGGCAGCGGCTTTCTGCTGAAAACCGTTATGCGGATGACAGGGCGGCTCATATGAGCGCCAAGGAAAAGAAATTTCGGATGATCGCCCAATTCAACAAAAGCAACTCGAAACGGTAGATTTTCGGGAAAGAAGCTGGGGGACGTCTTTTGCTTATCTGCCGATTGTTTGCAACGCGGAAAGTCATCTGCAAGCCACTGTATACAATGGCTATGCTATAAGGAAACTTCTTTGCGGGGATTGACGCGCCGACTCCGGCGCGGACGGAGGGACTTCCGCCCCGAAGAGGGCAGTACTTTCTTTCGGCGCGAAAGAAAGTACCAAAGAAAGCAGGCGGCACGG
>ERZ827458.2119-NODE-2119-length-10467-cov-2.515175_pt1 | contig 10467 bp, 7 predicted proteins | sample MGYA00519706_ERZ827458 | MGnify/ENA primary metagenome ERZ827458 (study PRJEB31778, sample SAMEA3449309) | human gut metagenome | biome: human gut; feature: human-associated habitat; material: faeces | place: United Kingdom | collected 2010/2012 ...
CTACATTGGCGTGCCGAAGATCGATAACGGTAAGCTGCGCATGAACTGGGATGCTTCGTACGATTTCCAAGCTCGTGACATTCGCTACACCGTGGAGCTGGCGCGGGATTATGCCATCAAGGACGTGCTATTTAAGGCCGAGGACGTGCTGCTTCCCGAGGTGACCTGCGATGCGCCCGATGCCGGCCAGTATTTTGCGCGCGTGCGCGCCACCAACTCCGACGGCTATACGCAAGATGCGTTTGACTATTACGTTACCGACGATGGCAAGCAGTACGGCATGAAGTGTTTTTACGTGCAGGACGGCGGTAAGGTCGTGGAGGACACGTATGAGGAGGGCTAGCGCGCTGCTTGAGCGCCTGGCGGCACCTCCCGTGCGTACCACACAGGAGCGTTACCGCCACGAGCTCAAATTTCTCATTAACGAGGGCGAGCACGCCGCGCTTGCCTGTCGCATGGCGCCGGTGTTTAAGCTGGACAAGCATGCGCAGGCGGGCGGTTACACCATTCGCAGCCTGTATTTTGATGACTACTGCAACTCGGCGTACGAGGAAAAAGACGCCGGCATTCTCATGCGCAAAAAGTATCGCGTGCGCATCTATAACGGCAGCGATAAGGTGATTAAGCTCGAGCGCAAAAAGAAGTACGGCAGCTGGATCTACAAGGAGGACGCGCCGCTCACGCGCGGTGAGTTTGAGCAGATTCTGGCCGGCGATTACGACTTTTTGCTGAGGAGTTCGCACCAACTCTGTCGTGAGTTCTACATCGAGTGCATCTGCAACATGATGCGCCCGCGGACCATCGTGGACTACGAGCGCGAGCCGTGGGTGATGGACGAGGGCACCGTGCGCATCACGTTTGACATGAACGTGCGCGCGGCGGTGGGAAGTTTTGACATCTTTGACGCGACCTTGCCCGCGCTGCCGGTCCTGGAGCCCGGCAAGCTGGTGTTGGAGGTCAAGTTTACGGAGTTTTGCCCGCAGCTCGTGCGCGATATGGTGCCGCCGGGCGCGGCCGAACTCACGGCAGTCTCTAAGTACTGCCTGTGTTACGAAAAGACCGCCTACCTGCGCGGCTTCAACTACTGGGAATCGGACTTTGAGAACCGAGGGGATATTTAGACCATGAGCACCAGGGACTTTTTTAAGAACTCCGTCTTGGAGGCGTTTGGCCAGGTCGATCCTGCCAAGATCGGTCTTTCGCTGCTCGTGGCGCTCGCCATGGGCATCCTGATCTACTGCGTGTACAAGCGCTTTTTTACCGGCGTGGTGTACTCGCGCAGCTTTGCCGTGACACTTGTGGGCATGTGTGTGCTCACCTGTATGGTGACGCTCGCGATCTCGACCAACGTGGTCATCTCGCTCGGTATGGTCGGTGCTCTGTCCATCGTGCGTTACCGTACGGCGGTCAAGGACCCGCTCGACTTGCTGTATCTGTTTTGGGCCATTACCACGGGCATTACGGCGGGTGCCGGCATGTACGCGCTCGTGGCGCTTGCGGCAGTGGTGATCGTGGTGATGATTGTCGGCTTTGCGAGCCACCAGGACAAGGCGCGCGTCTACATGATGGTCATCCATTACACGGGCCAGACCACCGGCGACGACATCGTGCGCGCCTTTGGGCGCACCAAGTTTACCGTCAAGTCCAAGACGATGCGCGGTGACAAGGTCGAGATGGCCGTGGAGGTGTTCTCGGACGGCGTGGATATGCCCTATGCGGATGCGATTCGCGCGCTCGACGGCGTGGAAGACCTGACGTTAATCCAATACAACGGCGAATACCACGGGTAACTATGTTCCGGCGTTTTAACAAACGCCGGACCGCTCGACGCTGCGCGGGCATCTGCCGGGCGATCTGCCGCTCAAACCGTCGCTCGCGTACATAAAGTACGCTTCGCTCCTCTTTCGCGGCACCTCGCCACGGCAGCTGCCCGCTCGCTGACGTTTGCTCGACCAGGAATTCTATTTACTCAATTTGCTGGCAAGGCAGCTATCATGGTGCTTGTGAATTCGTTGTCAGGGGTGCTCGTGGTAAAGATGAAAGATGTGGCCGAGCTGGCGGGCGTTTCGAGCGCCGCCGTCTCGCGCTACCTCAACGGTGGATATATCTCGGCGGACAAGGCCGAGCGCATTAAGCAGGCGATTGAGCTGACCGGATACGTGCGGTCCAGCCAGGCTCGCGCGCTGCGCACCGGCTCTACCAAGCTCATCGGCGTCATCGTGCCCAAGATCAACTCGGAATCCGTGAGCCGCATTACCGCCGGCATCGGCCAGGTGCTCGATCGTCGTGGCTACCAGATGTTGCTTGCCAATACCGACAATGCCCCCGATCGCGAGCTCGAATACCTCGATTTATTCCAAAACCACCCGGTCGATGGCATTGTGCTGGTAGCAACCATGATTACCGACGAGCACCGTCGTGCGATTGGGTCTTGTCGCGTACCCCTTGTGGTCATTGGTCAAAACGTCGAGGGCACGGCCTGTGTCTATCACGACGATTACGAGGCTGCCTTTGAGCTGGGCCATGCGCTTGCGGGCCGCGTGGACGGCAAGATCGCCTACATTGGAGTTACCGAAGAGGACCGCGCGGCCGGTTATGACCGCCGTCGCGGTTTTGAGGCCGGCTTGCGCGCCGCGGGTAACCCGCTCGATGCCGCCTTGATTCGCCTGGGCTCGTTTACGCTCGACTCGGGCTATGGTACGGCGCGTGAGCTGCTTTCCGTCGCTCCCGATGTTTCGTTTATCGCCTGCGCGACCGACACCATGGCGGGGCGCGCTGCGTGCCATCGATGAGGTTCGCGGCATGGGCGAGGGCATGCACCGCGTGAGCGGTTTCGGCGACAACGCGTTTTTGCGCGCGCTGACGGGCGGTATTCCCACCGTGCATTATGGCTACCTGACCAGTGGCGTCGAGGCGACCAATATGTTGCTCAACGCGCTCGATGGCGTGGAGGGGGAGAGCGGTCTAAAGACGCTCAAACTCGGCCATCAGCTTATGAATGTCTAGATTTTGGGCACGTCTGCCTGCCTCTGAGCCCTTATGTTTGTCTCAAAACTACCATTCGCCCGCTATTTCCTACCGTTCACCCTACTATGAAAACGATTACAGACATATGAAACTGAAATCGATTACAGTGTAAGTGTCAAAGATGGCCGGGTGCAGATGCTCCCGTTGGAGGAAAGGGAAGTCATGGACTACCGCAAATCAGCCCAAGAGGTGCTCGACAACATCGGTGGCGCCGGCAACGTTATTTCGGCCGCACACTGCGCCACGCGTCTGCGCCTTGTGATTGCCGATAACGCCAAGGTCGACAAGGAGGCCCTCGAGAATATCGACGGCGCCAAGGGCGTCTTTGAGGCCCAGGGCCAGCTCCAGATTATTTTTGCCACCGGCACCGTCAACAAAGTCTACGACGAGTTCATTGCGCTCAGCGGCGTCGAGGCTGCCACCAAGGCCGAGGTCAAGGAGGCCGCGGCGCAGCAGCAGAACATCTTTATGCGTGCCATTAAGGTGCTCGGCGACGTCTTTGTCCCCATCATCCCCGCCATCGTGGCTTCGGGTCTGCTGCTGGGCATTATGAGCGCCCTCAACTTTATGGCCTCCAACGGCTTTATCGCGCTCGACACCAATAACTTTATTTACAAGATTGCCGACCTGGTCTCGGGCACGTCCTTTGGCATTCTGCAGATCCTGATCGGCTACTCCGCCGCCAAGGCCTTTGGCGCCAACCCGTATCTGGGTGCCGTCGTCGGCGGTGCGTTCATTAACTCCTCGCTGCAGAGCGCCTACACGGTTGCCTCCGAGGGCGTACAGACCATGGTTACCGTCATTCCCGGTGTGTACAGCTTTGAGTGGGTCGGCTATCAGGGCCATGTGATCCCCATCGTTATCGCCTGTGCCATTCTGGCCTTCCTCGAGAAGCGCCTGCACAAGATCGTTCCCGAGATGTTCGACCTCTTTGTGACCCCGCTCGTCTCGGTGTTCGTGACCGTGCTCGTGACGCTCGTTGCCGTCGGCCCCATCTTCGTGTGGGCCGAGAACGCCATCCTCGGTCTGATCCAGGCCCTGCTGACCCTGCCCTTCGGCATCGGTTCCTTTATCGTCGGCCTGTTCTATGCTCCCACGGTCGTTACCGGTATCCACCAGATGTACACCGCCATCGACCTGGGCCAGCTCGCCCAGTACGGCGTGACTTACTGGCTGCCCATCGCCAGCGCTGCCAACATCGCCCAAGGTGGCGCCGCGCTTGCCGTTGCCTTTAAGACCCGCGATGCCAAGATTAAGGGCCTGGCGCTTCCTTCGGCTCTGTCCGCTTTCATGGGCATTACCGAGCCTGCCATCTTCGGCGTGAACCTTCGCTTCTTTAAGCCCTTCATCGCCGGCTGCATCGGCGGCGGTTGCGGTGCCTTGGTCTGCGCGCTCACTTCGCTGGCTGCCTCCGGCACGGGCGTTACCGGTATCTTCGGTATCCTGCTGTGCCTGGCCCAGCCCGTGCAGTACGCGATCATGTTTGCGGTCGCCGCGCTGGTTTCCTTTGCCGTCTCGTTTGTCCTGTACAAGGACGAGCCCAAGGCTTCCGAGCAGGCCTAAGAGCTTTTGATTAAGGGAATGCCCGCGGGCTGTATGGTCGCGGGTGTTTCCAGCATCGGGCGCCGATCTCTGGTGCCTTGTAACTTTCGATCTGTTAGGACTTTGATATGTCTAATGCACTTGGTCGCGATCTTGCAAAGCTGGTTGCCGCTGTTGACGCTGCCGCCTCTGAGTGCGGTCATGGCGCGTATGGCCAGCATTTCCACATTATGCCGCCGGCGGGTTGGCTCAATGACCCCAACGGTCTTTGCCAGGCAGATGGCGTGTTCCATGCCTATTTTCAGTATGCGCCGTTTGATGTCGAGGGTGGCGTCAAGATGTGGGGCCATGCCACAAGCCGCGATCTTATGACGTGGGACTACGTTGGCGCCCCGCTGCTGCCCGACGAGCCGTTCGATTGCCATGGCGTGTATTCGGGCTCCGCGCTTGCCGAGGACGGCCGCATTCGCGTACTGTACACAGGCAACGTTAAACTCTCCGATGCAGACGGCACGTACGACTACGTCAATACCGGCCGCCGTGCCGATACCGTCTATGTGGAGAGCGTTGATGGCCTTGCTGGTCGGGAGTTCAGCCAAAAGCGTGTGGTGCTGGCGTCCGAGGATTATCCCGAGGATTTGACCTGCCATGTGCGCGATCCCAAGGTGTGGCGTGACGTGGACGGTCGTTACCACATGGTGATGGGCGCGCGTCGTCGCGTGGACGGGCCGCATGTCGAGAGCCGTTTTTGCGCCATGCACGGCGAAGGTGCCGGGCGCGATGTGGGCGAGATCCTGGTGTATGGCTCGGCCGATATGCTGAGTTGGGAGCTCGAGAGCCGCGTGTCTACGCCCGAGCGTTTTGGCTTTATGTGGGAGTGCCCGGGATACCTTGAGCTTGAGGCGGATGGCGGCGCACCGACGAAGTGGCTGTCTTTCTCGCCTCAGGGCCTTGAGGGCGGTCGTTGGGATCGCGGCAATGTGTATGCCGCTGGCTACATGCCTGTAACGGGCGACATTACCGGTGGTGACGGTGCCTATGAGCTGGGCGAGTTCCGCCTGTGGGATGCCGGTTTTGACTTCTATGCTCCGCAGGAGTTTACGCAGGAGGACGGTCGCCACATTCTGATCGGCTGGATGGGCATGCCCGATGAGCCGACCTATGACAACGCGCCTACCGTGGCGTGCGGCTGGCAGCACTGCATGACGGTGCCGCGCGAGCTTACGGCCGGTGCTGGTGGCGTGGTGCTGCAGCAGCCGGCGTGCGAGATTGAGCACCATTATGCCTCGGTGCGTGTGGGGGCGGGCTCGTTGGAGGTTGCCGGTGATACCTGCTTTGACGTTGTTGTCGACGGTGTCGACGGCGCGTTTACCGCGACCGTTGATGGCGAGCTGAAACTGGCGTTTGTGCCCGCCGAGGGCGAACTGCCCTCGTGCTTTGAGATGCGATTTACCGATGAGGGTCGCGCTTCTGCCGGCTGCGGTCGTACTGTGCGCTGGGAGCCCGTCGACGAGGTTCGTAACGTGCGCATTGTTGGTGATGCCTCATCGGTCGAGGTGTTTGTGAACGATGGCGCGCTCGTGTTCTCGACGCGCATCTATCCCGAGGCCTATGGCGTGACCGTTGACGCTCCGGGCGCGAACGTGACCTATCACGCGCTCAATATCTAGGAGATTCGTCGCATATCGGCGCTATACTGCAGCCGTTGCCCACGATGCGGGAACATCCGCATCGTGGGTTTTTGTTAATGAAAGGAGGTTGCCGTATGGGCGTACAGCGGCTAGAAGAGGCCTGGGCTTTGAGGACCGGCGCGCGTGAGGCGCGGTTGCTTGCGGCTTCGCATGTTCCGGCGGCGCTGTCTCTGTTGGGGATTGTGCGTCCCGGTGACCGCCTGGTGGCCTTTGCGGATGACTTTACCGAAGCATTTGCGCACGGCTTTGATGGCCGCGATGTTGCGCTGGCGGGCTCGCCGTCCGCCGATGCGTTTACCGCCGCGTCCGAGGTCTTTGATGCTTCGTTTGATGCCGAGGGGCCGCACCTGTGGTGGTTCGTCAACTCCATCGGCGGGTTTGGACTGCGCGTGCCCGATCTGCGTACGCTGGGTCGAGCGGCTCGCGAGGCCCATGCGCTGCTGGTTGTGGACAACACCGTGGCGTCGGCTTTTGGCTGCGATCCGTTGCGCTTGGGTGCCGTGCTGTCGCTCGAAGCGCTCGACCGTGTGTGCGCCGGTAACGCTTCACGCAAGTTGGTTGCCGTATCGGTCGCGCGCTCGCAGTTCAAGCGCCATCGTGTGGATGCCGCGGCTGAGTGCGTGCACGTCCTGTTTGAGGGCTGTGGCTTGGGCAAGCTTGGTTTGCCTACTGACGAGGCTGGTGTGCTGGAGCGCGGGCTGGACTCGCTCGATACCCGCATGCAGGCACACTTCGACCGCGCCCGTGCGCTGGCCGAGTATCTGGCCGCCAACGAGATGGTGCGCAACGTGCGCTATCCCGGGCTGAGTTCGCATCCCGACCATGCGGTTGCAACGGGAATCCTCGAGCACGGCTTTGGCCCGGCAGTTGAATTTGACCTTATCGAGCGTAGCGCGGGCAAGCTTTTTGATGCTTTGCCTGAGGAGTTCCGCGCATCGCCCGCCGGCGGTGCAACGACGCGCCTTTCGGCCCCACGCGGCAAGCAGGGGAACACCATCCGCCTCTTCGCCGGCACCGACGACCCCTTGATCGTGGCCGCCACCCTAGACAACGCCCTCCGCAACTAGCTAAATCATCCTCGACTTCATAAGTTGCGGTGAAATAGGGATTGATTTACGGCTTTAACCGCATAAACAGTCCCTATTTCACCGCAACTTATGAGAAGGGGTTGCGTGGCTATAAGGCCCCGTCCTAAATTGGCTATTCTTTTATGCTGGCGATGAGGTCGTTGGCCTTTGCGGCAATTACTTGGTTGATGTCGGTCTGCAGCTCCTCGTAGACCGCTATGGCTCGCTCTCCAGCGGGGGTGAGCGTGGATCCGCGGGCGCCGTCGCGTTTGATGAGCTTGCAGCCTAGCTGGCCTTCGGCCTCGTTTACAATACGCCACGCTTTGGAATAGGCCATGCCCATGCTCTTGGCGGCGCGGTTGAGCGAGTGCTCGCGGGCGATGCCCTGCAGCAGCAAGACGCAGCCGTGGCCGAAGACGCCCGGTAAATCCTTGTCGCACGCTTGAATGACCAACTTTGCCGTCGTCTTGTACTCCATGTGCTCCACGTCTCCCCGCTAAAGTGTTTGCTGGGCAAACGCATAGCCTGCGTCAAACCCTCGTGTGCTCTTCTTAAATCATGCATTGTAGCAGTCAAAGTGCGTTAAGATACTTCCCCAGTATTGGGCGCCCAAGGTTGGGCTGGGTCCTACGAGGCCTGCAGCCGACCGGTCGCATGGAAAAAGGAGAAACATGGCTACGTTCTTTCCCGGTGAGTCCCACACGTTTTCGGAGTATCTGCTGGTCCCTGGTTACTCGTCCTCGCAGTGCATCCCCAACAACGTCTCTCTTAAGACGCCGCTGACCCGCTTTAAGCGCGGTGAGAAGCCGGCAATCACCTTGAACATCCCCATGGTTTCCGCCATCATGCAGTCCGTCTCGGGCGTCGACATGGGTGTCGCGCTCGCTACCGAGGGCGGCCTGTCCTTCATTTACGGTTCCCAGAGCGCCGAGTTCGAGGCCGCTATGGTCAAGGCCGTCAAGGACCACAAGGCCGGTTTCGTTCAGTCCGATTCCACGCTGACCCCCGACATGACCATGGAGCAGGTCATCGAGCTCAAGGAGAAGACCGGTCACTCCACCATGCCGGTTACCGACGACGGCACTCCCAAGGGGAAGCTCCTGGGCATCGTCACCAGCCGTGACTATCGTCCCAGTCGCGATGACCACCAGACGAAGGTCTCCGAGTTCATGACCCCGCGTGAGCAGCTCATCGTGGGCGACAAGAACATCAGCCTTAAGGTTGCCAACGACGTCATCTGGGACAATAAGCTCAACGCCCTGCCCATCGTCGACGACTACGATCACCTCATGGGCATCGTCTTCCGCAAGGACTACGACAGCCACAAGACCAACCCCAACGAGCTGCTCGACGGCGACAAGCGCTACATGGTCGGTGCCGGTATCAACACCCGCGACTATGCCGAGCGCGTGCCGCTGCTCATCGAGGCCGGTGCCGATGTCCTGTGCATCGATTCTTCCGAGGGCTTCAGCGAGTGGCAGAAGCGCACCATCGAGTGGATCCGCGCCAACTACGGCGAGGACGTCAAGGTCGGTGCCGGCAACGTCGTCGACGCCGAGGGCTTCCGCTTCCTGGCCGACTGCGGTGCCGACTTCATCAAGGTTGGTATCGGCGGCGGTTCCATCTGCATCACCCGCGAGACCAAGGGCATCGGCCGGGGTCAGGCCACCGCGCTGATCGACGTCTGCCGCGCTCGCGACGAGTACTACGAGGAGACCGGCGTCTACGTGCCCGTGTGCTCCGATGGCGGCATCGTCTACGATTACCACATGACGCTCGCCCTTGCCATGGGTGCAGACTTTATGATGCTGGGTCGTTACTTCGCCCGCTTTGACGAGAGCCCGACCGAGCGCGTCAACGTGAACGGTCAGTACATGAAGGAGTACTGGGGCGAGGGTTCTGCGCGTGCTCGCAACTGGCAGCGCTACGACCTGGGCGGCGCCGCGAAGCTTAGCTTCGTCGAGGGTGTCGACTCCTACGTTCCCTACGCCGGTTCCCTCAAGGATGGTGTGGGCGGCACGCTCTACAAGGTCAAGTCCACGATGTGCAACTGCGGTGCCCTCTCGATCCCCGAGCTCCAGGAAAAGGCGCGCCTAACGCTGGTCAGCTCCACCTCCATCGTCGAAGGCGGCGCCCACGACGTAGTCGTCAAGGATTCCCAGCAGAGCGTCAGCTACCGCTAAGTGGCTTTCCCAAGCACCGCACCTTGCCGTTCAAACCGTCGCTCGCATTCGAAAGTACGTGTCGCTCCTCTTTCACGGCAATCTGCGGCACTTGGAAAACCCGACCATGCTTGGGCGGGTAACAATTAGTGGTTGATTCACAACCACGTTATTTAGATAAAGCGAGATGCCTGCAAGTCGCAGGCATCTCGCTTGTCGTATTTGCTATCATCAGTCAAGTTAACCTTAGGGTCGGGCGGCTTGGCTTTGTTCGCTACAAGTTCCGCACGCAAAGAAGAGCACTTAATGTGCTCTTCGTCTTGCGCAGGACTGTCCGCAGTAGCGAATAAAGCCAAGCCGCCCGACCCCAGCTAAGATTAAAGGAGCTGATATGTGCGATTGCACAGATCATAAGGACGAGATCCCTGCCTACGACGCGCAGGCCATCGAGTCCCGGTGGATGAAGGCCTGGGAGGACTCCAACCTCTTTGCCGTCGACACCGACGACAGCAAGCCCAAGAAGTACGTGCTCGAGATGTTCCCGTATCCGTCGGGCGACCTGCACATGGGCCACGCACGCAACTATACCATCGGCGATGCCATGGCCCGTCAGGCCCGCATGCGCGGCTACGACGTGCTGCACCCCATCGGCTTTGACGCCTTTGGCCTGCCCGCCGAAAACGCCGCCATCAAGCACAATACGCAGGCTGCCGCCTGGACGTATAAGAACATGGACCAGGCGCTCGCCACGATGAAGCGCATGGGCTTCTCCTACGATCTGGATCGCATGGTCAAGACCTGCAGCCCCGACTACTACCGCTGGGGTCAGTGGATCTTTGAGAAGCTGTGGGAAAAGGGCCTGGTCTACCGCAAGAAGAACCCGGTCAACTGGTGTCCTAACTGCAAGACCGTTCTGGCCAACGAGCAGGTCACCGAGGGTAAGTGCTGGCGCTGCGGCACCGAGCCCGAGAAGCGCGA
>ERZ827458.2120-NODE-2120-length-10466-cov-6.305062_pt1 | contig 10466 bp, 7 predicted proteins | sample MGYA00519706_ERZ827458 | MGnify/ENA primary metagenome ERZ827458 (study PRJEB31778, sample SAMEA3449309) | human gut metagenome | biome: human gut; feature: human-associated habitat; material: faeces | place: United Kingdom | collected 2010/2012 ...
GAACATTATTGTATTTGTAGTGTATCACTTTCGTTCCGTTTCGTCAAGTCTTTTTCGCAAAAATCCGTGTTTTCTACGCGTCCGTGTCTAAATCTCCGATCGCCGCGCACGCCTCACGGTATGCCGCGGCCGTCTCCGGATACAGCGCCGACGCGCGCTGCATATCGCTGCCGCGCAGGGCCTCCGTCAGGGCGGAGGCTGCCTGCCCCAGCTGCACCAGCCCTAGGTTGGCTGCCAGGCCCTTCAGCGTGTGCGCCGCCCGGAACGCCCGTTGGACGTCTCCGGCACTCATGGCCGCCTGCAGCATGGCGAAGGTGTCGTCTCCGGCGAACATTCGCAGGAAACGCTCCACCGCGGACGCGCTGCCCAGCCGGCGCACGGCGTCCGCCATGTCGCCGCCCATCTCTTGATAAAGCTTCTCTAAATTCATTGTTTCTTCCTCTCCAGCCACTCGGCGATCGTTCTTATCATCTGCCCGGCCTCTAACGGCTTGGGGATATGCGCGTCCATGCCCGCTGCCAGGCAGGCCGCTACGTCCTCGTCAAACAGGTTGGCGGTCATGGCGATGATCGGCAGCTGCGCGTCCGGCCTGTCCATCCCGCGGATGGCGCGGGTGGCGGAAAGGCCGTCCAGCTCCGGCATCATCACGTCCATCAGCACCGCGTCGTAGGTACCGGGCGCCGACGCGGCAAACATCTCCACCGCCTCCTTGCCGTCGGCTGCCTGGTCCACCACGGCGCCCGCCTCCTGCAGCAGGTACACCGCGATCTCCCGGTTCAGCTCGTTGTCCTCCGCCACCAGCAAGCGCCGTCCGGCGATGGAGGCCGCCGCGTCGGGAAGCGCGGCTTCCGGTTCGGCCTCACTGGGCATCATGGGCAGCACCACGCGGAAGCGCGTTCCCTGTCCGAGTGCACTGTCCACCTGAATGGTACCGCCTCTTTCGTCCACCAGCTTTTTCACCACGGCCAGACCCAGGCCCACGCCGCCGGAAAGGCTGCCCCTATCGCTGTTTTCCTGGGCAAACGCCTCGAACATATGGCGCTGGAACGTCTCGCTCATACCTGCGCCGTTGTCCTCGCATATAAATTCCAGCCGGCACACGCCGTCCGCATAACGGGACTCGCGGAAACTACAGCGCACCCATCCGCCGGGGTGATTGTATTTGATGGCGTTGCCGATGATGTTCTGGCAGATCTGCCGCAGATACAGCGGGTCGCCTGTGAATCGTTCATGCTCCAGCGTCAGGTCCATCACCATCAGTGCAACGCCTGCGCTCTCCGCCTGGGCGTGCGAAATACCCAGCATCTCGTGCAGCTCGCTTGTCAAACAATAGGGGGTCTTTCCCAGCGCCTCCTGCTTCGGGCGATTCAGTGTCAGTACGTCGTTTACCAATGCCAGCAGATACCGCGCTGCGGTCTGCGCCTTCTCCCGGCAGGACTGCACCAGCGTCACATCCTCCGGGTTCCGCCCGATGATCTCCAGCATACCCATGATGATGTTGATGGGTGTGCGTATATCATGGCTCATGCTGCGAAGGAAGTGCGTCTTGGCCTGGTCCGCCGCGCTGGCGCGGCGCACCTCCTCCTCCAGACGGTGCTGGTAGTCCATCTCGCGACGCTTGCGCTCCTGCGTGGTGCGGAGCACCAGCAGCGTCGCCAAGACCGCCGCCAGCGCGTAGACGCCGAAGGCGGAGATCACCATGTTCTTGCCCAGGATGAACACGTATTCATTGGGGAGGAACACATACAGGCTGTACTGCTGGTATCGCTCCCGTGCACCGAAGAACGTGCCGTCCGTGCGGAGCTGGGTCAGCTTGCTGCCCGGGGAGGGGGAGGACTCCAGCGCACGGATGAGGGGCACCTCGTCCACCGGCAGGTTCCACTGCTCCGCCGCGCTGCTGCTCACCACGCGCTCGCCGTCGGTGATGTAGGTGTAGACCCTGTCATTGAGCAGCGTCTCGTAGCCCGCCAGCAGGCTCTCGATGGACGCACGGTAGGAGGCGATGATCGTGTTCGACTGGAGGCGGACGCAGAAGACGACGCCGGGATTTTCGACGCGCGCCACGGCTGCTATGTCGTATACCGCGCCGTCACGGGTCAGGCGGCGGGCGAAGATCTTTTCCGGGTAGTCCATGATGGAGCGGATCGCCTCATTGGTGTAGTAATCGCTCCAGTCCATGTCCGCACCGGAGCTGAACTCGATCTCCAGATCCTTGTCCAGCACCAGCACGCAGGTTACGCGCTGACGCTGGGCGTACCGCGCCAGCTCCTCGTTGGAGCGGTTCTGCCCCACCATACCCTCGCGCTCCGCCACCTCCTGCGCCTGCTCCGTCAGCCGCACGAGGCTCTTTAGCCGGTCGGCGGCGACGATGTCGCGGTAGCTGATGCACTGGTTTTGCAGATATTGCAGCGTCCGCTGGGCGGTCTGCTGGGCGTTGCGGATGCTGCTGTTGCCGCCGATGAGAGCCGTGACCGCCATCACAAAGACGCCCAGCACCAGCATGAGCACCCAGATATATTTGTTGGAAAACTTATTGCCCATGGATCAACCCCGCTAAAGCCGCCTGTGCGTCCACGCCGTAGCTCTCCAGAATGGCGGCCACGGTGCCGTCCGCCACCAGCTCGTGCAGCATTTCGTTCAGAGCCTCCGCTCTGCCGCTGCCGTCGTCCTTATAGAACGCCGCGCCCAGACCTGCCCGCAGCAGCCCCGGCTCCAGCACCCGGTATTCCCCGGCGCGCCCGGCGATGAAGGTGAGGTACGCCGTCTCGTGTCCGGCGCAGGCGTCCACGTAGCTTTTGTCCAGCGCGGCGAACACGTCCACCGTGTTGGCGAAGCAGTACACGCTGTCCACCTGCTCCACGCCGGGCACCTGATGCTTCAGAAACAGCTCCTCCGGCTTAGTGGATATCTGCACGGAAATACGCTTATCATTCAGGTCGGCCAGTGTACGGATATCGCTGTCAGCCTGCACGATGACCACCTGACGGCTGTACATATACGGCCCTGCCCAGCGGTAGCGGTCCTCTCTGCCGTTCATGGAGAAGCTGCCCCAGAGGCAGTCCACGTCGCCTCGCTCCAGTAGGGCGTCCTTCTCCTGCCAGTTGATTTTTTGGAAGCTCGCCGTCCAGCCCAATCTCTCGCAGGCGGCGGTGGCGATCTCCACGTCGATACCCGCATAGGCGCCATTCTCATCCAGATAGAAATACGGCTCATAGTTGTCGCTGCCAATGACCAGCACCGGCAGTTCTTCCGTTTCCGTCTCCCGCTGTCCGCAGCCGCACAGCAACGCGCCGCACAGCGCCAGCAGCACCGCCAGCAATCTCTTTGTCCTGCTCATTCCTTACCTCTCATGCCGTATACCTCACGGCACAACGCACTCTGTATGTCCTCCAGACAGTCCACCAGCAGCGGATCGAACGCGCCGCACTCGCCGCGCCGTATCATAGCCAACGCCTCCGCATGGGTATACGCCGGCTTGTACACCCGCTGGCTCACCAGCGCGTCATAGGCGTCCGCCAGGCCCACCGCCTGCACGGTCATCGGTATCTCGTCGCCCTTCAGCCCGTCGGGATAGCCGCTGCCGTCCACCCGCTCGTGGTGCCAGCGGCAGATCTCCGCCGCAGCCTCCACCAATGGCTCGCTTTCCATCTCCTTCATGCCCCGCATCAGTTCCTCGCCGATCAGGGTATGCTTCTTGATCTCGTCAAACTCCTCCGGCGTCAGGGGGCCGGTCTTTCGCAGCAGGGCATCCGGCACGCCCATCTTTCCGATGTCGTGGAACATAGCCGCGGCGGCGGCCCGCCGGCAGTCCTGCAGGGTCAGGCCGTATTTATCCGTGCGTTCCAGCATTCTCTCCAGCAGCCGCTGCGTGATCTGCTCCACGTGCCGCCCGTGGTCCGCGCCCTCGCCGTTGCGGTAGCCCATCACCCGCGACAGGATATCCGCCGCGATGCCCATCATATGCTCCTGCCGCCGCAGCTGCTGCGTCATCACCGCTGCCAGCCGCCGCTGCCGCGCATACAGCTTCACGGTGTTCATCACCCGCTGCCGCACGATACGGATATCAAAGGGCCGTTCTATGTAGTCCGACACGCCCATGTCATAGGCCTGCCGCACCTTTTCTTCTGAGCCGTCCGCCGTGATGATAATGACCGGGATATCCTCGATAAACCCCCGATTATTCATCTCCTCCAACACCTGCAGGCCGTCCATCTCCGGCATGATCATGTCCAGCAGCACCAGTGAGATATCCGCGCCGTAGGTCTCCAGCTGCGCCATGCACTCCCGGCCGTCCTCCGCCTCCAGCACGTTGAAATCCTCCGCCAGCATCTCCCGCAGTATCGCGCGGTTCATAGCCGCATCGTCCACCACAAGAATATGCGGCTTGATCTCCTCCCCCTCCACGGGGGTATCCTCGGTGACCACGGCGTCCTTTCTTCGCTTGGCCCGGTACATCAGCCGGTCCGCCCGCTGCACCGCCTGGGCGATCGTCTCCTGCTGCGCCATGACGCAGCCCACGCTGATGGTGATATGCTGGCCGCCCTCGCAGCCCGGTATGCTCACTGTCCGCAGCCGCCGCTGAATGTCTCCCAGCACGGTGGTAAAGGCCGCCTGCTCCACGCCCGGCAGCAGCAGCAAAAACTCGTCGCCGCCGTAGCGCACCAGTGAACCGCTGCGGCCCACTACCTCATAGATGGTATCCGCCAGCGCCCGCAGCGCGTTGTCGCCCACCTGATGGCCATTTATATCGTTATACAGCTTCAGATCGTCCATATCGATGAGCGCTACACCGCCGCGGTATACCTCATTGCTCATCTCCCGCTGGTAATGGTTGCGGCTCAGCGCGCCGGTCAGCGCGTCTATCTCCTGCTCCTGTGTATCCCGTCCGGAGATGACCAGCACTTTGTCGTTGATCCGGTCGATGCGGATGTCATACTGCCGGCAGCCTACGCCGCCCTGCCGGAACCGCAGGCGAAAGCTCTCGTTTCGCTCCTTTTCGTAGAAAAAGCTCCGCAGGTTATCGCTGCTGAGATAGCGCATCCACACGCTTTTCTCCGCCAACACACCGCCGTTATCCCGAAAGATGTCCCGCAGCTCCTCTACGGTGTACCATTTGTCCTCCAGCCCACTGGCCAGACTGGTTTTCCGGACCCGCAGCTTTCCCCGGGCCCTGTCATATTCACATACGGTGTCGCAGATCGGCAGCAGTGCCGCGATAAAGGCTTCCTTCTCGATCATGGCTGGACCTCCGTCCCTATCATATCAGCCTTATTATAGCATCTTAATGCCGTATTGCAACGGCTTCCCCCTGAAACGCCGAATTTTTCGCCTGTTTTGCAGGCGGCGCGCCGGGGTGCGCTGTCGGTGAACGGCCCTGACCCGCACAGGGCAAAATAAAACCGCCCGGACGGGCGGTTTTGTTTTGCCTTTTTGCGATCTAACTGCGGCGGCGTCGGCGGAGGGCTAAAACGGTCAGTGCCGAAATGGAAGCACCAACAATAAGCCATGCCCACGGACCGGCGGAGGACGCGGCGGCCGGCAGAGGCTGCCAGGCGGCATACAGCGTCATATCCGCCGTGACCGGCGCATTGAAATCCCAGGGGCGGGTCAGGTCGTAGTCACTGTACCAGCCGGTGAAGCGATAGCCCGAGCGGGTGGGCGCCTGCGGCGGCGCCAGGGGCGTTCCACGGAGCACCTCCGCCGGCGCTACGCCGCTGCCGCCGTTACTTTGGAAGGTCACGCGGCACTGCTCTGACACCACCACCGTGACGTCCCGGACAGCGGCGGCGTAGCGGCCCATGCCGTCCTCGGTGGACACCAAGTAATGGCTGCCGGTTATGGCGGACGCACCGCCGTCGGCCAGGACCTTCAGCTGAAAGGAGCCGACGACCGTCTCATCCGCCCAGTCCGCGCCGCCGCCAAAGTCTACGTAGTTCATGTAGACCGCCTGACGGCCATCACGCAGCGTGACCAGCGTCGTCTTGACGCCCTCGCGGAGCAGGGTGCCATCAGGCTGATAGGCGAAGAAGGCAGGATCGAAGCATATCTCGTCCTGCATGGCGAACATCGGCCCTGTGCCGGTGGTCCGGCACAGGGTAAGCGATACCGTTACGGTATCGCCGGCGGCGGCATGGTACGTCGCCTCTCCGTTGGCGGCAAGGCGGAATTCATAGTGCCGGCTGTCGTCGCCCCAGGCCAGGGACGGCGCCAGCAGCAGCACCGCCAGCAGCGCCAGAACTACCCGCTTCATGGTCCGCCTCAGTTCAGGAAGTCCTTGAGCTTCTTGCTGCGGGAGGGATGCCGCAGCTTACGCAGGGCCTTGGCCTCGATCTGGCGGATACGCTCACGGGTGACGTTGAACTCCTTGCCTACCTCTTCCAGCGTGCGGGTACGGCCGTCCTCGATACCGAAGCGCAGCTTCAGCACCTTCTCCTCCCGGGGCGTCAGGGTACCCAGCACGTCCACCAGCTGCTCCTTCAGCAGGGTAAAGCTGGCGGCCTCGCTGGGCTCGGACGCGGCCTCGTCGGGGATGAAGTCGCCCAGATGGCTGTCCTCCTCCTCGCCGATGGGCGTCTCCAGCGACACGGGCTCCTGGGCGATCTTCAATATCTCGCGGACCTTGTCCACGGGCATATTCATCTCGGCGCTGATCTCCTCGTGGCTGGGGTCGTGGCCCAACTCCTGCAGCAGCTGGCGGGACACACGGATGACCTTGTTGATGGTCTCCACCATGTGGACGGGGATGCGGATGGTACGCGCCTGATCGGCGATGGCGCGGGTGATGGCCTGACGGATCCACCAGGTGGCGTAGGTGGAGAACTTATAGCCCTTGGTGTAGTCGAACTTCTCCACGGCCTTGATCAGGCCCAGATTGCCCTCCTGGATCAGGTCCAGGAACAGCATACCGCGGCCCACATAGCGCTTGGCGATGGACACCACCAGACGCAGATTGGCCTCGGCCAGCTGCTGCTTGGCCTTCTCGCCGGCCTTGATCTGCTTTTTCAGCTCGGCCATCTCCGCCTCAGGGATGGTCTCGCCGTCCGCCTCGGCCTGCGCCACACGCGCCTCGGCCTCGCGGCCGGCGGACATAACGGTGGCCAGCTCCACCTCCTGATCGGCGGTCAGCAGGGGCACCTTGCCGATCTCCTTCAGGTACATACGCACGGGATCGTCAATGTTGAAGCTGTCCACCAGCGTGTTGGGGTCGACCAGCTCCTCCTCCTCGATCTCGGCGATCTCATCCATAGCGGGCTCGCCATCCTCATCGGGCAGGTCGGCCAGGAAATCCTCGCTGCCTACCTCGATGCCCAACTGCTCCAGAGAGTCGTAGATGGAGTCCATCTGCTCGCTCTCCAGGTCCAGCTCGTCCAGCACGTCGGACAACTCACCGGCATCCAGCTTGCCCTTCTTCTTACCCTTGGTAAACAGGTCGCGCAGCTTCTCGTTGCCGTTCAGCAGCGCGGCCGCTGGCAGGGACGCGATGGTCTTTTCGTCCAGGCCGCCCTTGGCTGGCTTCTCCTGCGCTGGCGCGGCCTCCTGCAAAAGCTGGTCCGCCATCTGCTCCAACTGCTCCGCGGTGTACTTTTCTTCGGTCATGTTCGCTTTCCTCCGTAACCTTTTTTATCTTTATACGTCTCCATCGCCGCCGCCAGCGGATCCGTGCCGCCGGTGCGCTTGGTGTGTTCTTCCCGAATGATGCGTATGTAATCCGCCAGCGCCTGCGGCGCGTTGGCTGCGGATTCCGGTTTTTGCAGCAGCGCCGTCAGGTGGTTCATCTCCTCCGGCGTCAGCACCGCGGCCAGCGCCGCCATGCTCGCGTGCCCCCGCCGCTGCCACAGCTCGCCGTAGATGCGGCCCAGCAGCGGCGAAGAGAATTCCTCCGGCTGCACCGGCATTTCCGGCGGGAACAGGCTCTCGTCCTGCATCAGCAGACGGATAACGCCCTCCTCCGCCAGCGCGCTGCGTACATTCTGATAGCGGATGCTGCGGTCCGCGGGCTGCAGGGCCGATATCGGGTTCATCTCCTGACGCTCCTGCGCCTTCCGTGCCTTGGCCTGCACCCGCTTGGCGGCCCGCTGGACCTCCATCCGCATGGCCTCCGCCGGCAGGGACGCCGCCTCGGCGGCCCGGGTGGTATATACCTCCCGTTCCACGGGGTCATTTAGTTTACATAATGTTTCAGCAATCTCCCCCGCGTAGGCGATACGGCCCTTGTCGTCCTTCAGGTCATACTTGGCCGCGATCTCAGACATCGTGAATTCAATGCCGTTTGCGCTGCCGGAAAGCAGCTGCTCAAACGCGTCCCTACCCTGGTATTTGATAAAGTCATCGGCATCCTGCTTTACATAATGTCCATCCACCAATCGCTGCGGCAGACGCAGGACCTTCACGGTGAACTCGCTGTTCTGCAGCAGCTCCAGCGCCCGGTCCGTGGCCATCTGGCCCGCGCCATCGTTGTCGTAGCACAGCACCAGCTCCTTGGTGAAGCGGCTCAGCAGACGTATCTGCTCCTGGGTCAGCGCCGTGCCCATGCAGGCCACCGCGTTGTCGAACCCCGCCTGATGCAGCGTCACCACGTCCAGGTTGCCCTCGCACAGGATCATGTTGGGCCGCTTGGTCTTTTTGGCCAGGTTCAGGCCGTAGAGCACCCGGCGTTTGCTGTACGCCACCGTTTCGGTGGTGTTCATGTATTTCGGCTCCGACTTGTCGATCACGCGGCTGCCGAAGCCCACCACGTCGCCCCGCACGTCGATGACCGGCAGCATCAGCCGGTTGCGGAACTTATCGTACAGCCCGCCGTTTTTCCCGTTGACCACCAGGCCGGAGGCAAGCAGTTCCTGCTTGGTGAAGCCCTTGTCTGTCATGGCGCGGAGCAGCGCGTCCCACTGGTCCAACGAAGCGCCCATGCCGAAGCGCACCGCGATGCCGCGCCGTATCTGCCGCTTGTCCAGATACGCCTGCACCGCCGCACCCTGCGGAAGCTGCAGCTGGTCGTAGTACCACCGCGCCGCCGCGCGGTTCAGCTCCAGCACCCGCCGCCGCAGCCGGTCGGCGTTGCTGCGGGCCTCGTCCTCCGCCGGCAGCGGGATGTTGGCCCGCTTGGCCAGGAACTCCACCGCCTCCGGGAACGACAGGCCCTCGATCTCCATAATAAAATTGATGACGCCGCCGCCCTTTTTGCAGCCGAAGCAGTGGTAGATCTGCTTGTCCGGCGCCACGGAAAATGAGGGCGTTTTCTCGTTGTGGAAGGGGCACAGGCCGAACAGGTTGCCGCCCTTGCGTGTCAGCGTCACGTAGCTGGATACCACATCCGCGATGTCGTTCCGCGCCACCACTTCGTCCAGAAACTGGTCGCTGAAATGCACGAAAAGCCCTCCTTTCCCCCGCCGAACCGCGGTGCAAAATAAATCTGACAATATACTATACCAAAAAACTTCCTCAAATCCTCTTTTTTCGCAAAAGTTTTTAGCCGTGACGGATGAGGTGCCATAAAAAAAGAAAAGCCCCGTAGGAAAGCAATCTTTACTATCCCTCCCGCGGCAGCGGGAGGGATAATTAAGCGCAAAAAAAGAAAGGCCCAATGGGCCTTTCTCTTTTTTGAGTTTAATTAGAACTCCTTTTTCTTGCCGATGACGACGGCGGAGCCGGCGACGGAGGTCAGAGCCATACCGACGTACATAGCGATACCAGCGTCAAAGGTCTTGGGGGACTTGTTGGTGTCGGTGGGCTTGGTGGTGTCGGTCTTGTCAGCGACAACCCACACACCAGCGGCCAACTCAGCGGTAGCACCGGAGGGAACCTCAGTGTAGTACTCATAAGCCTTACCAGTAGCGCCGCATGCAGAGCACTTAGCAGTCAGCTTCTCCAGGTCCACAACCCAAGTGTGAGGAACCATCAGTTCATCGAGGGTCTTCTCATCGTCAACACGCTCAACAGCGGTCATGACACCGTTGACCATCAGATACTCGGTATTATCGTCAATATCATCAGTAGCAACCTTCACAAACAGATAGGTCTCATCGTCCGCCTCATCAACAGCGGTGAAGAACTTATCAGTCTTGGTGTAGTTAGCAGCCTTGTAGTCAAACTGGCCGCACTTGGTGCCCAGATTGGTGTAAGCAGTACCCTCGCCATTGTAGATAACGCTAACAACCTCAGTCAGATACATAGCGACAGTGGTCTTGCCAGCATACTTCAGAACATAAGTGGCGTCAGCGGCCTTGGCAGCTTTCACGAAATACTTGCCTTCAAACTGGTTGACAGTAGTGCCTTCGTTCTCACCCGCGATCATCTTAGTCAGGGTGTAATAGGCAATCTGATTGGCATCCTTGTCAGCCTTCTCATAGGTCAGAGTGACCTCTGTGGCTACTTCAGCAGAACTATTCTTGCCGAAGACGTCGTACTTCTGCTCCGCCGCGAAAGCGGTGGTGCACAGTGCCAGAGCCATGACCATGGCCAGCACAGTT
>ERZ827458.2125-NODE-2125-length-10448-cov-3.239681_pt1 | contig 10448 bp, 10 predicted proteins | sample MGYA00519706_ERZ827458 | MGnify/ENA primary metagenome ERZ827458 (study PRJEB31778, sample SAMEA3449309) | human gut metagenome | biome: human gut; feature: human-associated habitat; material: faeces | place: United Kingdom | collected 2010/2012 ...
TGAGTACCGCCCACCTGGACATGCTGCGAAAGCTCGGCGCGCTCGGCGATCTGCCGGAAACGCGGCAGGTGAGCCTCTTTGACGCCTTCGGCGAAATGTAAAGGAGAGATAGAAGAATGAAACTGATGATCGCGTCCGACCTGCACGGCTCGGCGTACTATACGCAGGCGCTGCTGCGCCGCATGGAGGATGAAAAGTCCGCAAAGCTCGTCCTGCTCGGCGACATCCTCTACCACGGCCCGCGCAATGCTCTCCCGCGCGATTACGACACGAAAGCGTGCGCCGCCATGCTCAACGCGCTCGAAAAAGCGCCGCTTTGCATCCGCGGCAACTGCGACGGGGAAGTGGACCAGATGGTATTGAATTTCCCCGTGCTCGCGGACTTCGCCGCCGTGTTCGCGGACGGGTATACCCTGTATCTCACGCACGGCCACCATCTCGACGAGGCGTCCAAAGCCGCCGCCCCCGGCGACATCGTGCTCTACGGACATACCCATGTCCCGGCGTTCGAGCAGAAAAATGGGAATTATTATGTAAACCCCGGCTCCGTATCCATCCCGAAGGAAGGAAGCCGCCACAGCTATATGCTCTGGGAAAACGGCGTTTTCACATGGAAGGACGTGGAGACCGGCGAGATCTGGCGCACGGAGCGCATAGAGAAGTGAGCGGCGCGCCGGAGGCGGTGCGCGCACGGCTCCTTGCGCTGCAAGACGAGAAAAACGCGCCCTTCATGGCAAAGCTCGTCCCGACGCTTCCGCCGGAGAGCGTTCTCGGCGTGCGTATGCCGGATTGCCGCTCGCTCGCCCGAGAGCTTTGCCGGGAACCCGACATCGGCCTCTTTCTCGCCGATCTGCCGCACCGGTATTTGGACGAGAACAACCTCCACGCGCTGATTTTAAACGAGGAAAAGGACTATGCCGCCGCCGTCGCCGCGCTCGACGCCTTTCTGCCCTACGTTGACAACTGGGCGACCTGCGACGCGCTGCGGCCGAAGGCATTCAAAAAGCATCCGGCCGCACTGCCGGACGAGTGCCGCCGCTGGATAAAAAGCGGCGAGACCTATACCGTCCGCTTCGGCATCGAAATGCTTATGACGCACTATCTCGACGCGGATTTCCGCCCGGAATATCCCGAAGAAGTTTCCATAATTAAAAGCAATGAGTATTATGTAAACATGATGATCGCCTGGTACTTTGCTACAGCCCTTGCCAAGCAGTACGAAGCGGCGGTTCCGTACATCGAGCAGCGCCGCCTTGCCCCATGGACGCACAACAAAACCATCCGCAAGGCCATCGAAAGCTATCGCGTCACGGAGGAGCACAAGGCCTACCTCCGCACACTCGCCATACGAGAATAACAAACGCCCGAAAGAGCAAAACTCTTTCGGGCTTTATCTTTTATCGATTTGGGCTGGCAAGATACCCCTCGAGCAGGAGGGTTGCCGCTACCGCGTCCACGTTGGCGCGGTGCTTTTTTTCTTTTTTTCCGGCGGCGTGGAGGATGGCGTGCGCCTCAATGGTGCTGCGCCGCTCGTCCCAGAGTATGACCGGCAGGCCGGAGGCCTCCTCCAGCAATGCCTTGAACTGCCGCGCCTTTTCCGCGCGCGCGCCCTCCGTGCCGTCCATGTTCTTCGGCAGGCCGAGCACGAACTTTTCGGCGTCGCGCTCGCGGGCGAAAAAGGCGAGCCGCTGCGCGAGCTTTTCGGCGTTCCATTCCTGAATGGTGAGCGCTTCTCCCGCAAGCGTGCCGGTGAGATCGGACACCGCAACGCCGGTGCGGGCGTCGCCGTAGTCTATGGCGATGATCCGTTTCATGGCAGGACCTCCTGTATATGTCTTTTTCCTTACTATACCACACCGCAGCGCCCCGGCGCAATGCCCTCTCCGTTCGACGGCTTTTGCAGGGCGCTTCTGCTATGCTCTTACCCGAAAAAACATTTCCCGCGGTTTTCCGTGAGGAAGGGAGGAAAGAGCATGAAGCGCCGGATCGCCTGTCTCGCCGTATGTCTGCTTGCGGTTCTCCTGCCGCTGCGCGCGCTGGCTGCGGAGGAGACCGCCGCCGTACAGACGCGCGCCGGGGACTGGACGCCCTCACGCAGCGCCATGCCGGGCGAAGAGCTGCATTTCCGCGCCACGCTCACGCTGCATACCGGCGAGAGCTGGACGGTACGCAGCGTATTTTCCCCCGGCGTCGAGTTTCTCGCGCTCACAGCGGTCCGCGCCGACGGAGAGAGCGTCAACGCCTCGTACTATACGCTCGTCACCGGCGCGCGCTCGAAAGAGAGCGCCTTTGCGCTCCATCTCGCGGCGCGCTTTTCCGCGCGGGAGAGCGTCTGTCTGACGGTCGAGTGGACGGCGCGGCTGGGCGACGGCTGCGTCACCGGCGCGGAAGGAAACCGCGTATTTCTCACCGCGGTGAGCGAGAGCGGCCAGACCGCAGCGAGCGGCAGCGCGGCGGTTTTTGCCTACGGCTTTTCCGTTTTCCGCGGTGTGCGCTTTGCCGATGCGCGCGTGGCGGATCATCCGCTGCCGTCCGCCTGCTTCCGGCTCTATTATGACGCCGCGGCGCGCGAGCCGGTGGCGTTTCGGGAGAACGGGGGCGTGTATCTCGCGTGCGCGCTCGGCTGCGGCCACACGCGCCATACCTACATCCTGCGCACCGCGGAGGACGGGTACGTCCGCATTGCGGGACTTCCCGCCGGAACGTATTATTTGCAGGAGTCGCGCCCGCCGTCCGGGTACGGCTGCGCCGCCGACATGCTGCGCGTGACGCTCACGGAGGACGGAGCGCTGGAAACCGATGCGTCCGAAGCGTCCGGCAGCACGGTCCTTCTGCTTGAAACGGCGCAGGAATCGCTGCCGGAGAACAAAACGCTGACCTTTTACCGCCGCGGCTGCGGCGTGATGGCCATGCTGTTCACCACCGTTCTGTGCGGAAAGCGGCGATATTGGTGAATCATTTTTTCTCCTTGGGCTTGAAGAGCACGGCGGCGAGATACCCGAAGAATATCGCCGCGGCGATGCCGCCCGCGGAGGCCGTCAGCCCGCCGGTGAACGCGCCGAGAAAGCCCTTCTCCGCCACGGCCTTTTCCACGCCCTTGGCAAGTGTGCTGCCGAAGCCCGTGAGCGGGACGCTCGCGCCGGCGCCCGCCCACTCGATGAGCGGAGCGTACACGCCCACGGCGTGCAGCACGACGCCGAGCACGACATAGCACGTCAGAATGCGCGCCGGGGTGAGCTTCGTGCGGTCAATGAGCACCTGCCCGAGCGCGCACAGCGCCCCGCCGACGAGAAACGCCTTGAGATAATCTGTCCACATAGTCCTTACCCCTTATCAACGTCCAGCACCACGGCATGACAGATGCCGGGGATGCTCTCGCCCTGCTGCGATGTTGTCGGCGACATGAGCGCGCCGGTCGCGGCAAAGAGCACGCGCGGCCAGTCGCCGCAGGTCATGCGCTGGAGAATGTGCCCGCAGAGCACCGATGCGCTGCACCCGCAGCCGCTGCCGCCGGCGTGTACGTCCTGCGTCTCCGGATTGAAAATGAGCATGCCGCAGTCCGTGGAGCATACGCCGAGATCCACGCCGTCCCGGAGAAAGAGATCGGTCAAGATTTCGTGCCCGATCTTTCCGAGATCGCCGGTGATGATCGCGGCATAGTCCGCCGGGGTGCGCCCGGTGTCGGCAAAGTGCGCGCGGAGCGTTTCATATGCTGCCGGAGCCATTGCCGCGCCCATGTTGTTCGCGTCCGTCACGCCCGCGTCGCGGATGCGCCCGGTCGTGACGTGCGTCACATAAGGGCCTTCGCCCTCGCCCGTGAGCAGCAGCGCGCCCGCGCCGGTCACGGTCCACTGCGCCGTCGGCGTGCGCTGCCCGCCGTATTCAAGCGGGAGCCGAAACTGCCGCTCCGCCGAGCAGAAGTGTGAGCTCGTCATGGCGCACACGGTGTCGGCATAGCCGCCGTCGATCGTCATCGCGGCGAGTGACAGACTCTCCGCCATCGTGGAGCACGCGCCGTAAACGCCGAAGTAGGGGATGGGGAGATCGCGCGCAGCGAACGTTGAGCCGGCGCACTGGTTGAGCAGGTCTCCTGCGAACAGATACTGAATGTCCGAGGGCGGGATCCTCGCCTTGTCGCAGCAGAGCGCAAAGCACTTGGAGAGCATCACGCTCTCCGCCTTCTCCCAGCTCGACTGACCGAAGTAGGAATCGTCGCTGATATAGTCGAACCATTTGCGCAGGGGGCCTTCGCCCTCCTTCTGCCCGACGACGCAGCTGCCCGCCGCAATGGAGGGCGGGTTCGTGAAGGCGACCGTCTGCCGCCCGAGCCGCTTGTTTTTCAGAAAAACCACCGTCTTTCCCTTTTTCCATAGCGTACCCCGAAAAAGCAAAAAAATCCCTCCGGCATGAACCGGAGGGAGAAAGATATTTGATTTACGTGCGCCCGACGGCCTGGTAGTTCCAGCTGAGCGAGTTTTCGCGCAGCATCATAAAGTTATCGGTGTACATCTGGAGAAGCCAGTAGTTCATCTCGATCTCCGGGTCGCAGATGTAGATCTTGCCGTCGAGCGTGATCTCCGTCCAGGCGTGCGGCTGGTTTTCTATGCCGATGCTGCCGGAATAGGTGCGGGCGTTGTACCCAAGCCCGCGGGCGAGCGCGCAGAACGCTCCGGCGTAGCAGTAGCAGTTGCCCCTGTTCGTGCGGAAGATCGTGAGCGCCTCGTCAATGTCCCAACCGGTCGCGCCGGAGTCGTAGTAGTTGCGCGTGCGGTACTGGAAGTCGTTTTTCACATGGTAGTAGATCGCTTTGAGATCGTCGAGCCGCGCGGCGTCCGGCGTCATGAAGTCGGAGAGCGTCTGCGCGACGTAGTCATCGAGCTCTGCGCTGCCGCTCGTATAGCGACCGTTTTTATCGAAATACAGGCCGTCAAATTCCGAATCGGTGAGAAAATACCCGTCGTCGCCGAGCCGGTAGAGATATCCGCCGAACCAAAGGAAGCCGTCGCGCGTCATGGATTCAAGAGACTCTTTCGTGAGCGTTCCGCTGCCCGCCGCGGCGAGCACTTCGGCAGATGCCCAGTGCGTCGGGGCGACGTCCGGATAATAGACGTCCTCCGCGGCGCTCTCTTTCCCGAGCAGCCGGGAAACGCTGTAAGCAAATTCCGCGCGCGTCGCATATTCACTCTCCGTTTCCGGCAGAGCCTCAAGCACCGGTTCGACGGTCTCGGGATCAAAAAGCGTGTCCAGCGCGGTCTTTAGCTCCTCGCGCGTGAGCGCATCCTCGGGAGCGGCATCCAGACCTGCAAGCAGTGACGGATCGATACGCTCCTCCGGCGCGAGCGCGCGCAGCGCCGCGGCGCACTCCGCATGCGTCATCGCGCTCTCCGGGCAGAGCAGGCCGTATTCGTCGGGGAAGAGAAACGCCGCGCCGGTATTGAGCACCGGACGCGCCAGAGCGTAATATACCGTGTCCGTTTCGACCGACGCCGAGAGATCGACGCGCGCACCGGTCTCATCCGTCCACGCAACGAGACGCAGGCCCTCCGGCAGCGCGGCGTCCGCAGCGGGCGTGCCGTCGAACGGGATGCTCTCGGTTTTTAAAACGTCGTCGCCGAGACGGTATTCCACCGTGAAAACCGGCGTTTCCGTCGGCGCGGGCGTAGTCTCCGCCGCGGCGGGGGCGTTCGAGGCGAGCGGGGCAGCCTCCGCCCGGTAGCCGCAGCCGTGGAGAAAAACGGCGGCGAGCAGCACGGCGGCGAGCGGCGCGAATCGGAATGTTTTCAGCTTCATGAAGACGGGTCCTCCCGGAATTGCTTTTTTACAGAACATGCGATACAATTATAATATTCCCGCCGCGTCGTGTCAAATACGCTCGCATCGCGGCGGCAACAGCGAGGAATGTATGAGAAAAAAAGCGAATAAAGAGAGATTGCCCCTGCTTTTCGCCGCGCTGCTCGGCGCGCTCCTATTGTCAAACTGCGGCTATCGCCCGGAGGGGGTCGAAGCCGTGCAGCCGCTTTCGGACGTGCCCGCCGCGGCAACGCTGCCGGAGGAGACCACTGCGCCGCAGGGGAAGACCTATACCGTGATGTACCGTGTGAACGGCGCGGAAACGACCGAACTCGTGGCCGAGGGCGGCAGCGTGCAGAATGCGCCCGAGTTTATGGCAAGTGAGAACTGCGCCATCGTCGCCTGGAAAAACGCCAACGGCACAAAGGTGGACATCCGCACTGCGCCGGTATATGCCGACGCGGTGTATGAAGCTGTCCCCGGCCCGGAGCTCCGGCGCGAGGGGGCATATATCGCCGCGGGAAACGACGGACTTTTCCATCCGCTCGATAAATTCACGCGCAGCGATGCCGCCCGCGCCGTATATGCGCTGCTCGAAGCGAAGCCGACCGGCGAGACGTTTTTGAAGGACGTCACGACCCACGCCAAGTGCTACACCGCCGCAACGACGCTTGTGACGGCGGGGTACATGACGCTCAACGAAGGCCGATTCTATCCGGACGTCGCCATCACCCGCGCCGATCTCACGGCGCTGCTCGAAAAGGTGTTCTCTCCCGCGGCGGTGGAGCGCGCTCTTGCCGGTATGACGGACGAAACGCCCTTCACCCGCGCCGAGGCTGCCGCGGCGATCAACGCGCTGCTGGAGCTGGACACGGCGGGGCTAGCAAACGCCCCGTACTTCCCGGATGTGGCCCCGAGCATGGAAAACTATGCCGCCGTGGAGCTTGCCGGGCAGAGCGGGACGATCTCCTGGCTTGACGGCGACAGAGCGGAGCCGGGCTTTCTCAATCTGGACGGATATCTCTACTGCGTCGGCGACGACGGGTATTTCCTGCGCGACACGATGGTCGGCACGCTGTACTTTGACATCTCCGGCCGGTATACGAGCGGGGATGATGCGCTCGATACGTTCGTTGCCGATATTGTCGACGCAAACACGAATGCTTCCATGACCCGCGAGGAAATGCTGCGCGCGGTGTATGTATATGTGCGCGATCACGGCCTCTATAAAAAAGGAAATCTTTATTCGGTTGGCGATACTGGATGGGAGATACCAGACGCACTGATTATGTTCCAAAAATGGAAGGGCAACTGCTACAACTTCACCGCCGCGTTCTGGTCGCTCGCGCGCGGCATCGGATTTGACGCGGTGTGCTACAGCGGTCTCGTCGGTGTCGGGCGCGACCCGCACAGCTGGGTGGAGATCACATTCGACGGCGTCCCGTATGTGTTCGATGTGGAGACCGAAATGTCCTACCGTCTTGTGAACGACTACATAACAAGCATGTACTGGAAGACTTACGAGGAGGTCGCGGCGTGGAGCTACGTCCGCACCCCGGAGGAAGCTGCCGCCGCCGCGCCGGAAACCGCGGGCTGACGGGACTTGCCGCCGCATCCAGGGAAAAAATATACCGGCCGTCTGCCGGAATGAACGAAGCCCTAACGGAAAAAACTCCGTTAGGGCTTTAATTATTATACGGATGTAGAAAATAAGCATTCTGCACAAATTATAATATAAAAATTGAAAGCATTTTTCTTGACCAAACAAAACCGATATGATAAATTTAATCCATGTAGGGAGAGGAATCACAGACAACGCGCCCCCTAAAACAAATTAAAGAGGTGTATTGCGTGAAAGACCTTAAGCATCTGATCTATTTTGAGAATCTGCTTCAGGATGCACACAACGAGCTTGTCGCACAGGCGGTACAAGAGGGAGACTATGCGCTTGGCTACAGCTGCTACTACATCCCGGAAGTTCTGCTCAACCTTCCCGGCTGCTTTTCTTCCCGGCTCCGCGCGCCGCGCTGCACATCCACGGATGTCGCCAGCTATTACATGACCAACCGCACCTGCCCCTATGCCCGCTCCCTTCTCGAGCGCGCCATCGAAGGCGGGTACAACTATCTCAACGCCCTTCTCGGCGCGGAATGCTGCGCGACCATGGAGCGCATGGAGGAGCATTTCTTCCTCATCAACCCAGTGAAGAATGAGAAGTTCTTCGTCACGCAGATCGACCCGCCCATGAAGGGCGACGAGACCAATCTCGATTACTACAAGGCGCAGCTCAAGCTCAAGGTCGTGGACAAGCTGCACGAGGAATACGGCATCGACACCTCCGAGGACGCCATGCGCCGCGCCATTGATGACCATAACGAGATCAGCCGCATCATCACTGAGATCGGCAATTTCCGCAAGGCGGATAACCCCAACATCACCGGCTACGAGTTCCACGTCATCCAGCTCGTCAGCCAGGTGTGCCCGCATCGGCTCATCCTGCCGTATCTGGCCGAGACGCTCGAAGAGCTGAAGACGCGCGAGCCGGAGCCGAAATTCCCGTTCCGCGCGAGAGTTGTCCTCGTCGGCTCGGAGATCGATGATCCGGAATTCACAAAGCTCATCGAGACCTGCGGCGCCATGGTCGTGGCCGACCGTTACTGCTTCGGCTCCTTCCCCGGCCGCGAACAGATCGAGATCCGCGAGGGAGAGACCGCCTTCGATGCGATCTGCCGCCACTATCTGCACTGGAACCAGTGCGCGCGCTTCATGGACGGCATGAAGATCGACCAGCGCCACAGCGAGGTCAAAAAGCTCGCGGACGAATTCAAGGCGGACGGCGTGATCTATGAGAACATGAAGTTCTGCGAGTTCTGGAGCTACGAAAAAATCCTCGCCCACCATATTTTCACGAACGAGCTGGGCATCCCCACCTGCACCATCGAGAAGGAATACGCTCTCGGCGCAGTGGGCCAGCTGCGCACCCGCTTCCAGGCATTCATCGAATCTCTGGAGATCAAACAGATACAGGGAGGCAAGTGAGATATGAAAGCAATGGATAAGCTGATCGCGAAGATCGACAAAAAGCTCGAGCGCTTTGACCCCATCTGGCAGGCCGAACACGGCACCGGCGGCCAGAGAACGCGCTATTACGATAAGACCGGCGTTGCGAAGTGGCGCGAATGGCGCGGCGTGAAGGACACGCTCTATGACTATACGCAGTGGCTCAATAACCTCTCGAGCATGGTGCAGATGGTGGCGTCCGCTCCCGTCTCCTGTCTCAAGGGCTTTTGGGAATACCGCTGGATGGGCTCGTATCTCGGCACGTTCATGTTCATCGACCGCCTGTTTGAGGGCTACCGCGGCTATGAGCTGCGCACCGCGCACACGAACATGCACGCCATCGTGCAGAGCCTTACCAAGCGCATCGCGCTCGTCCTCTCCAACGACAAGCGCCTCGGCGGCGGCCCGCGCAGCGACGATTTCCTCCCCTTTGACGAGGTGCTGCCCCCGCTGTTTCTGACGGGCTTCAAGGAGCTGATCCCGTTCCCGCTGCAGACGCTGCCGGAGTTCATCATCTGCGACGTGGACCAGCACATCGAGCCGTACTATATCGACGTGGCCGAGTCCTTCGGTCTGGCGGCGGACGTGTGCTCGCGCTGCGCCGCGGAGACCGGCGTCGCTATCGACGATGCGTTCCCCATCATCGGCAAGGCGTTCCTCACGACGAACATGCCGTGCAACGCCTCCGAGTGTACCTCCATGATCCAGCGCCGCCGCGTGGCGCTGCCGGACTTCCCCGTAACGCTCGCGATGATCCACAACGAGCCGGGCGCGCACCCCTATTCCACGCAGATGCTCAAGGACGCCATTGCCTTCGTCGAGAAGGAATACGGCATCAAGTACGACTGGGACGAGCTGTTCAAGTACGCCCGGCTTATGAACGAGCAGAACACCATTGAGCTCGAAAAATGGGACTACTTCAAGACCCCGTATTCCGCGCTCGTCGGCATTGCCGAAACGCTCTACCGGCTGTATTCGTGGGCGTCCGTCAACGGCACCGACCCGTATTTCAACAAGGTCGATCGCCGCGTTATCGAGATCATGCGCCGGGCATACGAGGAAAAGTACCAGCCTTTCGGCGGAAAGACGCGCCACCGCGCCTTCCTTTGGGGACCCTCTGCGGTATACTATACCGACTTCCCGACCTGGACGCAGAACTGCTGGGGCATCAACATTGTGCTGAACATGGACTCCACCATGGGTCACAACATGATCGACACCGAAGACCCCGACCAGGCGATCCAGGATCTGGCGCTCTTCTCCGAGAAGGCCACCATGCGCCATCACGCCGTCGGCGGCTGGGAGAATGTCAACGCCCTCTGGGCGTGGGCGAAGAACTTTGACTGCGACATGGTCCTTTTCAACGACAACATCGCCTGCAAGGGCATGCTGGGCGTCCACGCTCTCATGGAGGAGCAGGCGCGCGAGCTGGGCTTCCACTTCATCTTCGTCGAGCACGATCTGGAGGACTGCCGCACCGTATCCCGGCAGGATATGAGAAACTGCGTCAACAAGTATATGTCCGTCGTTCTCAACGAGAAGCCGCTTGACCCGACCATCGTAGAGTTTGACGACTCCATGGCATACTAAGAAAGGCG
>ERZ827458.2142-NODE-2142-length-10371-cov-7.238271_pt1 | contig 10371 bp, 8 predicted proteins | sample MGYA00519706_ERZ827458 | MGnify/ENA primary metagenome ERZ827458 (study PRJEB31778, sample SAMEA3449309) | human gut metagenome | biome: human gut; feature: human-associated habitat; material: faeces | place: United Kingdom | collected 2010/2012 ...
CTATTTCGGGGAGAACGAGATATCTCCGGGTTTGATTGGCCTTTCACCCCTATCCGCAGGTCATCGCCGCCGTTTTCAACCGACGTGCGTTCGGCCCTCCACGGGGTCTTACCCCCGCTTCAGCCTGCCCACGGATAGCTCACCCGGCTTCGCGTCCGCGGCGCGGGACTCAAGTCGCCCTGTTAAGGCTCGCTTTCGCTCCGGCTCCCTTTCGGTTAACCTCGCCCCGCGCCAGCGACTCGCTGGCTCATTCTACAAAAGGCACGCCGTCACAACTGAAAGTTGCTCCGACTGCTCGTGGGCGCACGGTTTCAGGTACTGTTTCACTCCCCTCCCGGGGTGCTTTTCACCTTTCCCTCACGGTACTGGTGCGCTATCGGTCACAGGGTAGTACTCAGGCTTGGATGGTGGTCCACCCAGGTTCGGACCGGGTTTCACGTGCCCGGCCCTACTCAGGGACCGCGTCGCGCCGTCCGGTCTGGGTTCGCGTACGGGGCTGTCACCCGCTGCGGCCGGCCCTCCCATGCCGTTCCGCTCCCCAGCCGGACCTGCGCCCGGGGGCGGCAGCCCCCGGATGCGCGGCCCTGCAACCCCGTCGGCGGAACCCCTGCCGGGTATGCCCGCTCGACGGTTTGGCCATCGGTCCCCTTTCGCTCGCCGCTACTCGGGGAGTCTCGAGATTGATTTCCTCTCCTCCGGGTACTTAGATGTTTCAGTTCCCCGGGTTGTCCTCCCCGGCCCTATGTGTTCGGGCCGGGGATATCCACACCTCTGTGGATGGGTTCGCCCATTCGGAGACCCCCGGGTCGAAGGATGTGTGCTCCTCGCCGGGGATTATCGCAGCTTGCCGCGTCCTTCATCGGCTCCCTGTGCCAAGGCATCCGCCGTGCGCCCGTGGTATCTTGCGGGACCGCTCTCGGGCCCGCGGGATATCCACGTGTCGCTAATAAAAATTAATCGATATCATGAATAGCGCTCGTATGTCGCAATTCGGGTATCTCATACCGCGGCACAGTGTCTTCACTGTGCTCGCGATCAGATGCTCCTCACTCATTTATAAGTGAATTCTTCTTGTTTGGATCGGATGAATGATTGCTATCATTCTTGATTTAATCGCAGAAAAGAATCGAGTCTGGAAGAGGATACTCTTCCATCTCTCTCCTATCGCTATGCGGCTCTCAAGGTACGCGGGTGCGACCCCGGGGACCGGGTGCTGCGGGGACTTCCTCCGGGCGACATCTACCGGACGGGCTCCTGCCCTCTATTCGAGTTAAAGTTTGTCTCTCTAAGAACCTATCTCCCTAGAAAGGAGGTGATCCAGCCGCACCTTCCGGTACGGCTACCTTGTTACGACTTCACCCCCCTCACCCTCCACACCTTCGGCGCCTCCCCCCTCTCGGTTGGGCCGGCGACTTCGGGTGCAGACGACTCGGGTGGTGTGACGGGCGGTGTGTACAAGGCCCGGGAACGCATTCACCGCGGCATGCTGATCCGCGATTACTAGCAACTCCGACTTCATGGGGGCGGGTTGCAGCCCCCAATCCGAACTGGGGCCGGCTTTCCGGGATCCGCTCCCCCTCGCGGGGTGGCATCCCTCTGTACCGGCCATTGTAGCACGTGTGCAGCCCAGGGCATAAGGGGCATGATGACTTGACGTCGTCCCCGCCCTCCTCCGCCTTGACGGCGGCGGTCCCGCGTGGGTTCCCGGCATCACCCGATGGCAACACGCGGCGGGGGTTGCGCTCGTTGCGGGACTTAACCCAACATCTCACGACACGAGCTGACGACAGCCATGCACCACCTGTATGGGCTCCTCTCGGCCACGGGGTCTCCCCCGCTTCACCCATATGTCAAGCCCTGGTAAGGTTCTTCGCGTTGCTTCGAATTAAGCCACATGCTCCGCTGCTTGTGCGGGCCCCCGTCAATTCCTTTGAGTTTTAGCCTTGCGGCCGTACTCCCCAGGCGGGACGCTTAATGCGTTGGCTGCGGCACGGGGGGATCGTCCCCCCACACCTAGCGTCCATCGTTTACGGCTGGGACTACCAGGGTATCTAATCCTGTTCGCTCCCCCAGCTTTCGCGCCTCAGCGTCGGTCTCGGCCCAGAGGGCCGCCTTCGCCACCGGTGTTCCACCCGATATCTGCGCATTCCACCGCTACACCGGGTGTTCCACCCTCCCCTACCGGACCCAAGCCGCGGAGGTTCCGGGGGCTTCGGGGGGTTGAGCCCCCCGCTTCGACCCCCGGCCTGCCGGGCCGCCTACGCGCGCTTTACGCCCAATGAATCCGGATAACGCTCGCCCCCTACGTATTACCGCGGCTGCTGGCACGTAGTTAGCCGGGGCTTCTTCTGCAGGTACAGTCTTGACTCTTCCCTGCTGAAAGCGGTTTACGACCCGAAGGCCTCCGTCCCGCACGCGGCGTCGCTGCGTCAGGGTTCCCCCCATTGCGCAAGATTCCCCACTGCTGCCTCCCGTAGGAGTCTGGGCCGTGTCTCAGTCCCAATCTGGCCGGTCGGTCTCTCAACCCGGCTACCCGTTGTCGGCACGGTGGGCCGTCACCCCGCCGTCTACCTGATGGGCCGCGGAGCCATCCCCTCCCGTCGGGGCTTTAGCCCGGGCGCCATGCGGCGCCCGGGGGTATCCGGTATTACCCGTCCTTTCGGGCGGCTATCCCGGGGGAGGGGGCAGGTTCTCCACGTGTTACTCAGCCGTTCGCCACTCGCTTCCCTCCGGAGAGGGGTGCCGTTCGACTTGCATGTGTTAGGCGCGCCGCCAGCGTTCATCCTGAGCCAGGATCGAACTCTCCGTCCAAAATAAATGGGCTTCGAGCCCGTCCGGTCCTCACAACTATTAGCTGATCGGTTCCGTTCGATTCATATGGTTCTAGTATAGGAAAAGGAATTTCTCGGGGCCGCCTCTCGGCGGCCTTGCGAAAAACAAATCCAAGTTAGACCATTTCAAATGGTTCGATGTCTGCCCGGATGCGACACAACTGGTGTGTCCATCCTCGCAGTATCCGGTTCTCAAGGTGCACGCCCCGCGGCTGATCCGGTCCGACCGGGCCGCGCGGCAAGGAGATATATTGCCAGACCGGAGGGGCCCCGGGGGCGGGAATCTGGGCGTACACATTTCCTACACATCTTGGAATCCGACTAACGTTTGCCAGCCGTTACCTACCGCTCGCCGAGCATCTCTTTATATAAGGCAGTCTCATGGTTAAAGCGGATACGTCCCCCTAGCTAAAGCACAGCCAGCATCGAGCAACTCATCACGTTCTTCCACCGAGAACCCCTCGGCGTAGACGCGCACCACTGGTTCGGTCCCGCTAGGACGGACCAGCAGCCACGTGTCATCCTCGAATGCCAAACGCAAGCCATCCATATGACTAACGTTTTGCGGCACCTTGCCACAAATCGACTTCGGGTTTACGCCCGGCAGCAGGGTTCGTAACGTTTCGGCATCTTCGGCCTCAAGGCGCAAATCGCGTCGACCGTAACTCGTCTTACCAAAACTGTCCTCGAGTTGGTCGACCAGAACGCCCAAAGGCGCGTCCGTCTTTGCCATAAGCTCACACAGAATCAGACAGGCGAGGATTCCATCGCGCTCGGGCATATGCGCGGCGATGCCGATACCACCGGCTTCTTCGCCGCCCATGAGGACGCCGCCCTTCTTCATCTCTGCCGCTATATATTTGAAACCGACTGGCTTGACGGTCACGCGGCAGCCAAGCGCCTCGGCAATGCGACGCACGAGCGTCGAGCACGAAAGATTGACGACGACGCGCCCCTCCAAATTACGAAATTGAACCAAGTCGCCCAAAACGAGCGCCATGATCTGATGCGGATGTATATATCTGCCGCGCTCGTCAACCGCGCCGATACGATCGGCGTCGCCGTCGGTCACCAGGCCAGCGCAAGCTCCGTCCTCGATAACCGTGCGCTCGCAAGCGTCCACCCAAGGCTCAACGGGGTCGGGGCAGATATCTTCTTGGTCAGACGCCTGCCCGGCGTGAATCTCGTGCACCTCAACGCCAAGCTCGCGCAGCAAGTCGGCTAGATAGCCCTGGGCTGCGCCGCCCATGGGATCGACAACCACGCGCAGGTGCGCGTCGCGGATGGCTTCGGCATCGACAAACGATGCCACCGCCTGCATATAGTCAGGAATGATATCCGCGGTGCGATATTGCCCCTCGATCCCCATTGGCTCGGGAGCCATGGTCTCTTCGAGCTCTTCGATGACATCTTGGTTGGCGGTCGAGCCGTCACCCATGCGAATCTTGAGGCACAGATAACCCTGCGGATGATGGGACCCCGTCACCATGAGCGCGCCGCACGCCCCACCGTCATAAGCCGCCGCCCACGTAAGGGCAGGGGTCGGAACAGGTCGCGAAGCGAGCACGGCGTCCAGCCCGTGCGCTGCTAGCACGCCCGCCGCAAGCTCAGCGAACTCGCTCGCCAGGGGCCGGGTGTCGAACCCTATATATACCGTTTTGCCCGGATTGGTCTTTTGCCACAACTCGCCGACGGCATCGGCGATACGGGCAACGTTATCGGCAGTGAAGTCCTCATCGACGCGAGCGCGCCAACCGTCAGTTCCAAAATGAATTATCGCGCACACGCGCAGACACCTCACAGTGTTTGGATCATGGTACGCGTGAGGTATACCCGCAACACGCACTCAGCAACCTGCCGGCACCAGCATTCACCATTTGGGCAAATGCTGCCGAGGACATGCAAGCAATAAAAAAACCGCCCCGTATGGAGCGGTTTTGCCCTTTATATATCGAGCGCCTCGGCCATCGCTGCCGTAGTGATTGCCGTGGTTCCACAGCAACTGCCCACCATTGCGGCGCCGGCATGTCTCCATTCGATGCATGCGCGCGCGAAAGCTTCGGGATTCTCGTGCCATACGGGGCCATCCTGAGTCTGGACCGGATCGCCTACGTTGGGACGCACCGTAACGGGAGTAGTCGCCGATGCAACCATCCTGGGCACCGCCGCATTCGCGGCCGCAAGCGAACAGCAATTAACACCAACCGAGTTTGCGCCGTGTTTTTCGGCGTACAAAACGGCTGCCTCGATGTTGAGGCCATCGCCCAGCAGGTCGCCTTTATCGTCAACGACAAAACTCACCAGAACAGGCATGCCGTCGGCGGCATCTCGGGCGCCGGCAAGCATGGGCTGCAGATTACGGATAGACGTCACCGTCTCGATCAGCAGACCGTCAACACCAGCATTGAGCAAGGCGTGCGCCTGTTCGCGCGCAATGCCGCGGATTTCACGATACTCGACAGAGTCCTCGGCAAACCACTCAATACCGATCGGGCCCATCGAGCCCAGCAGCAGCTGAGGGTGCGCCTGGCGGGCATCGTCGACGGCCCCGCGATTGACCTCCGCCACGGACGGCGAAATCTGGTCGTGCTTGAGGGCATAGCTCGATGCCTGAAAGGTGTTGGTAATGAGCACCTGCGCGCCGGCGGCGACATACAAGCGATGGATACGAGAAACGGTCTGTGGCTCTGCCAGATTCCAAAACGCCGGTGGAATGTCGGCGGCATCGTACTCACTCAACAGAACACTGCCCATGGGGCCCTGCGCCAACAAGGTCTCGCTCGACAAGCGGCGCGTAAGTTCCTCGGCACCAAAGCGGTTGTAATAACTCGTATCCATATATATCCCGCTATTCCTCGACGCTGATTCCCTGCTTTTCGAGATAGGCGAGCCAGCGGCTCATCGTGTCCTCGGATAGCGCATGCTCCATCATGCAGGCCTCGGAATCGGCTCGCTCAAATTCGACACCGAGCTCCTGAACCAAAAACGTACGGATGAGGCGATGACGGTACCAGATAGCCGTGCCAACCTCGCGGCCGCGATCGGTCAGGATTACCTTGCCGTAGTGCGATTGCTCGACAAGCTCGGATGCCTTGAGCGCCGAAACCGCTTTATTGACCGATGCCTTGGAGACGCCAAGGCGCTGCGCGATGTCGACCGATCGCACGCCGTTGGTTTCCCCCTCTTCGCTTTCAATGCGAACCATGCACTCCAAGTAGTCTTCGTTCGCCACCGTCAGATGTAGTTCGCGCGAGCTAATTGTCGTATCCATGATCTTCCGTCCCTTCTGCATTCAATGGCTGATTCTACCCCATCCAAGCGTCGTGGTATGCCGTGGCATACCGTGCTAGAGTTCTTGTTGCACACGACGACCAAGATTGGAGCGGTCTTTATGGAAAACACCACCACGAGCCCCGATGTCCTCGAGCGCTTTTTGCGCTACGTCCAGATCAACACACAGTCCGAGGATGCAAACTGCGACCAGGTACCCTCGAGCGCCGTTCAGTTTGACCTTGCCAACGTGCTGGCTGAAGAGCTGCGCGAGCTTGGTGCGGAAGATGCCCACGTGACCGAGCACGCCTATGTCTGCGCGCATATCCCCGCAAGTGCGGGCGCTGAGGACAAGCCCGCCCTGGGCCTGATCGCCCATCTCGACACCACCGAAGTTGCACCGGGCGCCGGCGTGAAGCCGCACATCGTACACTACGAAGGCGGCGACCTGGTCTGCGGCACGGTTGACGGTAAGCCCGTTGCCATGAGTACCGCCAAGCTCCCCGCCCTGAATGACCTCGCGGGTGAGGACCTGGTCTGCAGCGATGGCACCACGCTGCTGGGCGCGGACGACAAGGCAGGCGTTGCCGAGATCATGTCGCTTGTCGCGCGTTTCGCTCAGGACCCTTCTCTGCCCCATCCCGCACTCGGCATTTGCTTCTGCCCTGACGAGGAGATCGGCCACGGAGCCGAGCTGTTGGATATCGATACCTTTGGCTGCAAGTACGCCTACACGGTCGACGGCGGCCCCATCGGCGAGCTGGAGTGGGAGTGCTTTAACGCCGCCGAGGCGACCGTCCGCTTTGAGGGCCAGTCCATCCACCCGGGCGACGCCAAGGGCCGTATGGTCAACGCAGGCAATCTGTTCTGCGACTTCAACGCATTGCTCCCCTACGTGCAGCGCCCGGAGTATACGGAAGGCTACGAGGGCTTTTATCACCTTGAGGGTGTATCTGCGACCGTCGATCACGCCACAGCGCGCTATATCGTCCGCGACCATGACGCCGCCAAGTTCCAGCAGAAACTCGACCTTCTTGATGCCGCCGCCTCGATGCTCAACCAGCGTCTGGGTGAGGAGCGCGTGACGGTCGAGATTAAGCAGCAGTATCGAAATATGGCCGAGATCGTTCGTGACTATCCCGAGCTTATTGATGTTGCCAAGGAAGCCTACCTTGCCTGCGGCGTTGAGCCCCAGGTGCTGCCAATTCGTGGCGGCACCGACGGCGCTCAGCTGTCGTTCCGCGGTCTGCCCTGCCCCAACCTTTCCACCGGCGGCTATTGCTACCACGGCGTCAACGAGTTCGTCCCGGTCAGTTCGCTCGTCAAGATGACCGACGTGCTCCAGGAGCTCGTCGCCCGCTTTGCATAGGGAACTCGAACAATCCAGGTAAGCAAAACCGCCCCGTCCTCAAAACCGAGAACGGGGCGGTTTTTGGTGCAAGGGGAGTAGTCAGCACCGCAGGTTGAGCCAACGTCAGCGAGCGACGTCCAAGGCGAACAAGTTGGCATGAAAAAGGCAGGGCATTGACCTTCTGGTCATGCCCTGCCTTTTGAATGACAAATTGTCGCCTTGGGCGGCGCGCAGCGTCGAGCCGTTACGGCGTTTGGTAAAACGCCGTAACTTAGTAGTTAGCTTCGTAGCCGTTGCCGTCGCCGGTGGGCTCTTCGTAGTAGTCCGAATCGCTCGAATCGCCTGAGTCATCGGAATCGTCAGAGCTGACCGATGAAGTTGCGGTACCGTTTGCGTAGTCGTCAGACGTGTTGTTGTTCAGGTCGCCGATCGTAGAACTGGAACCGTCGGAAAGACCCATGGTGTTGGGACCCTTGGGATCCTTGCCGGCATCGACGCGCTCCATCATTTCCTTGAGCTCGTCCTCGTAGACAAAGACGTAGCTCACACCGTCGATCATGGTGCTGTCGTCGGCGTACGAGGGCAGGTTGGCCGAGTAGATACCGTCGACATCCATACCGCGCATGGCGTTGACCGTAGCCACGATATCTTGAACGCTCATATCGGTTACGAGCATATCGGACAGCGAATTAACCAGGCCAAAAATCTTCGTGGCATCGAAGTTATTGAGAATCTGGTTGGCAAGGGCGCCAAGCACCTGACGCTGGTGGCGCATGCGCGTGTAATCGCCGTCGGCATAGGTGTAGCGGCAGCGGGCATAGGTAAGGGCGGTGGCACCGTCCATATGCTGCTGGCCAGCGGTAATCTTAATATCCAGGTGCTCGGGGTCGTCAACATCATCGGTTGCGTTAATGTCGATACCGCCAACCGAATCAATCAGCGCCTGCATACCGTCGAAGCTGACCTCGGCATAGTGGGAAATCTGAACACCGCACAGCTCGTTGACCGCCTCGACCATGGCCTCGGCGCCGCCAACGGTATGGCAGGCGTTGATCTTCATGGTCTCGCCCTTGTACTCGACCTTGGTGTCGCGCGGAACGGAAATGAGCGTCGCCTGCTTTTGCGTGGGGTCGATGCGTGCCAGGATAATCGAGTCGGCACGATACGTATCCTCGCCCGGACGGCCGTCGGTGCCAAGAAGCAGCACGTAGAACGGATCCTTTGCCTCATCGGTGTCAACCAGAACCCGACGCAGATTATCGGTAATGACATTAGAATCGCCGAGCTTGCCCATAATGGTGGCAAACCACAGGCCGGCAGCGGTAGTGGCACTCAGCAGCACACCAAGCACGACAATGAGCGCGACGTGACGAATCGTGTGGCTACGACGACGTTGACGAGCGCGCTCGGAATAGCGAGCCACGTTATCGCGACTATAGATCTTGGCCTGCGCACCAGTTGAGGGTCTTCGGGCGGTGGTATCCGCGAGGGGCTTTTTATTAAACATAGGCAACCTGTATTAGTAGATGACGGGATCGGGGACGGAAGCATGCTCGACATGCGCGCCGAGCGCCTGCAGCTTTTCGACAAACTGCTCGTAGCCGCGCTTGATGTGATGGATGGCCGAAACCTCGGTCGTCCCGTCGGCGATCAAGCCCGCTACGACGAGGGCCGCTCCGCCACGCAGATCGGGCGAGGTAACCTGTGCACCCGAGAAGCCCTTAACGCCATGAATCATGGCATGATGGCTCTCGATACGAATGTCGGCACCCATGCGCACCAGCTCAGAGGCAAACATAAAGCGATTCTCGAAGATGTTCTCGGTAATAACGGAACTGCCGTCGGCAAGGGCGGAGAGTACCATAATCTGTGCCTGCATGTCCGTCGGGAAGCCGGGGAACGGAAGCGTCTGGATGTCGACCGGCTTGATACGCTCGGCACGGTTCACATGGACGCCATCCTCGACGCGCTCGCAGTCGATACCCATGAGCTCCATCTTCTTGAGCACCATGCCCAAGTGAATGGGGCAAAAGCCCGTGACATCGATACCGCGATCGTCGGCCATCAACGCACCGGCAACGATAAAGGTACCGGCCTCGATTCGGTCGCCCACTACGCGATGGGTAACAGGATGCAACTCTTCCACGCCCTCGATGGTCACGACAGGCGTGCCGGCGCCGACAATCTTAGCGCCCATCTCGTTGAGCATGTTGGCGAGATCGACGATCTCGGGCTCGCGGGCGGCATTGTCGATAACCGTGGTGCCCTGCGCGCGCACGGATGCCATGATGAGGTTCTCGGTCGCACCGACGCTGGCGAACTCGAGCGTGACAGTGGTACCGCGCAGACCTTGGGGCGCATTAGCGTTGATGTAACCGTGGGCGGTATCGAACTCAACGCCCAGGGCCTCAAGACCAAGAATGTGCATATCGATCTTGCGAGCACCCAGGTTGCAGCCGCCCGGCATGGCAATCTTGGCGCGATGGAAGCGGCCCAGCAGGGGTCCCATGACGGCGGTGGAAGCACGCATCTTGGCAACGAGCTCGTAGGGGGCCTCCCAAGAATCGACCTGAGAGGTATCAATCTCGAGCGTGTGCTCGTCGAGAACATCGATCGTAGCGCCCATGCCCTTGAGCACCTTGCCCATCACATGGACATCGGAAATATCGGGCACGTTCTGCAGCGTCGTCTTGCCCGGCGCCAGAAGCGTTGCCGCCATGAGTTTGAGCGCGGAGTTCTTGGCGCCCGAGACGGGCACGGAGCCTCCGATGGCGTGGCCACCCTCAACGCGGATAATATCCAAGGTCTACCCTTTCAAAAAGCATGCCCGGGATGGCTGGGCCATCCCGGGCATGATGTGTTCGCAAATGGTCGAACGCTAAATCGTTTGACTATTGGGCAAGCTTGAGCTTACACCAT
>ERZ827458.2147-NODE-2147-length-10332-cov-2.948331_pt1 | contig 10332 bp, 9 predicted proteins | sample MGYA00519706_ERZ827458 | MGnify/ENA primary metagenome ERZ827458 (study PRJEB31778, sample SAMEA3449309) | human gut metagenome | biome: human gut; feature: human-associated habitat; material: faeces | place: United Kingdom | collected 2010/2012 ...
CAGGTTGGTTTTGGGTGACTCAGCGCTCCTCGCGGAAGTAGGGGACGCCCAGCGCGGCGGGCGGCTGCTTTTCGCGATTGTTGCGCAGACTGCTGAAGATGAGCACAACCACCGTGACGATGTACGGCAGAATCTTGTAGATCTGCGAAGGGATGAACGGAATGCTCAGGCGCAGGTACAGGTTCTGCAGGCAGCCGAACAGGATGCTGCCCCAGATGGCTGCGGACGGCTTCCACAGGCAGAAGATGACGAGCGCGACAGCCAGCCAGCCGACGCCGGACAGACCCTCGTGATTCCACACGCAGCCCGCGATGCCGGTGATGTAGGCGACGCCGCCGATGGCGGAGATGCCGCCGCCCAGCACGGTGGCCAGATATTTGTAGCGGGTGACGTTGATACCGGCTGCATCCGCCGTGGCGGGGGATTCGCCGACGGCGCGCAGGTACAGGCCCTTGCGGGTCTTGTTCAGGAACCACGCGAGGAAGACGGCGAGCGCAAGGGCAAAATACGTCAGAATGTTATGCTGGAAGAGCAGCGGACCGAGCACGGGAATGTTGCGCAGGAAGGCGGGGAAGGGGGAGTTTACAAAGATCGCCTTGAGGTTGTTGCTCAGAGAGACGTAGGAGCCCTCCTGCACGCGCATGTATTCGCCGAGAAACTGACCTGCGCCGGTGCCGAAGATCGTCAGGGCAAGGCCGGTGACGTTCTGGTTTGCGCGGAGCGTTACTGTGAGGAAGCAGTAGAGCAACCCCATCAGCAGCGACCCGAGAAGCGAACTCAGCAGGGGAATGAGAATGGCAAGGAACGGGTTGAGCGCGCCCGGCGCGGGAACGGCATGCTCATACAGAAATGCGCCGATGACGCCGCAGATACCGCCGACGTACATGATGCCGGGAATGCCGAGATTGAGGTTGCCGGATTTTTCCGTGAGCGTTTCGCCGGTGCTGCCGAAAAGGAGAGGAATGCCCTGCACAATGGCACGGGGAATGAACGAAACAAAATCAAACATGGCTGGCGTCCTCCTTTCCGGCGCTCTTGCGGAAGTTGATCTTATAGGTGATAAAGAACTCCGATCCGATGATAAAGAAGAGAATGATGCCGGTGAGAATATCGGAGAACGACTGATTCAGACCGAACGCTGTGGAGATCTCGCCCGCGCCGCGGCTGAGGAACACGAGCAGGAAGCTCGTAAAGATCATCCAGATGGGGTTGAATTTGGCGAGCCACGAAACCATAACGGCGGTAAAGCCGCGCCCGCCGGCGATGGAGGTGGTGAGAGTGTGGTTGGTGCTGCCGACGAGCAGCAGTCCGCAGAGGCCGCATACCGCGCCGGAGAGGATCATGGTGCGGATGATGACCTTGTCCACCTTGATACCGACGTAGCGAGCGGTGCGCTCACTCTCGCCGACAACGGTGATCTCGTAGCCGTGCTTGGTGTAATTCAGATAGAAATACATCAAAATCGTGACAACAGCGACGATGAGAATATTCAAAAGATATTTGTAGCTGCCGATCTGCGGAAACCAGCCGATCTCCGTGGACTGGTTGATGATGCCGATCTGGCCGGAGCCCTTGGGGTTTTCCCAGACGATGACGAAATAGGCCACGAGCTGCGTTGCAACGTAGTTCATCATCAGCGTGAAAAGCGTTTCATTCGTATTGTATTTTGCCTTGAAATACGCCGGAATGAAGCCCCAGAGCGCACCGGCCAGGATGCTGCTCACGCACATGCACACGATAACAAGGGCGTTCGGCAGCGTGTTGCGCAGGCAGATCATGCACGCCGCGGCAGCCAGCGCACCGGCAAGCACCTGACCTTCGCCGCCGATGTTCCAGAAGCGCATCTTAAAAGCCGGCGTCACGGCGAGCGCGATACAGAGAAGCATCGCGATATTCTGCAGCAGCACCCAGACCTTGCGGGGCGAGCCGAATGAGCCGTTAAAGATGGTCGCATACACCTTCAGCGGATTTTCGCCGGTCATCGTCGTTGTAATAATGGAGCATACGATGAGCGCGAGCAGGATCGCCGCCGCGCGGATGCCCCAGGACTTGTACCAGGGGAGAGCGTCCCGCTTCGTAATGTGGAAGAGAGGCGATCTTGTTTTCTTATTCATGGCTCTGTCCTCCCAGCTTAGTCATCATCATGCCGACCTCGCGCTTTTCCGCGCCGCGGCCGGAGACGATGCCGCTGACCTTGCCGCCGCACAGAACAAGGATACGGTCGCACAGCTCCAGCAGCACGTCCAGATCCTCGCCGACGAAGATAACGGCGACACCGGCTTTCTTCTGGCGGTTGATAAGGTCATAGATCGTATACGACGAATGGATATCCAGACCCCGCACGGCATACGCCGTGAGCAGTACGGTCGGCGCGCTTGCGATCTCGCGGCCGACAAGCACCTTCTGCACGTTGCCGCCGGAGAGACGGCGCACGGGCGTATCCACGCTCGGCGTGCTTACGCTCAGCTCCTGCACCACGGATTCTGCCAGTGCGCGGGGCGAGCGGCGGTCGGTAAAGATCGATTTGCCGCGGCGGAAGGAACGGAGCATCATATTGTCGGCAAGATTCATGTTGCCGACGAGTCCCATGCCGAGGCGGTCCTCCGGAACAAAAGAAAGGGAGACGCCGAGCTCGGCAATACTCAGGGGATCTTTTCCGATAAGCTCTTCGCGGGAACCGTCATCTTCAATATAGGAAATACTGCCGGATTCAACGGTCTGCAAACCGGCGATCGCCTCGAGAAGCTCCTTCTGGCCGCAGCCGGAGATACCGGCGATACCGAGGATCTCGCCGCTGTTGGCGGTGAAGGAAACGTCGTCCAGCTTGACAATGCCGTCCACGCTGCGTACCGTGAGCCCCTTGACCTCAATGCGGGGCTTGGGATCGACCGGGTCCGGACGCTCAATGTTCAGCGACACTGCATGGCCGACCATCATGTTCGTCATTTCCTGCGCGTTCGTGTGCGCCGTGAGCATATCGCCGATAAACTGGCCGTGGCGGAGGATCGCCACACGGTCGGAGAGCGCCTCGACCTCATGCATCTTGTGCGTGATGATGACGATCGCCTTTCCGTCGTTGCGCATGTTGCGCAGTACGGCGAAGAGCTTGTCGGTCTCCTGCGGTGTGAGAACGGCGGTCGGCTCGTCAAGGATGAGAATGTCCGCGCCGCGGTAGAGAACCTTTACGATCTCGACCGTCTGTTTCTGGGAGACGGACATATCGTAAATCTTCTGCGCGGGATCGACGCTGAAGCCGTATTTGTCGCAGATCTCGCGGATCTTTGCCGAGGCTGCTTTGAGATCGAGCTTGCCGGGCAGACCGAGAACGATATTTTCGGCCGCCGTCAGCACATCCACGAGCTTGAAATGCTGATGGATCATGCCGATGCCGTTGTCAAAGGCGTCCTTGGGGGAGCGGATGACGACTTCCTTTCCGTCGATCTTGATCTCGCCCTCATCCGGGAAATAGATGCCGGAGAGCATATTCATAAGCGTCGTCTTGCCGCTGCCGTTTTCGCCGAGCAGCGCGAGGATCTCTCCGCGGTAAATATTCAGCCATACTTTATCGTTGGCTAAAACCGGGCCAAAGCGCTTGGTAATGTTGCGCATTTCAATTGCTGCGGTCTTTGTTTCCATTCTTTCACTCCCTGACAGATTGTATGGATTTCGGCAGACTGTACTGTAAAGGGCGGCGCGGCGGCCGAGAGCTGCTGTGCTGCCCTTTACAGTACATATGGGGAAGGCCCGGAAATCGGGCCTTCCCCTAAGCAGGATCAGATAAAAATCAGGCGTCGAGGTTGGTGATGCCGTCGATGTCGAGATCAAAGTACGGAGCGGAGCGGTAGAAGGACTCGAGGAACACACCGTCGGAAATGACCTCGGTCTCACCGACGTAGTCGCCGAGATCGTCAACGTCGGCGAGGTAAGTCGTAACGGTCTCGCCGTTGACGGTGAAGGTGGCGGTGTCGAACACCTTGACAGAGCCGTCTTCCAGAGCCTTCATGACTTCGGCGATCTTCTCGACAGTGCCGGCAGCGGCGGCCTGCTCGTTGACGTCAGTCAGAACGACGGAGCCGGTAGCAAGAGTGCCGGTCCAATCGTAGCCGATGTCCTCACCGGAAGCGACGCAGTTGATGGCGTAGACAAAGAACGGAGTCCAGTCAATGCGGGAGGAAACGATGAAGGTGTTGGGGCAGGCGGCAATGGTGCTGCCGTTGTAGGAGACGTTGGGGACACCGGCGGTCTCGCAGGCCGTGGGAGCGCCCATGGAGTCGGCGTGCTGGCTGATAAGGACGCAGCCGTTGTTGATGAGCTTGTTGGCGGCTTCCTTCTCGAGAGCCTCGTCATACCAGGAGCTGGTGAAGGTCACTTCCATCGTGACGCTGGGGCAGACGCTGCGGGCGCCGAGGAAGAAGGAGGTGTAGCCGGACTCGACTTCGGCATAGGGGAACGCACCGACATAGCCCATCTTGGCTTCCTCGGCGGTGATGTCGCCGTTTTCGATCATCTCGTTGAGCTTGAGACCGGCAGCGACACCGGCGAGGTAGCGGCCTTCATAGATGGAGGCGAAAGCGTTGTGGAAGTTGCTCAGACCCTCGGTGTGGGCCTTGACACCGGTGCAGGAAACAAAGTGCACTTCGGGGAACTCCTTGGCAGCGGCAAGAGCGAAGGACTCATGGCCGAAGCTGTCGGTGATGATGAGATCGCAGCCGGCGTCAACCAGCTCGGCAGCGGCGTCATAGCAGGCCTGGGACTCGGAGATGTTGGTCTTCATCATGACCTGATCGTCGGAGAGACCGACCTCGGCGCAAGCGGCTTTCGCAGCGTTGATGAAGTTGAGGTCGTAGGTGGAGTTTTCATCGTGCAGGAAGATGAAACCGACCTTGATGTCCTTGGAACCGGTAGTGGCTTCGGTCTCGCTGGTGGCGGCAGGAGTCTCTTCCGCGGGGGCTTCGGCAGCGGGAGCATCGGTGGCCGCGGGAGCTTCGGGCTGAGCACCGCAGGCGCACAGGCCGATGCACAGCGTCAGAGCGAGCAGCAGAGCAACGAACTTTTTCATGTTTTCTTTCCTCCAGTAATTTTTTGTTTTTTTTACTGTTACTGTTTATTTCCGCCGGCAAGCCGGAAGAAAGCAAAAAGAAATTGCGGGAACCGGTCAACGGTCTCCGCAAACGAACGAAAAACAAAGCAGAAGAAAACGCTGCTTTGTCCCTCGTCGATAGTCCGGTCCTTTACGGTGACCGGGTAGAGACTTCAAAACCGTATCATTTGATTTATATCGACAGATATGAAATTGTAAGGAAAGCGCCGTCAGCAGAACTCGATGCCGTTTTCCTCGCTCATGGATTTTACACGGGCCAGAGATTCCACACGGACGCCCTTGCTGCGGAGCATGTCTCCGCCGGGCTGAAACGCTTTTTCAATACAGATGCCGCAGCCGACGAGCGTTGCGCCGGACTGCTCCACCAGCTCGATGAGACCGCTGAGCGCAGCGCCATTGGCAAGAAAATCGTCAATGACGAGTACGCGGTCGTTCGGGCCGAGAAAATCCTTGGAAACGATGATATCGTATACCCTCTGGTGAGTGTAGGAGCGGACTTTCGACGTCCACACATCTCCTGCGATATTCAGCGTCTTGCTTTTTTTGGCAAAAACAAGAGGACACCCGAAGGTCTGCGCCGTTATGCACGCAATACCGATACCGGATGCCTCGATCGTAAGAATCTTATTGACACCGCAGTTATGGTACAGGCGCTCAAACTCTTTGGCAAGTTCAGAGAAGAACACGACGTCCATCTGATGGTTCAGAAAACTGTCCACCTTCAAAACGCCGCCGTCACGCACTACACCATCGCGGCGGATCCTATCTTCGAGGAGCTGCATCCGTATCACCCCCACGGCTTAACTTGATTTCATCTTATCGAATTTGTTCCAGTTTTGCAATGCATATATCTTGTGAATTTCGGAGAAATATATTTCGATATTTTGTGCATAACGGAAAACACCGTCGAATGGGGCTCACCCATCCGACGGTATTTTGTCATTTGCTTATTTCTCTTCGGCGTAGGTGTCGAAGTAACCCTGAATGAACACGACCGGCGTACCCTTGTCGCCGCTGCCGCTCGTAAGATCGCAGAGCGAGCCGATGAGATCGGTGAGCTGGCGGGGCGTGGTGCCCTGACTTGCCATGTTGCCTTTGAGATCGGCATCCTTGTGGCGGATGGAATCCTCCACGGCGGAGCGCAGCTCTTCGCCGTTGAGACCGGCAAAATCGTTGTCGGCGAGATACTTGATTTTCAGCTCGTTCGGCTTGCCGACGAGACCGGCGGTGCAGGCAGGGGAGACCACGGGATCGGCGAGCTCCCAGATCTTGCCGACGGGATCCCTGAAGGCACCGTCGCCGTAGATCATGCACTCGATGTTCTTTCCGGTTGCCTTGCGCATGGCCGCGGCAAGCGCGTCAACAAACTCCGCTCCGTTGCGCGGGAAGAGCTTCACCTTGTCCTCGGAGGACTTGTTGGAGCCGAGCAGGCCGTATTTCTCGTTATAGCCGCTGCCGTTGACGCTTGCGGTGAGAAGATCATCCAGCGCGAGGACCTTCTCCGCGCCCGCTTTGGCAAGACGGCGCTTTGTGCGAAACCGGGTGTGGATATCGCAGCAGAGGACATTCTTCACGCGCGTGAGGACGGCTTCCGCCTGATTGGCGAAGAGGATCTCGGCCTCGCAGCCGCATTCCTCGATGAGTTTTTTATAATAGTCTACATAGTCCACGCCGGTGAACGGATGCAGCGCGTAGCCGAACGCCTTGCGGTATTCTTCCTCAGTCAGTACGTCGCTGTACGGATTGATACCGGAATCTTCCAGCAGCTCCTCGTCAAAGAGATGGTTTCCGACTTCGTCCGAAGGGTAGCTGAGCATGAGCGTGATCTTTTTCATGCCGGTGGCGATGCCGCGCAGCACAATGGCAAAGCGGTTCCGGGAGAGGATCGGGAAAATGACGCCGATATGGTCACAGCCGAATTTCGCTTTCACGTCATCGGCAATGTTCTGCACCGTCGCATAGTTGCCGGCGGCGCGGGCCACAACGGATTCCGTCACGGCGACGATGTCGCGGTCGTGGAAGGTGATATGCTCCGTCTCGGAGGCGGCCATGACGCTGTCGCGCACCAGCGTGACAAGATCGTCGCCCTCCCGGACGATGGGGGTACGGATGCCGCGAACAACAGCACCAACAGTTCTCATAACGAAATAACCTCCGAAGTATTGGATTTTCGCCGATATTATGCTACAATACCGTTTGTCTGTAAAGATTTAATTTTCGATTTTTGCAATTTTTCTATTTGCGTCAGTCAAAAAAAGCACATTTTGCAGGAGTTGCCATGAGAAATCTCAAAAAATTTTTGATCGTCTGCACCTTTTTCGTCGCTTTGGCTCTTCTGGCCGGCTGCGCTTCCGCACCCGCGCCGGAGATCGCCGCCACAGAAGCACCGACCGCGACGCCCTCTCCGACGGCCACGCCCGCGCCGATCTCATTCGAGGCTGCGGCTGAGGCGAATCGCGCGGAGCTGCGCACGTTTTCGGATTACGGCAGTGTCTTCTCCGCCGTGCAGGAGAGCAAAGCCGAGGGAGACGGCGCGGACGTTCCGGCGCATTCCTCCGCACTGCGCGCCGCAGCATCGCCGGAGAATATTACGGAAAGCGACATTCTCCGTATTGACGGTGAGTATATCTATACGCTTACGGACAAAAATCTCACGATCTTTCATCTGAGCGGCGAGGCGGGGGAGCTTATTTCCACTACGCCGGTCGGTACCGCCTGGAGCAGCTCCGGAGACGGTTCCGGCAGCTTTGCCGGAAGCGAACGTACGCCGCTCGCGCTGTTCCTTCGCGGCTCACGGCTCGCCGTTCTCCTGGACGTATACGGGTACGAGAGCTTCGGGGGCGAGATGCGCTATTCGGAATATGTCGGCGTCGATTTCTACGACGTTTCCGATCCGCACACGCCTGTGCTCCTCGCGAGCGCCGGTCAGAGCGGCGTATACTCCGATGCGTGGATGAGCGGCGGCGCTCTCTGCGACAGACTTCTCCGTGCTGGACACCTCCGACGCCGCAGATACGGACAAGTTCATTCCGCGCGTACATACCGCCGCGGACAGCCGCCAGCTTGAGGCCGAAAGCCTTTACGCGCTGCCGAACGGCGGCGAGGGCTGCACCGTGCTCGGCGGCTACTCTCTCGACGAGGCGGCGCAGAAAAATACCGTCGCCGTCTACGGCATCGAGGCGAAAAACGTATACCCTGTACCCGGCAGTCTTTTCCTGACCGACACACGCTCCGTATCCGCCGAATCCCGCCGCATGAGCGACAGCATGGGCGATTATACGGAATACGTTGAGCTCCTCTGCACCGATCTTTTCCGCTTTGACTACGATGCTTCCGGCATCCGTCCGGCGGCCTCCGGCGTCGTGAGCGGACTTCTCCCGGAAAAGAGCGCCATTGCGCCGTTTGGCTCCGGGTATGTCTGCCTTTCGGAAGTCTCGGGTTCTTATATCAATATGTACGTTGGCAAGGGCGGTCCCGCTCCGGCCGCGGAACAGACCGGCAGCGCGCTTTATACGCTCGACGCCGCTCTTACCGTCACGGCAGAGCTCTCCGAGCTTCCGAACGGCGACGGTATCCTCTGGGCGGGCTTCACGCCGGAAACCGTGCTGCTCTCCGGCGAGAACGGATCCTGCACCGCCGATCTCTCCGTTCCCGGCACGATCACCGCCTTGCCCGGCGGCGATCCGATCCTGGCGGATGCGCTGCTTCCGTGGAAAAACGGCGGCTATGCCGCCTTCCGGCATGAGAGCGCCGGACAAATGGCGCTTGCGCTCTATGATTCATCTCTGAAGAAAACCGCGGAGCGCACGTTCGGCAGCGACTACAGCAGCACACTCGAAAGTCTGCAAAGCTATATCGTCCTGCCGGAGAAAAACCTTCTCGGCTTTGCCGCCGACGACAGCTATTGCCTGTATGCCGAAAACAACGGAGAGATCGAATACTGCCTGAGCGTATTCCTGACTGACTGGGCCTGGAACGCCCGCGCTTTTGAACAGAACGGCTATCTCTGCATCACGGACCGCCGCGAGGCGTTCGTCTATCTGCCGGACACGCTCGAAAGCGCCGCATCTTTTCTGTTCTGACCGCCCATCTTCGGCAATCTTTTCATAATACGCCCGTTAAAATGGCGCTGTGGACAACCACAGCGCCATATCTTTTTCAGGGGGATGAGTGTCATGCAATTGGAGAGCGCCTATACCGACGGCTGCCTTTGTATCCGATATACCGGAGATCTCGATCATCACGCGGCGCGCGCGGCGTTTCGCGAAACGGAAGCGTTTATCGACCGTTTCCTGCCGCGGCGGTGCATTCTTGATTTCTCCGGCGTTTCGTTTATGGACAGCTCCGGCATTGCCGTTGTACTCCGTGTGAAAAAACGGATGGAGGAAACGGACGGGGATGTCTTTCTGCTTGATCCGGCGCCGCAATGCGCAAGAGTTCTTCGCACGTCCGGGATCGAACGTTTTGTCGCAATCAAATTTACGGAGGGAAAGGCCGCAAGATGAAATACGAAAACTACATAAAGCTGGAATTCCCCAGCAAAAGCTGCAACGAGGCACTGGCGCGGTCGGTAGCGGGCGTATTCGCCTCACAGATGGACCCGACGATGGAGGAGCTCGGCGATATCAAAACAGCGGTCAGCGAAGCCGTGACGAACTGCATCGTCCACGCTTACCCGGACTGCATCGGCAAGATCCTCATGCGCTGCCGGATCCTTGAGGATAACCGGCTGGAGATCGTCATCCGCGACTGGGGCCGCGGCATCGAAGATATCGGCAAGGCGAGAAAGCCGTTGTATACGACCGGCGGCGAGGAACGCAGCGGTATGGGCTTTACGATCATGGAGAGCTTTATGGATAAGCTCACCGTCCGCTCCACGCCGGGCGAGGGGACAAGCGTCATCATGCTCCGCACGCTCCCGCGCCGTGTGCGCGACCGCTGATGGAAAGCCGCGCGCAGCTTCTCTCCCGCGCGCACTCCGGCGACCGGGATGCCGTGCAGCAGATGATCGAGGAAAACACCGGCCTCATCTGGAGCGTCGCCCGCCGGTATTTTGGACGCGGGGTCGATGCGGACGATCTCTATCAGCTAGGCTGTCTCGGTTTTCTCAAGGCTATTGAGGGCTTTGACGAGCGGTTCGGCACGCAGTTTTCTACCTATGCCGTGCCGAAGATCGCCGGGGAGATCCGTCGCTTTCTGCGCGACGACGGCGCGGTAAAGGTCAGCCGCGG
>ERZ827458.2151-NODE-2151-length-10310-cov-7.046416_pt1 | contig 10310 bp, 12 predicted proteins | sample MGYA00519706_ERZ827458 | MGnify/ENA primary metagenome ERZ827458 (study PRJEB31778, sample SAMEA3449309) | human gut metagenome | biome: human gut; feature: human-associated habitat; material: faeces | place: United Kingdom | collected 2010/2012 ...
GTCTGGGCTGGTTTACTGCTGATGGTTATTGACCGGAATTTTGAGAATTGCTATAGGATTCATCTGCCTGCGTACCTTGGCAATGGTTTGCAGCAGCTGTTCCAGCCCTTTGGCGGACAGGTAATGCGCCTGCACCGGGATGATTACACGGTCTGCCGCCGCCAGCGCATTGATGGTCAGCATCCCCAGCGACGGCATACAGTCGATGATGATGCAGTCGTAGTCCTGCCGATTGCAGGCAAGCACCTGCTTCAAGATGGTTTCGCGGCTCATTGCATTCACCAGCGACACCTCCGTTCCTGCCAGCGCGATGTTAGCGGGCAGCAGGTCAATTCCCTCCGGATGATGCAGTATGCCTTCGCCCGGCGCAATCGGGATGTCGTTCATGACCTTGGTCATCAGGTCTGCGATTGTGGGCGCAAGCTGATCCGGCTGCTGATTGCCGAGGCTGATGGTCATGCTGGCCTGCGGGTCAGTGTCCACCAGCAGCACCTTTTTTCCTTTCCGTGCCATCGCTGCCCCTATGTTGATGCAGCTGGTCGTTTTCGCTACCCCTCCTTTCTGATTTACAGTCGCAAGCACCGTGGGATTCATCCACTTCCTCCTTCCTGCACTCGTTCATCCGTGGCAGCAGAACTTCCCTGCCCTCCACTGCTGTTTGATGGTTGGTTCAGCCTGTAAATATTTCACACCTCCTGTTCTGGAAAATAGAAAGGCATCGACAGATTGCTCCATCAATGCCTTCGTCTCTTTCGACACTACTATTATAGCACAGGTTTCGTTGCTAAAGCGTGCTAATTTGTCTTGTTCGCTGCTAATTTGTCCTGTTTTGTGCTGCGCGATGCTATTTCATGCTATTTGCTGCTATCTTGCGCGATTGTCGCCCGTGTTGTCCCCTATTCAGTTGCTTGCACTTAGCAGCATTTCCAATTCATCAAGCGCCTGAGCGTGCAAATGATACACGCGCGACCGGCTTAATCCGATTCTTTCAGCAATCTTCTCAAAATTCATATGAGAAAGATAATAGTTCAAGAGGATGATCCGGTGCGCCTGATTATCCATGCTGTTTACGACAGCTGTGATTTCTTCAACGGCATCCCGATACTCCTGTGTCAATTTTTCCAACTCTCTGCGTGCTTCCGTGAGACGAATAATCGCATTCTCATTCGCACCCACGTTGCGCGCATGGGCGGTAAATTCGCTTCCCCAAGATGCCGTAACTCGCTGCGTAAGGCTTTTGTAGAGTTCTATCTGCGAGAGAAGGGCATCTATTCTCTGTTCAACTGCTTCTGCCCTTTTCAAAAATGCAACTGCTTTCCTCATGCAATTTCACGCTCCAATCTTTTCAGCAGCTGGATACCATCTATGTCAGTAAGCAATACAAAACGACCGGACTGAAAAAAGATTCGCAGTTCATCAAGCCTCTGCTTGTACTGCATGATGCGGTATGTGAGATAGTCCCGTTCTTCTGCTGTCAGCTTTGTCTCGCTGCGGAACTTTTGCCGAAGTTCGTACTGCATCCGACCGCAGCTGCGGAAATCCTTGACTGCTTGAACAATCACTGCACTCGCAAACGCTTTCCACGGTTCCTTTTCTCCATAAACATAATGGGAGCAGTTTCTTCTCTGATTCATCCTAGCACCTCCGCCAGATATTCCTTTATTTGTGTATTGTACTTTGCGTTTTTCCTGCTGCTTTTTGCTCAACATACTCAGTAACAGCTCGAAACAGCAGCATCATCAAGGGATGATTATTCCATTTTGCAGCTTTTTCACTGGTGTCCTTTACCATTGAAAGCCACCATTCTTCGGCATCTTGTGCCTGATTCTCCGGCGGATCACAATGCGCTGCATACAGGCGGAACGCATCGCGGAAAATCTCCCATTCATCATCGTTCACTTTGCCATGCATGTTCTCACCGCCATTCCATAGGAAGTTCGCCTTGATTGACCCGCGTGAAACCTTCCATCAGCATCTGCTCAATCTTTTCAGACCATGCGTGCTGCGGCGGAAGTCCCTTCACATCCGACATAGTTCTGCTTCGGCGGTCAAAATAGAGTTTTATCATCTCATCCACAACGCCAAGGTCACGGTTTTTCATGATTTCCACCACATTTCCCACATCCGGCTGAATCTCAAGTTTGGGATATACCGAGCGATAGCGCATCATAAAATCAGCATTGACCCGATGAACCATAAACACATTGTCGGCTGCATTTGTAAGGTCGGCTGTTCCGCTGATGTCGCCTTTGCGCAGAAATGCTTCTGTTTTCCGCGGATGACAGATAAAATGAACGTGAATTTTCAACGTCTTTGCCATTGTGGAGAGCCGCTTGGCAATTCGGGATTGTATCTCATATTTGTCCACATTGCCAAGCTGAATATCCAGTGCCATCAGATTATCGACAATCGCCACCGAAGCACCGTTCTGCTGAACCCAATCGTAAATTGTGCTGATAACGATTTCCCAATCAGTGCCGAAGTCATTGTCGTAGGTGGCAAACTTGCCTGTCAGCATAGCATCCAGCTTCGCCTCAATGCCGGGCTTCAGGCAGAAATGATTGGGATTCAACGGATCAGGCATTACATAGTCCGGGCCTGCTGCTTGAAGCAGTATCCATTCTCGTATCCGTGATGCCGTCATTTCTCCTGAAAACAGCGCGACTTTATATCCCTGCGATACAGCAGCCAAACCAATCTGACTGACGAGCGTTGACTTGCCCGAAGCATTGCCCCCGCTCCAAATGGACATTTCGCCTGCATTGAATCCCCCTATCTTTTCGTCAAGCGAACCGAGCCGTGACCGAATTACCACAATTTTGCTGTGGTCTACGTTCGGAATCTCTGCAAAGTCCAGCATCCGTGCCTTCGCCTTGCCAAGCAGTGGAGAATTTTCCGCTGCGCTGACTTTTGCTGTCGGCACAGCAGGCGTTACTGCATAAGGGCTGCTGCTGTAAGCTGCCGGGTCTACCTTCTGCCGGAACTCATGCCAATGGTATCCGGCGCAGCTGTTATGGAAGCAGTGGAATCCGAAACCGCCTTGATGGTACGCAAACACGGCGGCATCTCCGTGCTGATGCGAATCGTCAAACGGGCAGTGTGCTAATTGGTACTTTGTACCGCTGCTGATGGCTACTTTTTTCTCCACCTCCACGCCATGTGCGGAAAGAAAATGCTCAATGTCCCAAGTGCTTTCTTTGCCGGAACGCCGAGCTTCTGTCGGTATCGCCGCTTGATGCAGTTCCGCTGCAATATTCTTGACCAGCGCAATGGGTGTTTCCCGAATCTGCTCCGGATAGCGGATGATGCAGCTCTGTCGGTGCGGACGTTCCGGCGTATGGGCTCCTTTCGCTGCAATTGTTCCATACAGCTTGGTAATTCTTGATGGGTTATACACCGCCGTATCAATTTTTGCCTCGTCTGTGCTGAACCACATGTCCAGCACAGAGAGAAAATCCGCAACCACTTGCCGGTCATCTGTGCTGATATGTACCTTAAAAAGCAGATGATAGCCATTGCCGCTGTCTGCAACAATTGGCTCGCTGAATCCCGTTGCCATCAGCCTCTTCATTGTCTTTCCAGCAACAGCGTGTGCTGCTTCCTTTTCTTCTGCCGATGCACTGACACCGCTGGGGCGGACTGGGTCTGCATCAATCAAAATCCATTGAAATCCTATGATGTCATTGTCAGACGTTGTTTCCTTCGGACGTTCTACCAGACGTTCATGCTGAGCACGCGCATAGCAGGCACTTTTGACGGGGTTCAGCGACTGGTAAAACGTTCGATTCGGATACTTTGCCAATTCAGCAACAATGCGCGGACTGTCCGCACGAAAATAACCGCTGACAGTAGGCTTAGGGTCTATACTCCTGATTTCAATGATTGCATCCGGTTCATGCAGCAAGGACAGCCACTTTACTGCGAGTTCCACTGTTCTTGATTCTCCTTTTGCGCTTTTTGTAGATTCGCCTCTCTCCACGGCTCGCGCTGAAGCCATTTGCTAATGCCGGGGATATACTGCCCGCCATCTTTCGTCCAGCCGATAGAACTTTTGGCTGCTTCAAGTGCTGTCATGATTATTTCAAGCGTCGCACCATGCCGCAGCGCCTGTTGATATATGCGAAAGGCCTCATCCCAGTCATTTCTGCGATTAGCCGGATAAGCAAACCACAGCTTTTCAAACTCATCCGGATAATGAGATAGTGTATCTATCGTATTACTATTATTATATTGCTGCTGGGTGTGCTGATTTTCAAGCCGCCTGCGATGTGCAAATGCTGAAAAATGCGCATTTGCACCGTTTTCCGCTCTTTCTTTCGTACCGCATATGGACTTGTTTTCAGCACACGGCGTGCTTATTTCAGTACCGTCTGCGTACTGATTTTCGGGACAGAGTAGCCTTATTTTCATACCGCCAGCGGTCTGATTTTCAAGCCAGTTCGATACGGTAACGATAGAACCGTCCCGCGCTGTTTGTATCTGAACATAGCCCATTTGAACCAGCGCAGCCATCTTCCTCGTCAGCTTATCACGAGACCAGCCCAGTTCAAGCGCTGTCTTTCTGTATGAGAAGAGCAGTTGTCCCGGCATAAGCTGTTTCCCGCAGATTTCAGCTTTCTGACGGCAGGCACAATTCATACAGTAGTAATACAGTTTGAAAACACTATCATCCTGCCACACAAGACTATTTTGAGAAATGCAGATAGACTGTCTATTCTTTTCGGCTGCTTCTGCCACATAAGTCACCTCCTGTTATTGGAAACGCGCTGGCTGTTCCCGGCAAACCAACATTTTCCCCCATTGCTTCCAACCCAAAGCTGCATCAGCCTTCTCCCGCTTTCATCATGTTGCCGCAGCACGGGCAGAGGCAGAAAGCGCTGCTTCTCATGATTCCAGTCATACTGGATGTTATTTCCCAATAAAAGTTAATGCCGGACATGCTGATTCCCCCTTCTTGCTGAAAGAGACTTTTATCCCTCTCACCATAACTGGTAAAAAAAATCGGTTTTTTTACGCGATTTCAAGAATTTCTGCAAAAAAAATTTTCACGCTGACGAACAGAAGTGAAATGCAGCGCTACGCGCAAGCAGATGATGCGTCGAAACCGGAAATAATGCCACATCAAAAATCGCAGAATGTACTCCGATGTTCTCTTATATACTTCAGCATTTGATGCAGGCGATAACGTTCCTTGTTGATGAGTTTGTCCCATTCCTTCTGCAGCTCCGGATTCAGATATACTTTCTTCCCTGCAATCCAAACGTAACGTCCTTGTGACATTGCAATTTTTCCTCCATTCCTTTGTCTCGAATGGAGAAAATCGCAAAAGAAGGGTATACTGAACAGTGCCGCCTACCATCATGAATTTCTCCATTCATTTGGTTGGCAGCAGCCATTGCCTCGGCTGATGCTGATATGCGCCGTATCCTTCAGCATACTATTTTCAAATGAGAATGCGCCTGATGCGCCGCGAATTTTTTCTTCTGCCTAACGCGAATGAAACGCAGCGTAGCATCGCTACGCTAAGTGGAATGAGCGGACGGCAGAAGGAAAAAGGCGCAAGCAGCGGGCGCAGGCGAATGCAGAAAATAGTATTCGGCAATTCCTTCGGGGATGCCGGCTCCGAAGGGATTCTGCATACGGCTCTTTGTTACAAAAAAAGCGGTCAGAAATAGTTCTCTTTTGAGAACCAATTCTGACCGCCAGCTATTTATCATTTTATCACATCTATTTCTGCGTATTCGTTCTCCCCTTTTCACCTCCCATACAGCAGCAGCGCCAAGTGCGCCAGCGCGCGATCCTTCTTCTTGTAGGCGGAGCTCCGCTCCACGCAAAACCGTTCGCTGATTTCCTCTATCGCGTCCGTTTTCCCGTTTTCTGACAGATAGAACATCGTCAGCACCGTTTTTTCGTCCTCCCCCAGCGCATCCCACGCCGGCTGAAACCACGCCATGAACTCTTCCGCCTGCCGCTTCCGCTCTTCCAGCACATCAATTTCCGCAATTCCATGCAGGATCTGGTTTTCGCCTGCCTGCGGATTTCGCGCACCATGCGCCGACTCCTCGAAGCGCATCCCGCCAATGCGAACCATGTCCTGCCGCACATTCGCAATCTCCTCCGCCGTTGTCGCCAGAATCGCCTTCATACTGCGATAATCTTTCAGCGCCGCCATTGCCGCGCTCCGCTTGTCCAGATAGTTCCATGCAATGCTCATTCCGCAAACCTCCTGTCGTTGTTTCGTGCCCTCATCATAGCAGAAAAGTTCGCGAATTCAAAACCAGAAACTGAAATCCTGAACCCCAGTAATTCCAAGGGATTCAGGACTTTTTTCTTTGCCGTCCGATTGAAAATCGGGGCAATGTCCGCCTTTCCGGACTGCCTAAATTTCAGTTTCTGAAACGCAAAAATGAAGAAAATTTTCAGGCATAGAAAAAGCGGCACACAGCCGAGTTGGTGTCGGTTGTGTGCCGCTGAAGGTTCTTCTAATACCATAAGGGATTTTCGATGCTTTTAGTTAAGGAATAATGCTCTTAAAGGCATGGGCATAGATTGCTTTGGGATATTGATTCAGAAGTTCGCAAAGCTGGCGAATCCGTTTCGTATCCAGCGGAATAATCACCATCTTCATTTTTGAACGATAGTTGGATACCAGCATCCTCTCTTCCTTAGATATTGCACACGGCGACATCACCAAGTAGCGGCTCTTTGCGTTAGGAAGGTGCAATTGAACCGTTGGATCCCATACACCATAAATGTATGTTAATTCTTTCACAGGATATGTTTTCCGATACACTAAGCCTCTCACAATTATTACGTTTGTGTCAGTAAAATAGTAGTCTATATGCCAAGCAAAAAACAACATGGCAACCATTGCAACGCTGGCACCTGCTACCAGAAAGAAAGTGAGTATCGCAGCAACTGAACCGTCAGCTTGTACAATAGGTAGAAGCCAAACAATCCATCCAGCCATCATTATCCCGAAAATTACAGCATATAAAAGTCCACTTTTATCCCCTGATACCTTAATTTTTTTCATTTTCTTTACTCACTCAATTGCAAATGTTCTCTGCGTTTGCTTAGATGCCGCTGTCCCAGCAATGGTCGTTACAGTCGAAATTCCAACTTCTTCAGTAAGGCTTTTTGCAAGCCATTTTGCCAGCAATGGAATATTTCTTCTTGCTATATGGCGCTCAACCTGTCTGGCACTATGTTTCCATAAAGACGCTGCAGCATTTTCCGCAATTTTAGGAAATAACTTTCCAGGCACTTTTTTCAATGTGCCACCAGACAACAAAAAACACCCCAAATTTGTTATTGCTCCCCAAAACGCATCAACCGCAGCAACTTTCCAGTTAATCTCTCTGCCATTAATGCAATCGTTCGATATGTCAGACAGCAGACTTGCGAGACCTCCTCCCATACTGCAAATTGCAATCCCAAGAATGCCGCCGGTCGCAACAGCCGCATCCACAGCAAAACCCGCAGCTGCACCAGAAAGAGCATCAACAAGTGCACCCGCAGCAACGTTATCACCATTAATTGCTGCCGTAATAGCACCTGAAACTGCTCCTACAACAGCACCTATGATGCAATTAAGGAACTCACCGTCTGGATCAGCGTTCTTCACTGGATCGTTTGTACAATAAATATAGCACGAATGATTTAGAACAGGTTTTTCAGCGCCTACGAGCAACGCATCCGCATTAACAAACCGACCCCACCGCGGATTATAGTACCGACTCCGCAGATAGTACAGCCCCGTCTCATCATCGAACACATACCCACGATACCGGAACGGCTGCACCTTGCCCAGCGTTTCCGCCAGTTCACCGGTACACCACAGCGGCGCACCCCACGCATCGTAGCCGTAGCTGACGACGGCATTGCCATTCTCATCCAGAATCGCAACAATATCGCCCTGCAAGCTCTTGACGTAGGCATACGCCGCGCCATTGTACACCACCACCGCCGGACGGTTCTGCGCATCGTAGAAGAAATGCAGCTCATCTTCGCCTTGCGTCATATGCACAACATTCTTGCCGTGCAGCGTGTACTTGGTCACACCAGTGGAAGTAGCAGTCTTCTGCACACGTAGCCCGTTTTCATTGTAGACAAACTCGACGGTTTCACCCTGCTTCTGCATCTTCTGCAATTGCCTGCCATTCTGCCATGTGTAAGACCAAGTTCCGTCGCTTAGCGGGTTGCCAATCGCATCGTAAGTAATCGCAACGCCGTCCACTGCCGTCAGTTGGTCACGCCAAGCGTCATTACTGTAAGAGAAGTGCTTGCTTTCCAGCGGTTCACCCGTGGTCACACCCAACGCAAACTTCTGCTTGCTCCGAATGTTGCCGCCGTTGTCATAGGTGTACAGCCACGTCGCGTTCTCCTGACCGTCGTCTACTCGAATGAGCTGTCCCAGCGCGTCATAAGCGTAAGCAGTTTTGATGCCATCCTGCACCACTTTCGAGATATTTCCATTTAATTGTACTCAATTGCAGTCGAATAGATTTTTTACATTCTATGGCGCTTGCTATCTATGCGATAGAAAAAATCAACTGCACATACATAAACAGCAATAAAAAGTAGAAGAACTTTACTCCACCTATCGATACTACTCAAAAATTCTGGTGTCCTCATTCTTAAGTATAGAAACAAACAAACCAACAGATATAAGTAGGCGACGCACTGCAAAACTACCGCTGCAGTTAGGTATCTCCTTTTGTTGCCCAAATGGACAAATAGAAAACGCACGCCTTTGGGGATCTTTAGATGATGTCGTGCTCCTATGTTATAGCGAGGAATACATTCTCTTTGCATACGATAACTAGCAAAAGAAAATAATGAAAACCAAAAAAGTACAACAATCACTCTATTGCCTCCACGAATTTGTCCACAACAGTCGGCGCCTTAGGGTGCCAACAAAGCACCTGCAACATATCGGGTAAAAGTAACACCGATATCTTTAAGTACTGAAGTCCTTTGACATGCATACTTTGCAATTTGTCGCGCTGCATATTGCGTATTTTTACGTCGCGCCTCACGTGCAAGCCCTTTACCAGCAGTTTTCCATAGCGAACGAAGACCGCGCATATCCGTTCCCCTGCCGCCGATGAAACCACTAACAGCACCTACTGCAGCACTTTCAAAAATACCTTCTGCTGTAATCTCTCCGTTTTCTGTTGTTGCCTCATCTACAATGTATCCAGCGGTGCTTACTACCGCATTCACCAGAACTTGGCCACCCAAGCCAAGTGGTGTAGATGCAACGAAACCAGTGATTGCTCCAGAAGCCGCTGCTATACCAACATCTTTCCAATCAACATCCTCTATCTTTGTGCCTGAAATCAGCTGATCCGCCAGCTCAAAACCTGCACTAATAATAGCTCCAACAGCAGCTCCAATCAATGCCCAGAAATCTCCGCCCTCATCTTTCCTATTTACTGGGTTGTTGCCACAATAGTTCTTAAGGTTTCTGTCTGTGATGCATTCATAATCAATGCATAGAGTCTGTTCACCATCGTTAGTAAGAAAACGGGACAATACCGGAGAATAGAAACGAATTTGCAGATAATACATACCCGTTTCCTCATCATACACATATCCCCGATACCGGAACGGCTGCACAGTCCCCAGCGTCTCCGCCAGCGCCCCGCTCTTTCCAATCGGCGCACCCCATGCGTCATAAGCATAGCTAACGACAACATTTCCCACCGCATCGAGAATTGCAATCACATCGCCCTGCAAGCTCTTGACATACGCATAGGGAACTCCGTTGTACACCACCACCGCCGGGCGGTTCTGCGCATCGTAGAAGAAGTGCAGCTCGTCCGTGCCGGAAGTCATATGCACAATATTCTTGCCGTGCAGCGTGTACTTCGTCGCCACGCCGTTGACCGTTTTCTGCACACGCAAGCCGTCCGCGTTGTACACAAATTCAGCCGTCACGCCCGCCTTCTGCATCTTTTGCAGCTGCCGGCCGTTCTGCCAAATGTACGTCCACGTCCCGTCGCTCAGCGGATTGCCAATCGCATCGTAGCGAATCGCATTTCCGTTGACCGCCGTGAGCTTGTCGCGCCAGTTCGCGTCACCATAGGTATAGGTAACGGTTTCCAGCGGATTCGTCGTGTCGGCATACGCAAAGCGTTCCTTTTTCAAGATGTTGCCGCCGAGGTCGTAGGTGTACTTCCAAGTCGTGCCATTTTCACCGGAGCGGGTATCGCTGTGGTCGTTGACCTGAATCAGCTGACCAAGTTCGTCGTAGGTGTAGCCCGTCCACTTGCCGTTCAGCGTCGCACTCGCAATGTTGCCAT
>ERZ827458.2153-NODE-2153-length-10301-cov-3.868729_pt1 | contig 10301 bp, 13 predicted proteins | sample MGYA00519706_ERZ827458 | MGnify/ENA primary metagenome ERZ827458 (study PRJEB31778, sample SAMEA3449309) | human gut metagenome | biome: human gut; feature: human-associated habitat; material: faeces | place: United Kingdom | collected 2010/2012 ...
ACAATTTAGCAAAATCGCCCGCTACCCGTAAAGCAGCGGGCCATAATTCTATAGCACTCTGTCTAGCCTCCACACCATGCCCACGATTCAAGTGCCATTAACTTGGTGCCTAACCGATGTCCTACATCATGCTCAGGAATGCGGCCCGCCGTCGCCGTGTGACGACGGCGGGTTTCAAACAATATGTCCTTATGCGGTTCCGGCAGTTTATTCCCAAGTATATCCTTGAATTTCTCTTTTAAAAAATATGCGAAAGGATTCCACCAATAAAAACACATAATAATTTCACACAACATATTTAACCACAGATCATGATGATTAAAATGCTGCAGTTCGTGTTTAAAAATATATTGTAATTCTTTTTCGGTAAAATCCATTTCCGGCAGTAGAATCTTAGGATGAATCAATCCTGTAATACATGGACTCTTAATTCCCTGTATTTTATATATTTCAAATTTATAGTTTTTATTATTTTGTACTGATTTATATGCCTTCTCTATCTTATTTGAATTATCTGGTACTAGTATTGATAAAAATCGATTGAATTGAATCTGTGTATGTATAAGCTTGCATATATACATAAAACTAATTAATATCCATACTACTATAATTACATCTGAAACACTATAATCCTTCCAAATATGTTTCATTAAAATATCACATATTACAGTCAACGCACGTGTAGAATAAATGTTTTTGGTGAATACAAAATTACATGGAAAAAACATTCTTAACATAACCATGATCATGAAAAATACCAACAAATTAGCACTATTTTTTAAAATAAAATTTATTCTATTTCCCAGCAAACATACCACAATCATAAAAACACTACTCAATAATATACATGCAAATACCGATCCGTATGTTGGAAATATCATATCTAATTATCCCTCTTTTTCGCTAAGATTTCTTTTCTATGTTTCAATTCTTGTTCCAGTTCATTTATAACCTCTTCATCCTCTTCATTTTTTATAAATTGAGCAACCAAAGATTTTTTAGAAATTTTATTGTTAATTCCTGCAAAATTAGAAATAATATACTCTTCTATCTTAATCTTGGATGTGTAAGTACGTGCCAATACATTTCCTCTATGTTCAATACCGGCAACTTCAATATAATCTGCTTTCAGTAAACTCTGAATAGATGCACGTATTGTATTAATATTCATACTTTCATCCAATTTCAAAATATCTGATGCTGCTAATGGTTTTAATACGGAGTAATCGATGTAAGCTGCTAATTCTTTTGTTGTCATTTCGGCTGCTTTTTTTGTTAATTTTTTCATTGAACCACTTTCTCCTTTAATCTTAATTTACTTTATATTTTATATGAAGCCTACCATTTATACAAGTATAAATATAACATTATATTATTTTTTTATTGTATATGTTATGTTAGCTATTTATAAAAATAATTTGATTTTTTCTACAAAATAAAAAGATTCTAAGCAATCAATCTGCCTAGAATCTTTTTACACTTATTCAAATAAACTTTATGCTTTCAATCCCTTACGAACTAACGCTCTCTTAAGTGCCAACTCTGCCCTTGCAATATCAATATCTGCGCTCTTAGCTTCGAGTCTCTTTCTTGCTCTCTCTTCCGCTTTCTTTGCACGTTCAACATCGATATCTTCCGGCCATTCTGCGACTTCTGCCAGGATACTCATGGTTGTTTCTGTGACTTCCACAAATCCTTTTAATAATGCCGCTTTCTTCTTGGTTCCGTCTTCTTCTGTGATCGTTAGGACACCTGGTGCGATGATCATGGTCATCGGGATGTGTCTTGCGTAGATTCCGACTTCTCCTTCGGTTGTATTTAACTCAACAAATGTGACATCTCCTGTATAAAATGAGCGTTCTGGTGTAATGACTTCTAATTTCATTGTGTTTTCAGCCATAGGATCACCTACTTATTTCTTGCTGCAAAACGTTCTACAACTTCTTCGATGGTTCCTGCATTCAAGAACATTCCTTCTGGAATCTCATCGTGTTTTCCTTCTAAGATTTCTTTGAATCCCTGGATCGTATCACTTAAGGATACATACTGTCCTGGTTTTCCTGTAAACTGTTCAGCTACGAAGAATGGCTGAGATAAGAATCTCTGTACCTTTCTTGCGCGGTCTACGACCAGTTTCTCGTCTTCGGAAAGTTCATCCATACCTAAGATTGCAATGATATCCTGTAATTCTTTGTATTTTTGCAGAATCTCCTGAACACCACGAGCTACTTTGTAATGTTCTTCTCCAACGACTTTTGGATCTAGAATTCTGGATGTTGATTCCAATGGATCTACCGCCGGATAGATTCCCATCTCTGAGATCGCACGTGATAATACAGTTGTTGCATCCAGATGGGCAAAAGTTGTTGCTGGTGCCGGATCAGTTAAGTCATCGGCTGGCACATAGACTGCCTGTACGGATGTGATCGATCCATTCTTTGTGGATGTGATACGTTCCTGTAAGGCACCCATCTCTGTCTGCAGTGTTGGCTGGTAACCTACCGCACTTGGCACTCGTCCAAGTAAGGCAGATACCTCAGATCCTGCCTGTGTGAAACGGAAAATGTTGTCGATGAATAATAAGACGTCTTTTCCTCCACGATCACGGAAATCTTCTGCAATTGTAAGTCCTGTAAGACCAACTCTCATACGGGCTCCAGGTGGTTCGTTCATCTGTCCAAAGACCATGGCGGTCTTGTCGATAACACCTGATTCACTCATCTCTGTGTATAGATCATTTCCTTCACGAGTACGTTCTCCTACACCAGTGAATACGGAATATCCACCATGCTCTGTTGCGATATTTCGGATCAGCTCCTGGATCAGTACGGTTTTTCCTACTCCCGCACCACCGAACAGACCGATCTTTCCACCCTTCTGGTATGGGCAGAGAAGGTCAACGACTTTGATTCCTGTTTCCAGAACTTCTGTCTCTGTAGATTGTTCTGAAAATTCCGGTGCTTTTCTGTGGATTGGTAAGCGGTTGGCTCCTTCTGGTGCCGGTTTATTATCAATAGGATCTCCCAGCACGTTAAAGATTCGTCCTAAGGTTGCCTCTCCTACAGGAACGGAGATCGGTCCGCCTGTAGCCTGTGCTTCCATTCCACGGACTAATCCGTCGGTTGGTCCCATTGCGATACATCTTACGGTGTCATCACCCAGGTGCTGTGCAACTTCAACGACTAATTTCCCGCCGTCTTTTGTCTGAATATCGATCGCATCATTGATCTCTGGCAGATTGTCACTGCCAAATTTGATATCCAGAACCGCACCGATGACCTGTGTGATCTTTCCTGTACGATTATCTGCCATGTTATTTCCTCCTGCTTCTTATATCGAGTCCATCACTTCAGGGCTTCTGCTCCTGAAATGATCTCTGTTAATTCTTGTGTGATCGCTCCCTGTCTTGCTCGGTTGTATGCAAGTTCTAAGTTTGAGATCATCTCTTCTGCATTGCTTGTCGCAGAATCCATTGCCTGCATTCTGGCTCCATTTTCACTTGCTACAGATGTAACTAAGGCTCCATAGATCATGCTGCAGATATACTTTGGAATTAATAAAGAAAGTGCTTCTTCCGGCTCTGGCTCAAAATTCATTGGGGCCTTGCTTTCAGACTTCTCTTCATTTGCCTGCTGATCATTCTCAATTGGGAGTAATTTTACAAGTTTTGGTTCATGAACCACGGTATTCTTAAAATCGGTGTATGCCAGATAGATCTCACCGATCTCTCCATCTTCAAAAGCTTTTAGAAGCTTCTCTCCTAAGATTCTGGCATCATCATAGACTGGCTCGTTGATCATCTCTGAATCATCAGAAACAATCTCATACCCACGATGTTTTAATGTATCCATCGCTTTATGTCCTACCGCATAGATCATGATATCTTCTTTGTTCATACCGCTGTCCCGGATCAGTTTCACAATATTGTTATTATATCCTCCTGCTAATCCACGGTTGGATGAAATGGTAATGATCCCTTTCTTTGTGGAACCATTTTCCTGTAAATACGGATGATTGATATTACCTGCTTTGGCAAGGATCGAGCTGATCGTCTCATACATCTTATTAAAGTATGCTTTTGACTCATCTGCACGCTGCTTGGCTCTCTGTAACTTTACCGTGGATACAAGTTTCATCGCTTTTGTGATCTGTCCGGTACTTTCGACGCTGGCTTTTCGTCTTTTAATATCAATTATCGATGCCATGACAGATCACCTTACTTTCTAAATGATTCTTTTGCTTCATTGATCGCTTTGATCAGTTTCTCTTCTGTCGCATCATCCATGACTTTCGTCTCGGCAATGCTTGTAAAGATCTCTGGATATTTTGTATCAATCAGTTCAAATAATTCTTTCTGGAAATCAAGAATCTGATCTACTGGCAGGTCTAAGAGATGTTTCTTGACTGCTGCATAAATGATTGCAACCTGTTTCTCAACTGGTAATGGCTGATACTGTGGCTGTTTTAAGATCTCTCTGATTCTCTCACCCTGATCTAATCGTTCTTTTGTATCATCGTCAAGCTCTGATCCAAACTGGGCAAATGCTGCCAGTTCTCGATACTGTGCAAGGTCTGTACGGATTGGTCCTGCGATCTTCTTCATTGCCTTGATCTGTGCAGATCCTCCAACTCGTGATACAGAAAGTCCGGCATTGATCGCTGGTCTGAAACCTGCATTAAACATCTCTGTTTCCAGATAGATCTGTCCATCTGTGATGGAAATAACGTTGGTTGGAATGTATGCAGATACATCACCTGCCTGAGTCTCGATGATCGGAAGGGCTGTTAATGATCCTCCACCTAATTCATCAGATAATCTGGCTGCACGCTCTAAAAGTCTTGAATGTAAATAGAATACATCTCCAGGATAAGCTTCACGTCCAGGTGGTCTGCGAAGAAGTAAGGAAAGTGTACGGTATGCAGTTGCATGTTTGCTTAAATCATCATATACAACTAATACATCTTCTCCTCTCTCCATCCATTCTTCACCGATCGCACATCCTGCGTATGGTGCGATATACTGAAGCGGTGCTAATTCACTGGCTGTGGATGCTACGATCGTTGTATAATCCATCGCACCAAACTCTTCTAATGTCTTGACGATATTAGCAACTGTGGATGCTTTCTGGCCGATTGCCACATAAATACAGTGAACACCCTGTCCTTTCTGATTAATGATCGTATCGATCGCGATCGCTGTCTTACCTGTCTGACGGTCTCCGATGATCAGCTCACGCTGTCCTCTTCCGATTGGTACCATCGCATCGATCGCTTTGATTCCTGTCTGAATCGGAGTATCTACGGATTTTCTTGAGATTACTCCTGACGCAACTCTTTCAATTGGACGATATTTATCTGTCTCGATCGGACCTTTATTGTCAATTGGCTGTCCTAAGGAGTTTACGACACGTCCTGTCAGTTGATCTCCAACCGGCACTTCTACCACGCGGCCCGTTGTCTTGACAATATCGCCTTCGTTAATATTCTTTCGGTCACCTAAGAGAACTGCACCTACGTTGTCCTCTTCTAAGTTTAATACCATTCCATAAACTTCCCCTGGAAATTCGAGCAGTTCTCCCTGCATCGCTTTCTCTAATCCATGGATTCTGGCGATTCCATCGGCAACCTGTATTACCGTTCCAATATCAGAGGTTTCAAGCTTTGTTGAATATTGTTTGATCTGTTCTTTGATCACAGAACTGATCTCTTCTGGTCTTAAATTCATGGGGCTTATCTTCCTCCTGTTCTATAGTTGTATTTGTGACAGATATCTTCCCATCGAATCAAGCTTTGTACGAATGGAATTATCCACAATCCGATCATCCATACGAAGGATCAATCCACCGATGATGTCTTTATCTGTCTCATAAGTCACCTCTAACTTCTGATATTCTGAAGAAGCAATGACTTTCTTTAAGATCTTGTCTTTTTGTTCTTGTGACAGCGGCATTGCTGACGTTACATGTAGGGCTCCGATTCCTAACTGACGTTTGATATTCGAAATGATGTAAGTAAAGATTCCATCAAATTCTTTAAAACGTCCTTTCTTGATGATGATCATCAAAAATCCTGTCATATCATCAGAAACCCGGCCATCAAAAACGTTCTTTGCTGCCTCCATCTTCTCTTCTTTTGTGATCTGGGGATGATTTAGGAAATTCACGAAATCTGTGTTGGAATCTAAGACTTCTTTGACAGCTTTCGCCTCTTCCAAAGCTTCTAAAAGATCGTCCTCATCTGTTTTCACAGAAATATAGGCATCCCCGTAAATCTTATCTACTCTTGAAGCCATGTCTTATCACCCATTTCCTGTAAGGTCTGATCAACGAAAGCATTCTGGTCTTTCTCATCCATCTGGTTCTGAATGAATTTGCCAGCCATTAAGACTGCCATCTTGACCATCTCCTGCTTCATCTGATCCTGTGCATTGATTCTTGCAAGCTCTGCCTCATGATTCGCACTTTCTATGATCCTTGCAGCTTCTTCTTTCGCTCCTGCAACGATCTCTTCCTCTCTCTTCAGTGCTTTCTTTCTGGCCTGTGCCATTAGGGCATCTGCTTCTTTTTCAACATTTTTTAGTTTATGATCGTATTCGGCTTTTAACTTTGCAGCTTCTGCCTGATCGGCTGCTGCCTGATCGATCTCATCTGCAATTCTGTTCTTACGGTCTTCTAAGATCTTGCGAACCGGTTCAAACAGAATATAGGAAAGCAGTGCAAACATGATGAACACTGCGATTCCCTGCATAATCACATCAAAGCCAAGCTGAATATCTAATCCAAATATTCTTCCGTCCACGCCTTGGCCTCCCTTCGGCTTGTTTTATTAAAGTTTTGCAAACAGTGGATTTGCATATAATAAGATCAAACCAATAACCAGACCATAAAGACCTGTTGTCTCTGCTACCGCCTGTCCAAGAAGCATGGTAGATGTGATATCACCTTTCGCTCCTGGATTACGTCCTACTGCTGCTGCACCCTGTCCTGCTGCGTATCCCTGTCCAACACCAGGTCCGATACCTGCGATCAGTGCAAGTCCTGCTCCGATCGCAGAACACCCTAATACAAATGCTTCACTTGAAATATTCATAGTTTTTTCCTCCTAAACTACATAAAATTTTGTCGCTAAAATTTAAGCTTCCCGCTTATCTGTGATAAATGTCATTGTCAGCATCGCAAATACAAATGTCTGGATCGCTCCTGAAAACAGATCAAAGTACATATGCAAGAATGCTGGAATACCTAGCTGCGCAAGCCATGGCAGCAATCCGTACCACAATGCCATCATGATCGTACCCGCCATAATATTTCCAAACAAACGAAGAGACATGGAAAGCGGTGTCGCAAACTCTCCGATCAGGTTAATTGGAAATAAGATTGGGATCGGTTTGAAAAGATCTGTAAATACATGTAATTTACTCGTCTTAAATGCACTGTACTGAATCAGTACAAACGTGATCAACGCTAACGCAAGCGTTGTCCCATAATCCGCTGTCGGTGGTCTTAAGCCAAATAATCCAGATGTATTTGCAAAAAAGATAAAGACCATGATCGTTCCAATGTAATTTACAAATGGACGCCAATGTCTTCCCATGCTTCCCTTTACCAGATTATCAAGCATCTCAACGATCATCTCCACAAAATTCTGAAGTCCTGACGGCTTCTCATCACCGTGAAGAACTGCATGTCTTGCGATCAATGCTAATACGATGATAAACACCATAACGATCAGCGTCGTCACATGCGTTGTCGTGATCCAGACCTTATGCCCGAAAAACTTCAGCGGGATCAGCCCATGCACCATAAAGTCAACGTCATCACCGGATGATGCTGCCAACATCATGGGGGCATTCATAATTCCCATGGCACAACCTCCTTTTTATTATATTTTCCATTTTTCCGATTTTCTCTTTCTCCATGTTAGAAACCCGGAAAATGTGATTCACGTTATTCTTGTAAAACTCTGCGCGTGATATGCTCGTGAATCGGTTTTTGTAAAAATGCTGCAAACTTACTGCTTAAGAATCCAACCAATGCAGCAATAAAAGCACTCATACTAAGTTTGATCATCACGTATAAAATAACCAATGTCGCTACATATCTTATCAACGCACTCTTGATCATATTCCGGCTTGCCTGATGAGTATCCATCTGTACGGACTTCTGGATGCTTACCATCATCGTTGTGATCATCACGAGAGCAAAGATCGTTCCCACAATAGCTCCGATCAGATATCTTAGATCACCTCTGGTTATTATCATACCCAAAATCGCAGATAACACTCCGCACAAAAGAATCCCGATCACAAGATCTAGGTATGTCTCGTCTAGCTGTCTTAATTTATCTCTCATCTTTATCCTCCATATCTTCCTGTTCCAGTATATTGTGAATCAGAGAATATACTCCTCTGATTCCTCCCATAATACCAAGAATCAGAAAAAGAAGAAATAGATTTGTGGAAAAATGTTTATCAATCCACATTCCGATCGCCATGCATAAAAAAACAGAAGTCAACATCGTAATTCCTATCTGAGTCACCAATGACAACATCTTGATCACTGGTCCATACTTATGCATAGATATTTCCTCCTTCTTGCGAAATCTTTTTACAAAAATTATTATAACATTTTTTACAAATGCAAACCACCATATTTTTTGTTTCTTATCTATTTTTACCAAAAATAACCAGAGAAATTGAATTTTTCATCAATTTTTCTCTGGTTTCTTCTTATTAAATAGTTATTTATTTTTTTGAATAATTTTTTTCATTTTTGTGTGATCATTCCACCAATTTTTTATTAGTTTCCTATATTCTTTTATCACAATTTTCCTTTGATCCTTTGTGTTCATTGCACAAATAGGTTCAAATATGGTAGACTATTTTTACATGACTTCAAATGAATACGACACAAATAAAGGAGGGCAGCAAAATGCCTCTTACATTAAATGAATTATATACACAGACCAAACAACAATATCATTTTTCCATGATCGCAGGTGAAGCCGGGATCGATCATATCATGAACTGGGTTTATGTCTCTGAAGACAGTTCTACCCACGACTTTCTAAAGGGTGGGGAACTGATCATCACGACAGGGATCAACTGTCAGGATGAGGCTTCTCTTTATGATTTTATTGAAACGATGATCAAAAGCCATACTTGCGGGATGATCTTAAATACAGGAAAATATATTCTTTCCGAAGATATCACTGATTCTATTAAAGCATTGTGCGACAAACACAACTATCCATTGATCGAGATGCCTTGGAAAGTTCATATTTATGATATTACGAGAAATTATTATAATAAGATCTTTATGGATACACAGAAAGATACTTCGATCACGGATGCATTTTTATCTTTTATTGAAGAAGATTCCCTGCACCATTATGATGCTTTGCGAATTCTTGAAGACAATCATTTTGAGAAAGAAGATTGTTATGAGATTGCTTTAATGAAATGTAATAAGAAAGCGATCTCTGATGATCTTAAATTGCGTCTGCTGTTTTTGATGGAAAGTTATATCAAACTAAACGATCTGGATATTCATATTGCTTTTTATAAGAATCATTTTTTGTTTGTTTTTCATGACATGGAAGAAGAATTGATTTATAACGAAATATCTTCTTTGATCTCTACACTGGAAAATTCGTTTAAAAAAATGCAGATTTATGCAGGGATTGGAAGTTCTGTCCACACACTTCGTGAGATTCGTGTAAGTTATCAACGTTCTCTGGCTGCTCTTGTTTATGCTGCGAATAATGGACAAGAAATTGCCCGGTTTGAGGAGATGGGATTCTTTCGAATTCTTCATTCTGTGAATGATAAAAATCTTTTGATGGCTTATCATGATGAGTATTTGAAGAATATTGAAGAGTATGATGAGATTCATGATACAAATTATCTGGAGACGTTGCATCAGTATCTGCTTTGTAATGGGAGTATTCAGCATGTGGCTTCGAATATGTTTTGTCATCGAAATACGATCACTTATCGGATGCGGGTGATCGAGGATCATTGGGATTTGAAATTGGATGATACGGTAGAGAGGTTTCATTTGATGACGGCGTTTTTTATCCGGGATTATTTGAATTTGTAGTTATCAATCATCTAAAAGATGTAAACCAACATAGTAAAACATCCACTCTTCTATCTTGAAAATCTTAATTGTATACGGGAATGTCTTCAGGTATTCATAAAAACATAAAGAAAGATAGGTGTACGAAATGATAGAATTTCATTGACGGATTTTTTGCAAAATCGCAGCCAACACGGGCACTGTTTGAACGCAGTGAGTTGT
>ERZ827458.2158-NODE-2158-length-10278-cov-6.558349_pt1 | contig 10278 bp, 8 predicted proteins | sample MGYA00519706_ERZ827458 | MGnify/ENA primary metagenome ERZ827458 (study PRJEB31778, sample SAMEA3449309) | human gut metagenome | biome: human gut; feature: human-associated habitat; material: faeces | place: United Kingdom | collected 2010/2012 ...
ACGAAAAAGCCTGCCTTGGCGTGATTGCTAAGACAGACTTTTTCTACAGGCTGACTGCACCGCACTGTTGTAGTGCGATGCAGTTATTGCTTTTTTGTTGTTCCGAACCAGGCAAGAAACGCTGTGTCGCACTTGTGTTACGCGAAACGTTACGGTTTCCACCGCAACCTCGACACCGGGCACCGGCAATCACCGTATCCGTAGCTGCGTCAATTCGCCTCTAAAAAATCGCCTCTAAAAATCAGTCTTCGGGGATGTGGATCTCGCGGATGAGGAAATCCTTGCCCGAGAGGATGGTTTTTTCAAAGCTGCCGCAGTTCGGGCAGTAGCCCTCGTGCTCGATGACGTTGAACAGCTCGTTGCACTCGTCGCACTCGGCCATGCCGGGGATGATGTTGATGATAAGCTTAGTGTCTTTAAGGAAGGTATCCTCAACGACGACGGGGTAGATATCCTCAACGTATTTGGGAATGACCAGCGACAGCTCGCCGATGTCAAGGACGATCTCCGTGACCTCGGCGATGTTGTTGGCTTGGGCAAAGTCCGTGACAGTCTTGACCATCGAGCGGACGACGCCTATCTCATGCATGACGCAGCTCCTTTACTTTCTTGCGATCTTCTTGGTGACGAGCTTTGCGACTGCTGCCGGAGCGTTTCCGGCCGCGCCGAGCAGCGCCTTGAAGTACGGTGCGCCGACATAGTCGGTGACCTTCTCGAGGTGGATAGCGTCGAACTTGCACTTGGTGGTGCAGATGCCGCAGCCTACGCAGAGGCTCTCGTCAACGACCGCAGCGCCGCAGCCGAGGCAGCGTGAGGTCTCGATCTTCATCTGCTCCTCGGTGAGGGTACCGCGCAGATCCTTGAAGGTCTTCTTGGCTTCCTTGGCAGAGCCGTCGGCGGCCTTCTGTCTGGGAGCGGTGTCGAAGCCTGCTACGGAGATGCCTGCCGTTGCGGTGTTCATTGCCTTATAATCGCGTCTGTCGCGGCCGATGACCTGCGACTGGCCGGGATGCACATAGCGGTGGATGGAGATCGCGCCCTCCTTGCCTGCCGCGATAGCGTCGATGGCAAACTTCGGGCCGGTGACAACGTCGCCGCCTGCGAAAACGTCGGCAACGCTGGTCTGGTAGCTGGGCATGGAGACGTTGACGGTGCCCTTTGCGCCGGTGGCAAAATCCATGCCGTTAAGGTCGATCTTCTGGCCGATGGCGGAGATAACGGCGGAAACGGGCAGAGTCTCAAACTTGCCGGTGCCTACGGGCTTGCCGGCTTTAAGCTCCATGACCTCGACCTTGAGCGTCTCGGCCTTGCCCTCGCCGGTGATCTCGACGGGAGAAGCGAGGAACATGAACTTCACGCCCTCTGCGATCGCCTCTTCGACCTCGTCGTCTGCTGCCGGCATCGCGTCGCGGTCGCGGCGGTAAACTATCGTGGTCTTTGCGCCGAGGCGGACTGCCGCGCGCGCAACGTCGATGGCAACATTGCCGCCGCCGATAACTGCAACGTTCTTGCCGATAGCGGGCTTCTCGCCGAGGTTGACTTCGCGCAGGAAGTCGATGCCGGTCATAACGCCGGGCAGCTCGTCGCCGGGGCAGCCGACCTTTGCGCCCTTGGACGCGCCGACGGCGAGGTAGAATGCCTTGAAGCCCTGCTCACGCAGCTTATCAAGGGTGATGTCCTTGCCGACCTCAACGCCGGTCTTGAACTTTACGCCCAGATCCTTGAGAACCTTGATCTCGGCATTGATAACGTCCTTTTCGAGGCGGAAGGAGGGGATGCCCATGGTGAGCATGCCGCCGAGCGCCTTTTCCTTTTCGTAAACGGTCACGGGGTAGCCCTTGACTGCGAGATAGTACGCGCAGCTCAGGCCGGCAGGGCCTGCGCCGATGACGGCGATCTTCTCTTCATAGGGCTTGCCGATCTGGTTGACCATCTTGGGAACGAAGCGGTGCTTGGACTCAAGATCCTTCTCGGCGATGAACTTCTTGATGTCGTCGATAGCAATTGGCGAGTCGATGTCGCCGCGCGTGCATGCGTCCTCGCATGCCTTGTTGCAGATGCGGCCGCAGACTGCCGGGAACGGGTTTTCTTTCTTTATAAGCTCAAGCGCCTCGGTGTATCTTCCCTGCGCGGCAAGCTTAATATAGCCCTGAACGGGAACGTGCGCCGGGCACTGTGCCTTGCAGGGCGCCGTGCCGGACTCCATGACGTCGGTGCGGGTCGTGCGGTAATCGACGTTGTAGCTCTTCTTATCCCAGGGTACTTCCTTATCCGACTGATATGCGTCGGAGACATGCGGATCGGTGGTGCACAGCTTCTGGCCGAGCTTTACGGCGTTGGTCTGGCAGTTTTCAACGCACTGGCCGCAGGCGACGCACTTGTCCTTATCAACCTTGGCGATGAAGTTCGAGCTTACGCCGTTGGGAGAGCGGAACAGCTCTGCGATGCGCAGCGCATAGCAGGAGCAGCCGCAGCAGTTACAAATTGCGTTTACCTCGTCAAAGCCGAGAGCCTGGTTGACTTCGTGGACAAGGCCGTTATCCTCGGCGCGCTTGAGCACCTCATAAGCCTCCTCCTTGCTGATCAGGCGGTGCTCGCCGTGCTTGGAGAAGTTGATGGCATTGTCGTTAAGGTACATGCACATATCCTCTTCAAGATGGCCGCAGCCCTCTCCGATCAGGCGGCGTGAACGGCGGCAGGAGCACGGGCCGACGGAAATCGCCTTTGCCTTCTCTATGATGGTTGCCAGCTCATCGTAGGATGCCGTGCGGGTGTTGCTTTCGACAGCACTCATAACGGGCATAACGCGCATGAAGTTAACGCCGTTGCCGAGAACCGGGGCAAGCATACCGACGCGGATGCGTGTGTATTCCTCGAAGCATGCTCCCAGATCGGGATACTTATCGCACTGTGCGCGATTGGAGAGGATGCCCTCCATGATGCCGGGCACCCAGATGGGGTAGTAGTAGCAGGGCAGCTCGCCGCGATAGCGCACGCGGATAACGCCCGCATTTACGAGCTTGTCGCACTGCTCCTGAACAAATTCAACGCTCTTTTTGCATTTTTTTGCAAGCTCTGCCGCAGAAAATTCCTTCTCAAGACGCATACGCATCATGACAGAGCACATATCGTCATCGACGATGGGCTCGAGGATCCTGTATTCCGGATCCTTGTAGGTGATGCCGGTGTAGGTCATGCTTTCCAGGCTGATCTTTGAAGCCAGCGCCAGAATGTTAGGTCTGTTTGCCATAGTTTTTCCCCCTGTTTTTTGTTGTTATATTTAAATGTATCTTCTCGTATATTACCCAAAATGCATTGTACCACATAGGTATACGCATTGTCAATTATTTGGCTTACCGTTTGGCACGTTAATTAACAACTGCGCACATTTATGTTCGAAAAGCCTGTTAAAAAAGCCGCAAACCCTTGAAACTGCACATTTTTTTGACCAGAACAATTTTTTACCATATCTTTTCCGTATTAATGCAAAAAGACCTGAAAAAATAGCGATTCGATTTAGATGGATTAATTTTTAAAAAATTTTGAACGTTTTTAATTCGTTTTAGTAAAATTGACGAAAATGGCCTATTTGTTTGAATTTTGACAGTCGATTTTTATTGAAAATATCGGTTGAAATATTGACGCATTGTAAACTTGCATGTAGAATATGCATGCATTTTGAAAAAGCCATAAATAAAGCGAAGACAATTCCACGGGAGGATCACTCGTCGGAATGCAGCGGATGAAGAAGCCGTCCGCCTGTCTGCCGCGGCAAGATTTTTTCTCTCCAGTGAAGCCCTGTTGCCCAAGGAATTGTTTTATCGAAGCGTTCCTTCGGAGCGACGGGGACTTTGTTTTGGTTTTAACAAGATGCAGGAAAAGAACATTAACCCCAGAGTTTTGCCGGGCGGTTGAGGAGCTGCTCCGCAAAACGGGCAATGTTAAAGAGACATTTTAAAGAGACATTTTAAAGGAGAGTCATTATGAACAACAAAGCAGCCAAGGGCACATGGGCGGCAGCGTTTACGGTCGCCTCGGTGTGGTTCGGCACCCATGTAGGCGGCGGTTTCGCCTCCGGTAACCAGGTAGTAAGCTATTTCGCACAGTACGGCATGTGGGCCGCGGTTCTTCCCCTTGTCGCAATGGGCATACTCGCACTGGTGATGTACACCGTTATGAAGTTTGCAAAGCTCAACGGCTTCACCAATTATAAGGACACCTTCTCGGCTCTGTATCCGAAGCCCTGGATGGAAGTCTTCTTTGAGATCTTCTACATCGTAATTCTTCTGGCGGCAGTTGCGGCAGCAGTCGCAGGCGCAGGCGAGGTTCTTGCAAACTTCTTCGGTGTTGACTATTCCGTCACCGCAAACAAGCTCATCTTCAACCTCATCATCGTTGCAGTGCTCATCATCCTGAGCATCTTCGGCGTAAAGCTCGTTATCGCAGCTTCCACCGTTCTTTCCATCGCAATTCTTATCTCCACCGCAGTCGTCGTTATCGCCGGCTTCGCAGCAGACTTCGACGCAATCAGCGCAAACCTGCTTGCTCAGAACAGTATCACGGCAGCACCGTATGTTGACAATGCCGGCGAAGCGATCTGGCGCGGCGTTCTCGTTTACGCAGCATTCCAGTGCGTATCCATCCCCGCAATGATCGCAGCAGGCGAAGGCCTGACCCTCAAGGGCGTAAAGCGCGCAAACATCCTCGGCTGGCTCATGAACGGCCTTGCTCTTGCGGCATCCACCGCAATGCTCTCTCGCTGGTATCCGCTTCTCAAGGCTCTTCAGGACGGCAGTGTTGCAGGCTTTACCACCGCAGCAAACGGCATCCCCAACCAGACCGTTCTGACCCTCGTCGGCATCAAGTGGCTGATGGTGATCTTCAGCATTCTGCTGTTCAGCGCTTTCGTTTCCACCAGCGTCACCCTCGTATTCACCATGATCCAGCGCTTCCAGGGCGCCTGCTGCCCCAAGACCATCAAGAGCGAAAAGGCTCGCAGTGTTATCGTCGGCGTTATCGTCATCGCTATCTGCTTTGCGATCTCCCTGCTCGGCCTCGGCAACATCATCAAGTACGCTTACGGCTACGACGGCTACTACGCAATCCTCGTTATCTTCCTGCCCGTCCTGATCTGGGGTCTTCCCAAGGTCAAGAAGCTTTCCGCAGAGAAGAAGGCTGAGATCGAGTAATTAATCAGAATAATTCAAACACCACCGGATGACCGGTGGTGTTTGACCAAGGAACAGTGTCAGAAAATGAGAATAGCTATGATCGGCTCCGGCGCTGCCGGCAGCGTTTTTGCTTCATATCTTAATAAAGGCGGCGCAGAGCTTTGGCTCGTTGACCGCTACAAGGCGCACATGGACAAGGTCGCGCAGAGCGGAATGACCTTCGTCACCCCCTCGGGCGAGGAGCTCCTCACCGGCTTCCGCACCGCCTATTCCGCCGAGAATATCGGCGTTATGGACATGGTCATACTTATGGTAAAGGCCACTCAAACCGACGGCATCATGCCCTCGGTCAAGCCCTGCATCGGCAGCGAAACGGTCGTCGTTTCCCTGCAAAACGGCATCGGCAACGACGATGTGCTCAAAAAATATGTCCCTGCGGACAGGATCCTCTATGGCTTCGGCACGATAGGAACCGAGCTTCCCGAGCCGGGCAAATGCGTTTCAAAGCCCGAAAGCGGCGTTATAATGCGCTTCGGAGCCTCGGAAAACGATCCTTTTTCCGAAAGGGCCGGCAAGGCGCTTGAAAAGTGCTTCTGCGACGGCGGTTGCCTTGCAAGCTTTGAAAAGGATATCCGCCCCTTCGTTTGGAAAAAGGCGATATCCAACAGCGGCTACAACACCCTGTCGGCTCTCACGCGCCTGAAGGTCGGCCCCATGCTCGACTGCGAAACCGGCAGAGAGCTTATAAAAAGCGTATGGGCGGAAGGCTGCGCGGTAGCCAAGGCACTTACGGGCGTCGATCTTTGGGGCGAGATGCTCGAAGAGCTTGAACGGCTCAGAGAGGGCTTTGCAAAATATTATCCCTCCATGGCACAGGATGTTCTCATCCACCAGCGTCAGACCGAGGTCGAGCTGCTAAACGGCGCCATCGTGCGCTACGGCCGCGAGCTCGGTATCCCCACCCCCGTCAACGGGGCGCTGACGCTTATGATCCAGACAATACAGCAAAACTACGATAAGCAGTATTGCAAACAATAATAAGTTATCAATTTTTATAAGGAGACGAATAAAAATGAAAATTGCAATGTATGGTTCCGGCGCAGCAGGCAGCGTTTTTGCTTCTTACCTCAAAAAGGGCGGCGCAGACATGATCCTCATCGACCGTTATGAGGCTCACATGAAGAAGGTCGCCGAGGACGGCATGCACTTCACCATCCATCAGGAAGAAAACGGTGCTTACACCGATTATAATTATCAGCTCAAGGGCTTCCGCACCTACACCAGCTCTGCCGCTGCGGAAGAGGCCGAGGGCAAGGTCGATGTCATCATCTATATGACCAAGGCAACTCAGCTCGAGCAGGCAATTCAGGACTCTCTGCCCGTCGTGGGCGACACCACCGTCGCCGTTTCCCTCATAAACGGCCTCGGCAACGATGACAACCTCTTCAAGGACTTCCCGAAAGAGCGCTGCATCATCGGCTCCGGCGTTCTCGGCACCGCACTGCCCGAACCCGGTCACTGCGTTTCCACTCCTGCCGGCGGCGTTCAGATGAACTTCGGCGGCGCTGTAAGAAGCGAGCTCAACGACGCAGCTTGCGCAGAGATGCTCAAGTGCTACCGCGAAGGCGGCTGCGACGCTTACTGGCGCGACGGCGAGCCGGGTACCGACAACAACATCTACAAATTCATCTGGAAAAAGGTCTGCGTCAACGCAACCGTCAACACCGTCTGCGCGGTTCTGCGTCTGAAGATCGGTGAGGTCGAGGCTGATCCTTGGGGTCAGCAGCTGTTCCACGGCGTAATCCGTGAGACCTGCGCCGTTGCAACCGCAAAGGGTGTTCCCATGAACGCCGACGATTTCATCGCACACGACCATGCCGACATCGTCACCAACATCGGCGACTACTATCCCTCCATGTGCCAGGACGCACTGTTCCATCAGCGTCAGACCGAGATCGACGTCCTCAACGGCAAGATCGCAGAGTACGGCAAAGAGCTGGGCATCCCCACTCCGACCTGCGACATCCTCACCAAGGTCGTCCACTGCATCCAGGACAACTACGCAAACCAGTACTTCCAGGATAAAGACGGCAACGCATTCCACATCGGCAAGTAATTTTAAAAATATAAAAGCAGCAGCCGACAGGCTGCTGCTTTTGTCGTTTCGTTGCCGCGTGGGTTTATTCTGCCGACTCGAACTTCTTTATGAGCCGGTCGAACAGCTCGGCATTGTTTTCGATCGCGATCTCCGGCTCGCGCTTTGTCGTGTGCGCAAACACCGGCTCGTTCATTTTCCTTGAATACACCGCCTTCTGGATGCGCACGGCGTCCATGCCGCACTTTGCAAAGTGCACCGCAGCGGATGCGAAGTGAGCCGCGCAGGGGCAGATCTTGTCCGCAACCGGCTCGAGCGTCTCGACTATGCGGATGGACATATAGAATATCTCGTCGATGATGCAGCAGGCGGTGCGGTAAGCAGCCTCAAGCTCGGTATCATCGGCATTTTCCTTCTTCAGCAGCTTCTCAAGCGGCTTTTTGGCCTTGTTCTCTTCGTCGATCAGGTGCAGGAAATAAACGCGCAGCTTTTCCATGTCCTGCTCTGCGTGTAGCATATCGGCATCCTCGGACGCTGTCATCCGCAGGGCGCGCAGCGCCATGGATGCAGCGCACATCGACGACGTTGCAGCCGCCGAGCCGAGGCCGAAAACGCTTTTGGGATCTGCGATCATCCCCGAGTACGATTTAAGGGTCTTGTCCGAATAGCTCTCGACCATAAGGTCTTCGATGTTGATCTTTTCTGCCATAATATATCTTCCTTTCGTTTGACAATTGAAAATTCAGGTCATATAATTTCTCTTGATAAATATACAACAAATATTGTTTATTTACAAGTGATTCTACTACAGGAGCGCACACAGATGAAAATTTTGCTCTGCGGAGATATAAACTCCGGCAAGTCAACGCTTATACAAAAGCTCGTTTCCGATATCGGCAAGGCCCCGCGCGGCTATATCACCGTGCGCATGCCCGAGGATGAAACAGGCATTTCGCACGTCTATCTTTACGATATTTCATCACCGCCCGGGCGCATCGAGGATGCGCAGGTGATAATGGAGATATGCGGCGATAAATTCGACCGCAGGCCGGAATACATGAGCAGCATCGCAGCGCCCATTCTTGAGGGCATCCCCGAGGGCAGCCTCGTTGTTTTGGACGAGCTGGGCACGCTTGAGGAGCATGAGGAGCGCTTCAAAAATGCGGTAATGCGCATACTGTCCGGGCCCTATGACGTTCTGGCCTCGGTCAAGGCGCAGAACACCGATTTTCTGCGCGATATCCGGCGGCATCCCGACTGCGAGCTTTACATTATAACGCCCGAAAACCGGAACGCATTGTATGCCCAGCTAAGGCGTGAATACAACATATAGTGCCGTGATTTTGTTCCCTAAAAATTGCACAAAAATCGCGTCGATTTTATGTATGAAAATTTTATTAGTTTTTCGCAGAATTATGTTGACTTAACGGACACAGGTTGATATCCTGAAAACACAGCGAATGAAATCAGGAGGCAGTCATGAAGAGAATTACAGCACTGCTGCTGGCTGTGCTTTGCATGCTTTCGGTCTGCGCATGCAATAACGGCAGCAAAGCGGCGGACGTTTCGGCAAAAGACCTCATCGCGGCAACGATGAATTCCGCAAAGCCCGAGAGCGCCGATACGCTCTGCGGCTCTGACGATCAGAGCTTTAAAAACAGATTTTATTATTATTACGGCATCGAGACGGACGCTGTGCGCGACTATGCCATAGCATACTCCTCCGCCGCGAAGTCGGACGAGATAAGCGTTCTTGTTGCGGCCAAGGGCACGGATATGAAAACTCTGACCGACGCGCTGGAGGGCAGACGCGAGATGCAGCGCCAGACCTTCGAGCTGTACAGTCCCGAGAGCGTTGAGATGCTCAAAAACGCAGTCATCTTCACTCAGGGCAGCTATGCGGTCATGATAGTTGCAAAGGATCCTACGTCGATCGAGAGCCGGATGAAGGAGCTTCTTTCCGACGCGGGCGAGGTCGAAAAAGAGGCGAAGGCATACTATGATACCGCCGTCACCCCCACCGTGACAAGTAAGCCGGAGAAAGCATACGACTACTCCCTGCCCGTCCCGGCGACCGAGGCCAAGGATAACTCGTGGTTCAAGGACGCCGCGTTCGTCGGCGATTCGCGCATGGAAGGCATCATGAACTATGCCGATTTTGAGCATTCCTCTAACTTCTCGCACGTCGGCCTGAACGTTGCGGACGTTTTCACCAAGCCTTATATCAAAACCGAGTCCGGCACCGTTACCGTTGCCGACGCGCTGCGCAATGATCTGAAATACGGCAAGGTCTATGTCATGCTCGGCATAAACGAGCTGGGCTGGTACAATCTCGATAAATTCATCGAATACTACGGCAACATTGTCGATCTCCTGCGCGAAACTCACCCCGAGGCACAGATCTACATCATAAGCATCCTGCCCGTCGGCGCAAAGGCGACCGCGAGCCAGGAAATGCTCAATAACGACCGCGTTCAGATGTTCAACGAGCGCATTCAGGGCATGTGCAGCGAAAAGCAGGTCTATTTCGTCAACGGCTTCGAGGCGCTTGCCGTAAACGGTTCGCTCCCCGACGACACCTCTCCCGACGGTGTGCATATGCAGCCAAGCTACTGCCACAAGCTCACCGATTACCTGCTGACCCACACCGTGAGTGCATAAAAACAGAAAAAGCCGAGAGTGCAGACACAGTTTGCACTCTCTTTTTTAGAGGCGCATTGGGTCACCTACGGATACATATATCTCTGGTGTCCCTGTATCGAAACTACCGACAAAACCGTATTTGCCGCGCGCTACGTTAGTGCGGATTTGAGTTTTTTTGCCGCACCCCGTAGGGGCGAGCATTGCTCGCCCGTTTGCTATGGTTTTGCCTGTACCAAAATCCATAATCGTAGGGAACGGATTCATCCGTTCCGTTTGCTGTGGTTTCGTCGGCAGCTCCCGGTCGGGCTGACGCGAAAACCGTATCGGTATCAGTGCTGACGCGCCTCTGAAAAACCGCTTGCGGCAGAT
>ERZ827458.2159-NODE-2159-length-10271-cov-2.094362_pt1 | contig 10271 bp, 6 predicted proteins | sample MGYA00519706_ERZ827458 | MGnify/ENA primary metagenome ERZ827458 (study PRJEB31778, sample SAMEA3449309) | human gut metagenome | biome: human gut; feature: human-associated habitat; material: faeces | place: United Kingdom | collected 2010/2012 ...
TCAAAGAACTGACTGCCGAGTGTGATAAGTCACAGGTAGCAGGAATCAGCTTTGGAGGCCAGATGCATGGTCTGGTTGCTCTGGATAAAGATGATAATGTTATTCGTCCGGCAATTCTCTGGAATGATGGAAGAACAGGGAAAGAGACAGAGTACCTGAATGAAGTGATTGGAAAAGATAAGTTATCAGAATATACGGCAAATATTGCGTTTGCAGGATTTACTGCACCGAAGATCCTCTGGATGAAAAAGCATGAGCCGGAGAATTTTGAAAAGATCGCAAAGATTATGCTGCCGAAAGATTATTTGGCATATAAACTTTCAGGATCGTTCTGTACTGATGTATCGGATGCATCGGGAATGCTGCTTATGGATGTGAAGAATCGCTGTTGGTCAAAAGAGATGATGGATATCTGTGGAATTACAGAAGATAAACTGCCAAAATTATATGAAAGTTATGAAGTAGTTGGAACTCTGAAAAAAGAAATTGCAGATGAACTTGGATTTTCAGAGAATGTAAAAGTAATTGCAGGAGCTGGAGATAATGCAGCAGCAGCGGTAGGAACAGGGACAGTAGGAGACGGAATGTGTAACATTTCCCTCGGAACATCCGGAACTATCTTTATATCAAGCAACAAGTTTGGGGTAGATAAGAATAATGCACTGCATTCATTTGCACATGCAGATGGTCATTATCATCTGATGGGATGTATGTTAAGTGCGGCATCATGTAATAAATGGTGGAATGAAGAGATTTTAAAGACAAAGGATTTTGCTGCAGAACAGGCCGGAATTACAAATCTTGGCGAGAATCGTGTATTCTATCTTCCATATCTGATGGGGGAAAGATCACCACATAATAATCCGGATGCAAGAGCGATGTTTATCGGAATGTCAATGGATACGACCCGTGAAGATATGACTCAGGCGGTGCTGGAAGGTGTAGCGTTTGGACTTCGTGATTCTCTGGAAGTTGCAAGGAGCCTTGGAATTAAGATCGAGAGGACCAAGATCTGTGGTGGCGGAGCCAAGAGTCCACTTTGGAAGAAAATGATTGCCAATATCATGAACCTGAAGGTTGATGTAGTTGAAAATGAAGAAGGACCGGCACTTGGCGGAGCAATGCTGGCAGCAGTTGGCTGTGGTGAATATCCGGATGTAGAGACGGCGGCAGAGAAGATTGTAAAAGTAGTAGACACCGTGGAGCCGGATGAAGAGCTGACAGCAAAATATGAAGAACGTTATCAGCAGTTCAGAAAAATCTATCCAACTGTGAAATGCTTATATGAAAAATAAGAATTTTACTTCCGCAGATAAGCCGGATATGTTAGAATAATTTAAAGAGTGAAATCTTAGATAAAGAGGCATGAGATGTGTAATTCTCATACCTCTTTTTTGAAAAACGGCAATATAAAATGGCCAGGAAAAAATCAGGCAATTCATATAGAAGCCGGTTTGAAGGAGTTCTGAGATGGATCACAAAATGAATGAAGAAAAGAGGAGAAAAATGAAACATGGAAAGTCATAAGATTATCCAGGTAGAAGAAAAAGTACCATTGAAACTATTGCTGCCGCTTAGTATCCAGCATATGTTTGCGATGTTTGGGGCATCTGTACTGGTTCCGTTTATTTTTGGAATCAATCCGGCAATCGTACTTTTTATGAACGGCGTAGGAACGCTGATTTTTATTGCAGTGACAAAAGCAAAGTCACCGGCATATTTGGGGTCGAGCTTCGCATTTCTTGCACCGGCAGGTGTTGTTATCAGTAAGATGGGATATCCGTATGCACTGGGAGGATTTGTTGCGGTCGGTTTATGCGGATGTATTCTGTCCTTTATTATTTACAAATGCGGAACAAAGTGGATTGATATCGTACTCCCGCCGGCGGCTATGGGACCGGTTGTTGCATTGATAGGTCTGGAATTGTCTGGTTCGGCTGCAAGTAATGCCGGGCTTTTGGATGATAAGATTGATCCAAAGAATGTGATTGTATTTGCTGTGACATTGGGCGTTGCTGTATTTGGAAATATTTTATTTAGAGGATTTTTGTCGGTAATTCCGATTTTGATTGCAGTAATTGCAGGATATCTGACAGCACTTGCCTGTGGAATCCTAGATTTTACACAGGTAGTAGAGGCTTCATGGTTTGCAATCCCGAATTTTCAGGCGCCGAAGTTTGATATGGGGGCAATTTTAATGATTTTGCCGGTACTTCTGGTTATTACATCGGAACATATCGGGCATCAGGTTGTAACGAGTAAGATCATAGGAAGAGATCTTCTGACAGATCCCGGACTTCACAGATCTTTATTCGGGGATAATTTTTCTACAATGGTGTCAGGTCTGATCGGATCAGTGCCGACTACTACATACGGAGAGAATATCGGGGTTATGGCTGTAACAAAAGTATACAGCGTCCGTGTTATCGGAGGAGCTGCAATATTGTCTATTATATGTTCGTTTGTCGGGAAATTGTCGATGATGATTCAGACAATTCCGGGACCGGTTATCGGAGGAATCTCATTCCTTCTGTATGGTATGATCGGTGCTTCTGGTTTACGTATTCTGGTAGACTCCAGAGTAGATTACGGAAGATCCAGAAACCTGATGTTAACATCCATCGTATTTGTAACCGGTCTGTCTGGAATATCTGTGAATATCGGAACCGTGTCATTAACCGGAATGGTTCTGGCATGTGTTGTTGCCATGGCACTTAGCCTGATATTCTATATCTTAGATAAATTAAAGCTTACCAATGATCGGGAAGTGTAAGGTCTTCTTTTCTCATGGCGAGTGAAGCGCCCGGAACGGAGAAGTTCGGCATGCCGTCTTCGTCCCAGAAGACTTTTCCTATATAGGCATTTCTTCCGGCATCGTAGAGCGGCTGATAATCACCCTCACCTAAGTAACGCTCTTCCTGACGTGCATGATAGACCATAAGATATTCTGTGTCGTCAGTGGAGCGGGTAAAGCTGTTGTGTCCTGGTCCGAAGAATCCGGTAGCACGGCTGCTTTGGAATACGGGATAAGGAAGTTTGGTCCAGGAAGAAGAATCCAGAAGATCAGAGTCTTCATCTGCATATAAAAGTCCCATATTATAAAGTGCATCTGTACCACTTGCAGAGAATGTAAGGAAGATGCGGCCGCCATGTTTGATAACGGCAGGGCCTTCATTTACTGCAAATCCATGAAGTTCCCAGTTGTACTCAGGATGAGTCAGAAGAACAGATGGAGTACAGATCGTCCACGGATTGGATAATTTTGCAATAAAAATATCAGAAATATTATTCGTTTTCTGTGCCCATACAAAATAATCCTCCCCTTTATGATGGAAGAAAGTATGGTCCAGAGAGAAGTCGGTAAAAGCAATATCATTTTCCACAGTTGTCTGGATTGGTCCCTTGGTGATCCAAGGATCGTTCATCGGATCGTCGCCGGTGCAGGCAAGGCAGTGTGGACGGATCCGCCATGAAGAATGGTCGGAAACGGTTGTGGTGTAATATACATACCAGCCACCCTGGATATAGTGGATTTCAGGAGCCCAGAGGTGTGGACTGACACGGTCAGGACCGATGGGCTCTCTTTCATAAATGACTTTTTCTGTGTAACGTCCGGAATTATCAGTCAGATCTTCGAGTGTATCGGCACAGCGGAGAATGATGTAAAGATACTGATAGGTACCATTTAAGTTGTGCCCGGCATCTGTATGAGAGCCAAGAAAATAATACTTTCCGTCGGTATGTTTATAAATGTAAGGATCGGCGCGGTGACTGATGATCGGTGCCGCATAATCATTATCCTGAATGTGTCCGATGCCATCTTCACTTCGGATGATGTTACGGATTTCTTTCATTCCGTTTGTATACGTAACCTGTACGGTCTCCGGGTCTGATTCGCATCTTTCTACAGACTGAATACATACTGGTTCTGGCTTCCCATATTTATTCTGTAAAGAACTAAGGGCTGCAACAGAGATTGTTTCCCCATTAGGGTCCTGGGTTTCGAGTGCGTCGGTAACAGAAAGTTCATCGCAGGGAAGTACAATCGGAAACCCGCCGTTAAGTGCATACCAGTCCTTCTGGTTATAGCTGTATTCAAGATAATAATGGTCTTTTTCTGGTTTTTCCCATGAGACATTCAAGGATCGTATGAAAGCAGATGTCTGCTTATCATGATAGAATTTATCTGCCATAGGAAGTGTAAGTGATTGATTCATAAATCCTCCTTGGGCATTGTATTTATTAGAAAAATAAGGTTTGATTCATTTTAGCATAGAATTAATTGATTGACAAGACAGAAAAAAGTAGTCTAAGATAGTAGGAAAGGGTAACGAATATGTGGCTTTAAGCCAAAAAAATGTGCAAAGGGGAAATAAAAAGATGGTTACGATTAAAGAGATTGCAAAAGAATGCAATGTCTCTGTCGCAACAGTATCAAATATCTTGAATCACAAGCCTGGCGCCAGTGATGAGACCAGAAGAATTGTGATGGCCAAGATAAAAGAGCTGAATTATAAGCCCAATACTGTGGCGAGAAATCTGAAGACTAAGAATACCAGGACAATAGGGGTAATTGTCGAGGATATGACGATCTTCAGTATTCCGGATATTGTAGACGGAATTACGGAACATTGTGAGGAAAATAATTATCAGATACTTTTGATCAATCTGAGATTATTTAAAAAATACAATGATTTTTATTATCACAGAGATGATTATTACGACCGGGTTGAGCAGGAAATTGATAAATTAATCGCAAGGCAGGTTGAGGGAGTTATATATGTAACTGCTCATGAACGTGTAATGAAGTGTATTCTGGAAAAACTTCCGGTACCAGCCGTTATGGCATACGGATATACACAAAACAAAAATATCCCGTCCATTGTAGTAAATGATGAAGACGGGGCACATCAGATTGTCAAACATCTGGTCGACAATGGCCACAGGAAGATAGGAATTATAACAGGAAAACCGGATAGTATTCATACACAGGAAAGACTTCTGGGTATGCAGAGGGCGTTTTATGAGAATCAGATTCTGTATAATCCCGAAAGTGTATATTACGGGGACTGGACCAGACAAAGTGGTTATAATGGTACGGATCAGCTGTTGGAACAGGGGGTTACAGCGATTTGCTGCATGAATGATCTTATGGCCGGTGGAGTGTATGACAGAATGGAAGAAAGAGGAATGCTTCCGGGAAAAGAGGTCTCGGTAACCGGATATGATAACCGTGAACTTTCAGGATATTATAAGCCGCCGCTTACTACGATATCTCTTCCACTTCATGATATCGGTTATACGGCAAGCGAGGTAATTATGCGTATGGTAGAGGAGAAAGAGCTGAAAGAACCGGATGGTATATATCGTGTAGGATGTCATATGCTGGAGCGTAGTTCGGTCAGAAATCTTAAAGAAAATTCATAATCAAAACAATAAATAATGAAAATCAGAAAAAAATAAGCACTTACAGAAGAAAAAAATGTCTGTAAGTGCTCATTTTATAATAGGTTTGTGCATATTGCACAAAATAAAACGTTTAAGTTCTACTTGCACTTATCATAAAAGTGAGCGTATAATCTAATCAAACAAAGAAACAGGTAAATAAGATAAAAAAATATAAACCTGTAAAAAGAAATTTGCATTGTATATTAGGAAAAAAGGAAAATTGTAAAAAAAGGATATTAAACGATTAAGGAAAAGAAATCGGAGTTAATGTTCTGAGGAAAAGGTTATGGATGACAAGAAACTGAAAACAGTACCATTGAATAAGATCAAGATATCGGATCAGTTCTGGAACAGATATATACATCTGGTAAAAGATGTACTAATCCCGTATCAGTGGGACATTTTAAATGACAGACTTCCGGATGTGGAGACAAGTCATTGTATTGAAAACTTTAAGATTGCGGCGGGAGAAACTGACGGAGATTTTGAAGGGGCAGTATTCCAGGATACAGATGTGGCGAAATGGCTGGAAGCGGTAGCTTATTCACTGGCAGCAGAGCCGGATGAACATTTGTCATATCTTGCGGATAAAACGATTAACCTTATAGGACGTGCCCAATGTGAAGATGGATATCTGAATACTTATTTTACGATTAAGGATCCATCAAAACGTTGGACAAATCTGAAAGAGGGACATGAATTATATACGGCAGGACATATGACGGAGGCAGCAGTTGCGTATTATAAAGCAACCGGGAAAACAGAGTTTCTCGATATCATGAAGAAATTTGCAGATCTCATTTGCAAGACATTCGGACCGGATGAAGGTCAGATCCATGGATATCCGGGACATCAGGAAATCGAGCTTGCGCTTATCCGTCTGTATCATGTAACCGGTGAAAAGAAATATCTGGAAACAGCAAAGTATTTTATTGATACCAGAGGCGTGGGAGAAAATTATTTCCTGGAAGAAGAAAAGAGACCTGAATATAAACAGATATTCCCGGAATTTGCCGGATATGATCCGAGATATTCACAGTCACATGAGCCGGTAAGAGAACAGAAGACGGCAGAAGGACATGCAGTAAGAGCCGTATACATGTATTGCGCAATGGCAGATCTGGCATATGAATACAAGGATAAAGAATTGTTAGATGCCTGCAAGACGTTATGGGAGGACATGACAAAACGTCAGATGTATATTACAGGAAGCATCGGAGCATCCGGTCTTCTGGAACGGTTTACAACAGACTATGATCTTCCGAATAACTGTAATTATTCAGAAACATGTGCATCGATAGGACTTGCTCTTTTCGGAAGAAGAATGGCACAGATCACAAAAGATGCTTCATACATGGATGTGGTAGAAAGAGCGCTTTATAATACCTTGTTATCAGGAATAGCACAGGATGGAAAAAGTTTCTTCTATGTAAATCCTTTGGAAGTGTGGCCGGATAACTGTATCGACAGAACTTCCAAAGAGCATGTAAAACCGGTGAGACAGAAATGGTTTGGAGTTGCGTGTTGTCCGCCAAATATAGCGAGAACACTGGCGTCCATGGGACAGTACATATATTTCACTGATAAGAACACAGCATATGTGAACTTATACATTTCTAATGAAGCTCAGATCGAACTGGAAGAAGGATCATTAAAGATTCAGATAGAAAGTGATCTGACGAATACAGGACATATTCGGATGGCAATAACTCCTGATGGAGAGGATGAACACAGACTGGCACTTAGAATACCGGATTATGTGAAGACCTATACGATTAAAAGAGACGGTAAGATTCTGGAAAATGCCAGAATCAGTCAGTCTTATCTTTTAATAGAAGACATCAAAGAACAGACAGAGATCGAGATTGACTTTGAGGTACCCGCGAAATTCGTAAGAGCGAATCCGAATGTCAGAGAAGATGCAGGAAAAGTTGCTCTGGTAAAAGGACCGTTAGTATATTGTCTGGAAGAAACAGACAATGGGGAAAATCTTCCATCTATCTTCGTTAACACGAAACAGGAGTTGAAAGAAACATTTGAATCCGAACTTCTTGGAGGAGTAACGACGATTCGGTTCACAGGAAAGAAACTGAACATGGATACATGGCAGGATGGTGCATTATATGATACCAGAGAACAGGTATTCGAAGATATAGAACTCAAAGCAATTCCATATCATTGCTGGGATAACCGTAAAACAGGCGAGATGCTGGTATGGATGAAAGAAATGTTTTAATTATTTTGAATCTGTCAGGGAACATAGACCCTGTAGAGAAATATATATCTAAAAGGAGGAAAATCTATGAAAAAGAAAGTAGTGTCAGTGCTTCTTTGTGTAGCTATGACAGCAACTATGCTGCTTGGATGTAGCGCAGGAAGTGAAAAGAGTGATTCTAAGAAATCATCTAAGAGCGAGTCGGGCGGAACAACAGAGATGAAGGTTGACGGGGATGCAACAACCATTAATGTCTGGACATTCATCGAGTTACACCAGAAATTCTACACAGAGATGGCTAAGAAATGGAATGAGGCACATCCGGATAAGAAGGTTAAATTAGTACTTTCTAATATGCAGTACGATGATATGCACAACAAATTATCGCTTGCACTGGAATCAGGAAAAGGAGCTCCGGATGTAGTTGATATCGAGCTTGGAAAATTCCCTTCATTCACAAATGGTAAGATCGGACTTATGGATCTGACAGATGCGATCGCACCATACAAAGACAACGTAGTTGAATCTCGTCTTGACATCTACGGAAAAGATGGAAAATATTACGGATTCCCAACACACGTTGGTACAACAGTTGCATTCTACAATGATGATCTGTTAAAAGAAGCAGGAATTGATTACACAACAATTAAGACCTGGGATGACTTCAAAGCAGCCGGTGTGAAATATCATGAGAAAACAGGTAAGAACTTCGCTTGTGCTGAGACAACAGCTCAGTGGATGGTTAACCTTATGTTAGCTCAGAAAGGTACTGATTACCTTGACAAAGATGGTAACCTTGACCTTACAAATGATAAAGTTGTAGAAGTACTTCAGTACATCAAAGATATGCAGGATGCAGGCGCACTTGCAACAGTAGCTGGTGGACAGCCGGATAACGAAGAAGCTTATCCAGAATACAACAGCGGTAACTTTGCAGTACAGATCATGCCTTTCTGGCAGACATCAAGATTCACAAACTACATGTCTGACCTTGAAGGAAAGATCGCAATCGCAGCTCCTCCGGTATTTGGAGACAACGATGCAGTTAAGACAATCGGTGGTGGTGGAACCGGTACAGCAGTTGTAAAATCTTCTAAGAATGCAGACCTTGCAGCTGAAGTATTCGCTTACATCAAACTGTCTGAAGACGCTAACAAAGAAGTTTGGAATGTATTAGGATTTGACCCTGTTAATACATCTGTATGGACAGACACAGATCTTACTCAGAATCCGGACAACCAGTTCGTAAAATACTTCAAGACAAAACCATTCGATACTTTGCTTGAACTTCAGGATAGCATTGGAGGACTTGCTTCTTATACAAGTTCAAAATACCCATCTATCAACAATGAGTTCTGCACAACAACACTGAACAACATTTTCGAAGAAGGAATGGACGTAAAAGATGCATTGAAACAGTCTCAGGAAACTCTTGAAAATGAATTCGGTGACAAATAAGATTTGCAATTAAGCAATTAGCAATGTAATAATCAGGGGGTTGCGAGCAAAACTGCCGCAGCCCCTTCTCTAATAAGAAGGAGGATACATAAAATCATGAAGAAATTTTTCTATTCTCAGAAATTAGCTCCTTATGTGTTTATCCTTCCTTTTGTCCTCACTGTTATATTTTTCTGGGCAGTTCCAATCGCGAACGGAGTCCTTTTAAGTTTTCAGGATGTATTACAGGATAAATGGGTTGGATTGGATAATTATAAGAGACTTCTGTCCGATAAGATCTTTTTAAAAGCTTTGTTTAACAGTACACGTTATATGATCGGAACACTGGTACTTCTGATCCCATTTCCGATGCTTTTTGCAACACTTCTGAACAGTAAGCTGATGAAGAAACCTGGATTTTTCAAATCCATCTATTTCCTTCCGGCACTTACATCAGTCGTAGTTGCAGGTACGATCTTCCGTCTGATGTTTGGTGAGATGGAGACTTCTCTTGCCAACCAGGTGATCGGAATGTTCGGACTTGGACCAATTAAATGGTTAAAGAATGATCTGACCGGTTATTTTGCACTGTTACTTCTGGCATGCTGGAGATGGACAGGTGTTAACATCCTGTACTTCCTTGCCGGATTACAGAGTATTTCAACAGATCTTTATGAAGCGGCTTCTATCGACGGAGCAAATAAGTGGCAGCAGTTTACAAAGATTTCCCTTCCACTTCTGAAACCAACAACCGTATATGTGTTAACGATCAGTATCTATGCAGGACTTGCAATGTTCAATGAAAGTTACATGTTATGGAAAGGTAACAACTCACCGCAGAATATCGGACTTACGATCGTCGGATATCTGTACAGGCAGGGAATTGAAAAACGAGCGATGGGTTATGCCTGCGCGGTAGGTCTTGTACTTCTGATCATCGTTATGGTCGTCAATCCAGCTGGCAGCGACAGGAACATTCAAGAAGGAGGAAAGATAGTATGGGCGAAAAGAGAAAAAATAAAGACCGGCTTTGTACAATATTGATGATCGTCTTCTTCTCGATCCTGGCTATCCTGGTGATCCTTCCGATTTATACAATCTTTCTTGCCAGCTTTAAACCGGGCGGAGATCTTCTTCAGTATGGTCTGAACCTTGGAATTGACTGGAGCCG